>Ga0182237_100035_pt1 | contig 72042 bp, 68 predicted proteins | sample hydfratesGB_TF_B_FD_132457 | JGI IMG/M metagenome (GOLD analysis project Ga0182237, IMG submission 132457) | Subsurface microbial communities from deep shales in Ohio, USA - hydraulic fracturing test GB_TF_B | ecosystem: Environmental > Aquatic > Deep subsurface > Shale gas/oil reservoir >... | reverse complement strand
ATGAACTTTCCAAAGGGGTGTAAATTTGCTAATAGATGTTTTTTAGCTACTGAAAAATGTGAGAATGACGAACCAGAATTAAAAGAAGTTGGGAAAAATCATTTATCAAGATGTTTCTATGTTGACAAATTAGTAGAAGAAATTGATAAAGTAAAGGCCGGTGAATCAAATGGATAAAAAAACGCCATTACTTGAAGTAGAAAATATGAAAAAATATTTCCCTGTTAGAGCAGGTGTTTTTAAAAGAGTAGTGAACCAAGTTCAAGCTGTTGATGACATTTCTTTTAAAGTGAATTATGGTGAAACACTTGGTTTGGTTGGAGAATCTGGTTGTGGTAAAAGTACAACTGGCTTGTCAATTCTTAGGCTAATTAATCCAACAGCAGGAAGAATTATGATAGAAGGAGTGGATTCCACTCCCTGGTATATGAACGGAAGAGAAGCAAAGAAGTATATAAAAGAAACATATGAAAATAAATTTGAACAAATGTTGTTGGAATTTAAAACTGAGGATGAGGTAATTAAGAATTTAGAAAAAGAAATAGATAAAAAAATGGCAAAAATATATTTTGAGCACGGATATTCTGGTTTAAAAAAGGAATTATTAACCGATTTAAAAGAAAAAAGAAAATTTTTTAGAAAAGATGCTCAAATAATATTCCAAGATCCTTATTCTTCTCTTAACCCAAGGATGAGAATAAAAAACATAATAGGTGAAGGAATAAAAACGCATAATATAGCAAAAGGAAAAGAAGTAAATGATATCGTTGCGGACTTACTTGAAAAGGTTGGACTTTCTTCTGAATACTTGTATAGATATCCACATCAATTTTCAGGAGGTCAAAGACAAAGAGTTGGGATTGCCAGAGCATTAGCATTAAATCCTAAAATGATTGTTTCCGACGAAGCTGTTTCTGCACTTGATGTTTCGGTACAATCACAGGTTATAAATTTGATGGATGATCTAAGGGATCAATTTAATTTAACTTATATATTTATAGCCCATGATTTGGCTGTTGTAAAACATATAAGTGATAGAATAGCTGTTATGTATTTGGGTAAAATTGTTGAAATAACGGGGAAAAAGAAATTATTTGAAAATCCGTTACATCCTTATACAGTATCATTAATGTCGGCTATTCCTGTTCCGGATCCAGAAAACAAATCAAAAAGAATTATTTTGCAGGGTGACGTTCCAAGCCCATTAAACCCACCAACTGGTTGTAGGTTTCATACAAGGTGTCCTATTGCAAAAGAAATTTGTTCTAAAGAAGAACCACCATTAAAAGAATTAGAAGATGGGCATCATGTAGCTTGTCACTTCGCTGGTGATTTCAAAGGTTAATTATTTATAAAAAGTCGGCTGAAAAGCCGACTTTTTTGTTATAATTGATTAGGAGGGAAACAATGCCAGAAGAAAATAAAGATTCAGGTCTATATAAAAAAATATACAACGAAAACTATAAATACGTTAGAAATATTCTTAGAAAATCCATAAATAATAACGATTTAGAAGATGCAACACAGGAAGTATTCTTAAGAATATTTAAAGGTTTGGATAATTTTAAGGGTAATTCAAAAATACAAACTTGGATTTATAAAATAACAGAAAATGTAGCTATTGATTTTAAAAAGAAATATGTAAAAGAAAATAAACAAAATAAAAAAATAGCTCAACATAAAATTTATAAATCATACAATTTTACAAAACATATCTTTGATAAAATGAACTATGATCAGCTACTAAAATATATTGATAAACTTAGTCCAAACGATAGAATAATATTAAAGTTACGAGAGATAAATAATTATGATTATAAAAAAATATCTAAATTATTAAACATTCCAATTGGAACCGTAAAAAGTAGGATTTTTTATTCCAGAAAAAAAATAAAGAAAATGATAGAGAGTGATAATGGGGGTGAAGAATTATGAGAGAATTAATGACTGTAAAAAAAATGGATAATAAATATGTATATTTAAAAACTAATAGAGCTTCAGAATGTTCAACTTGTTCTATTAGCGGAGCTTGTAGTTTAACAGGTACTCCCGATATTGAGTTAAAAGCTATGAGAGAAGAGTCATACATACCAGGTGAAAAAGTATTAGTTGAACTACCACAAGTCCCATTGGCAAAGATAGCTATGTTGGTTTATGGTTTTCCATTATTAGTTTTCTTAGCTTTGGCTATTTTAAGTTATGGAATTGGATTAAACGATCTTTTTTCTTTTTCTATCGCTATAGGTGGTATGGCTGTTAGTTATTTTATACTATCTATTTTAGACAAAAAGAAGTTTAAAGATATGTACTTGCCTAAAATAATTAAAAAAGTAAAAAACGAAATAAAAATAAACGATTAGAAGAAGCTGTTTTCATAGCTTCTTCTTTTTTTGAAAAATTTTTCGTGAAATATTTTTCATAGTAATGGGGAATATAAATATAAATCAGTTTAATTAACTCTAATTCATTATAAATGATATACATTAAATTTAATCGAACTTTATTTTTTATATAAAAAGTTCTAAAATAAAGGTGTATGAAAAAATATTCCCCAACCATTATTAAGGGAGGTTATTGAGTATGAGCTTATATGAAAATGCAGTAAGGCAGTTTAACAAGGCTGCTGATATTATGAACTTAGAAAAAGATCTAAAAGACGTTTTAACAAAACCAAAAAGAGAACTAACTGTTAATTTCCCAGTTAGAATGGATGACGGTACAGTAAGAGTATTTACCGGGTATAGAGTTCAACATAATGTTGCAAGAGGTCCCGCTAAAGGTGGGATAAGATTTCATTCAGAAGTTACTCTTGATGAAGTAAAAGCATTAGCATTTTGGATGACATGGAAAGCGGCAGTTGTTGATATTCCATATGGTGGAGGAAAAGGTGGAATAACAGTTAATCCTAAAGAACTATCAGATGGTGAATTAGAAAGAATGTCAAGAAGATTCTTCTCAGAAATTCAAATAATAATAGGAGAAGAGAAAGATATTCCTGCTCCAGATGTCAATACAAATGGTCAAATAATGGCTTGGTTTATGGATACTTATTCAATGAATGTTGGAAGAACCGAATTAGGTATAGTTACTGGTAAACCTTTAGAAATTGGTGGATCAGAAGGAAGAACTGAAGCCACAGGAAGAGGAGTTAGAATTTGTATTGAAGAAGGAATAAATTACATGAGAAAACTTGGGAAAATTACTAAAGAAAATAAAGATTTAACAGTTGCTGTCCACGGTTTTGGTAACGTAGGAACCTATGCATCTATTTTAACAGCAGAAGAAGTTGGAATGAAAGTTGTAGCTGTTTCTGATTCATCTGGTGGGCTTTATAATGCAGAAGGTTTTTCACCAGCTGAATTAAAAGAATTAAGTGAAAAGACATTATCAAGAAAATCCAGCTTACATGATGTTAACGATGGTAAATACAAAACAATAACAAATGATGAAATAATTTCTTTAGATGTAGATATTTTCTCTCCTTGTGCTATAGAAAACACTATTACTATGGATAATGTTGATAGTGTAAAAGCAAAATTAATTGTAGAAGGTGCTAATGGACCATTAACACCAGAAGCTGATGAAAAATTAACAGAAAAAGGAGTATTTATTGTTCCGGACTTTTTAGCAAATGCCGGTGGAGTTACAGTATCTTATTTTGAATGGGTACAAGGCTTGCAATGGAACTTCTGGGAGTTAGAAGACGTAAGAGAAGCTTTACATAGAAAAATGACAAAAGCCTTCTATGATGTTATTGAAACAATGGAAGAATACAAAACAGATATGAGAACTGCTGCTTATATTAATGCTGTTAGAAGAGTAGCAACGGCAACAAAATTAAGAGGAATCTATCCTTGATCAAAATTATAATTTAAAGGCCCTTTTTGGGGCCTTTTTTAATTTTTTTATTTATGATAAAATAGATTGTCAATATTCTATTTTAAAGGAGAGAGAAAATGGCTTATTTAATTGCTTCTTTGCTTATCAACTACATTGCTGGTTTCATTTTTATCAATTTGAATTTTTGGTATTTTATGTTGATCATACCAATATTAATGATTTTTTTATCTTTAAAAACTAAAAAAGAAAGTAATATAACCAATATATTTTTGATTATTTCAGCTTTATTTACAGCAATTGGATTTATTCAAGATTTTGATCCAACGTATTTTTATTTGATTATGAATTTTTCTGCTTTTCTATCTTATTTAAATGCTATCATGTCTAAAAAAATATTGTTATTTGTTTCTTGGTTAATGAATTCATTTGGAATAGGATATTTAATAGCTGAATTGAGGACTTTAAATTTAGGGATTATATTTGGGGTCATAATTTTTGCCATTGGTTTTAGAGAAATAATCTCTAAAAGCATTAAAGAAAAGGGAGGCCAATAATGATAGAAAGATATTCTTTATCTCCAGTGAGGGATATTTGGACTTTGGAAAAACAGTATGAAAGATGGTTGAAAATTGAGATTGCAGTTGTAGAAGCTTTTGAAGAAAAAGGAATTGCCCCTGAAGGTACCGCTAAAAAAATTAGGGAAAAAGCAAAAATAAATGTTGAAAGAATTTTAGAAATTGAAGAGGAAGTTGATCATGATGTGATTGCTTTTATTAAAGGAGTTACAGAAAATATGGGAGATGAAGCGAGATACTTTCATATGGGGTTAACTTCATCAGACGTTGTAGATACTGCGTGGGCAATAGGTATGAAAGAAGCAACAAAAATGATTTTAGAAGAGTTAAAATCATTTATAAAGTCTTTAGAAAATATTAGCTTGAAACACAAAAAAACTTTAACAGTTGGAAGAAGTCACGGAGTTCATGCAGAGCCAACATCTTTTGGATTAAAAATGTTGACATTTTTGGCTGAAATGAAAAGAAATTATACAAGGTTAAAAAGAGCGTATGAAGGAATAAAAGTAGGTAAATTAAGTGGAGCTGTTGGTAACTATGCCAATATCTCACCAGAGATAGAGAAATTAGCCTTAAATAAACTTGGACTAAGACCAACTGAAATATCTACACAGATTGTTCCAAGAGATATTCATGCTGAATTATTTTCTGTTTTTGCATTAATAGGATCTGGGTTAGATAGACTGGCAACAGAGATAAGGCACCTTCAAAAAACAGAAGTTCTTGAATTACAAGAACCTTTTAAAAAGGGACAAAGAGGGTCATCTGCAATGCCACATAAAAAAAATCCAATAATTTGTGAACGGTTATCAGGAATGGCTAGATTATTAAGATCATACACAATACCGGCTTATGAAAATATTGTATTGTGGCATGAGAGGGACATATCCCACTCATCAGTAGAAAGAGTAAACATTCCAGATGCAACTATGATTATGTTCTATATGTTAGAAAAATCAATATATTTAATAGATAATTTGGTCGTTGACAAAGAAAGAATGCTTGAAACATTTAAAAGAAGTTATAATTTAGTGTATTCTCAAAGAGTTTTATTAGGATTAATTGGGAAAGGCCTTTCAAGAGAAGATTCATATAAAATAGTGCAAGAAAATGCTTTAAAAGCTTGGGAGGAGAAAAAAGATTTCAAATTATTTATTAATTCAGATAAAAGAATAACTGATCATATGTCAGAAAAAGAAATAGACGAACTATTTTCAAACGAGTATTTTTTAAAAAATGTAGATGAAGTGTATAAAAGATTTTTCTGATTAGGAGGAATTCATTATGAAAAGAGTGGCAATTGTTGGTTCTCAATGGGGAGACGAAGGAAAGGGAAAGGTAGTAAACTACTTTTCAAAAAATTACGAATGGATAGTCAGGTATTCTGGAGGTGCCAACGCTGGTCATACAATTTATATTGATGGGAAAAAATATGTAAATCACTTATTACCTTCAATAACTCCTAATGGTTATTCAAAAGGGTTTTTAGGGGCTGGTATGGTGATAGACCTTGAACAGTTAATCAACGAATTAAAAATATTGGAAGCCGATTTTCCAGGAATTTCTTCTAAAATTTATATAGATTATGAGACTTTTTTAGTGCTGCCATGGCATAAAGAAGAAGATGAGTTGAGAGAAAGTATGAGGAAAAATCCGATTGGAACCACTAAGAAGGGGATAGGCCCGGCTTATACAGATAAAGTTTCAAGGGAAGGCATCAAACTTTACAATATTTTCGATGAAAAACTGTTAAAAGAAAGGTTATCAGAAATATATTATCTCAAAAACAAAATATATTCAGGAAAAATAAAGAGTACTGATAAAGACGTGTTTGAATATCTTTTAAAAGTTAAAAGAGACTTAGATAAATTAAATGTTAATTTTGCTAGCGCAGTAAAAATGGGAGATGTTTTTAGAAGCACATCAGTTCTTTTTGAAGGAGCACAAGGAGTACTACTTGACCTTGATTTTGGTACGTATCCTTTTGTTACCTCTGGTTCAACCATGGCTCACGGTGTATCTTCTGTAGGGTTTTCAACTTTTGAGCTTGATAAAGTTATGGGAGTTCTAAAAGCCTATACGACAAGGGTTGGTTCAGGGCCTTTTCCAACAGAGCTGTTTGATGAAACCGGGGGAAAAATAGCAAAATTAGGAAATGAATTTGGAGCTACAACTGGAAGGCCAAGAAGAGTCGGTTGGTTAGATCTGCCTGCTTTGAGATATGCCAAAATAAGAAGTGGCTTGAATGAATTTGTTATAACCAAAGCGGATGTACTGGATGGTTTTGATGAGGTGAAAATATGTACAAAATATGATGTAGAAGGTAAAATAAAAGAAATCCCTGACTCATCATATGATTTTTATAAAGCTAAACCAATATATGAGACTTTAAAGGGTTGGAAATCTACGAATGATGTGAACTTCTTGAAATATATGGCCTTTATAGAAGAATTTACAGGTGTGAAGATAAACTATATTTCATATGGTCCAAAAACAGAAGAAATGTGTACAAAAAATAATATGATAATGAGAATAAAAGGATAAATTAATCGGGCTTTTTTAAGCCCGTTTCTTTTTGTTATAATATAACATTAGGGGGGATTTTTATGTATATTGTAAATTCAAAAGAAATGAAAAATATTGATGAATTAACAATTTCAAAAGGCCTTCAAGAAAGTATTTTGATGGAACAAGCAGCTTTTTCAGTTAAAGAAATAGTCGAAGATTTAAATCCAAAAAAAATTTTGGTTATGGCTGGTACTGGAAATAATGGGGGAGATGGACTTGCTGTAGCAAGACTTCTGAAAAATGATGGTTATGATGTTCAGGTTTATATAATAGGAAATGAAGAGAATGCATCTTACGGCTTTGTTAACCAAAAAGACATATGTAAAGAATATCAAGTAGATTTTATTGATGAAATTAAAGATTTAAATAATTTTGATGTTTTAGTTGATGGCATAATAGGTGTAGGATTGGCTGGTGAGATAAAAGGAGAACTTTTGGACATAATAGATCATGTAAACTCTTGTAATTGCAAAGTAGTTTCAATAGACATACCAACTGGAATTTCTTCTGATACAGGAAAAATAATGAAAAAAGCAATAAAAGCTGATATAACTGTAACTTTTGGTTATTTAAAAATAGGACATCTACTATATCCGGGGAGGAGTTATTCTGGAGAAATCAAACTTAGCCAAATGTCTTTTTATAAAGGGTATGAAAAAAATTTAAAAAGGTTTTTATTAACAGAAGAAAAGATTAGAGATATTTTACCAAAAAGGCCAAAAGACTCACACAAATATAACTTTGGTTCTATTGCAGTAATTGCAGGGAGTAAAGAGTATTCAGGAGCTCCTATATTATCAGCTTTAGGAGCACAATTAAGTGGTGCAGGAATGGTCTATTTAATCACCCCTTCTTATACTCCCATATTGGAGCATGAGCCTTCAGTAATTTATACAGATTTTAACAAAAACTACTTTGAAAAAAACGATTTGATAAAAATAAAAGGCAAAATTGAAAAAAGTGATGTAATATTAATAGGGCCTGGTATAGGGCAAAATTCAAACGATTTTATAAAAGAAATATTAGAAAAATATTCTCATAAAAAGATTGTGATTGATGCTGATGCAATAGGAGTTATAAAAAAAGTAAAGACTAATAAAAATATGTTAATAACACCTCATGCTGGAGAGTTTCAAAAATTATTAAAAAAAGAAATAGAAAGTATTGAAGATATAGAAAATTATTCTTTAGAAAAAAATATAAACGTTCTCTATAAAAGCACAACATCGTTAATAACAGATGGTGATAATAGTTATTTTAATGTATTTGGAAACGACGCCCTTTCAAAAGGTGGAACCGGTGATCTTGTTTCAGGAGTTATTGCTTCTTATATAGCCCAAGGTTGTACTGTAATAGATTCTACATTGATTGCCACATATTTAGTTTATAAAACAGGGTATGACTTGGGAATAGAAAACACCAATTTTACTGTAACTCCTTTACAAATAGCAAAAAATTTAAACAGAGAATTAATAAAATTAAGAGGTGATTGAAAATTAAAGCGTATATAATTTCAGGAGGGGATAAAACAAAAGATTTATCTTTTTATGAAGAAAATTTATTAAAAACAGATGTAAAAATCGCCTCTGATTCTGGGATAAAAATATTTAAAAAATTAAATATAAAGCCTGATTATCTAATAGGAGACTTAGATTCAGCAAGTAATGAAGATATACAATGGGCAAAACAAAATGACGTACAGATTTTAAAATATCCCGTACAAAAAAATGAGATTGATTCTGAACTTGCAATAATGAAAGCCCAACAGCTTGGATGTAAAAAAGTATTTTTATCCTCAATTACTGGATCCAGAATAGACCACACCTTAGCGGGGATTTACCTACTTGGTAAATATTCAAAATTAGATCCAGAAATTATTGAGGAAGAGTATAGTATAGGTATAGTAAAAAAATATAAAAACATATTAACAAAAAAGAATAATTCGTGGGCCATACTACCTTTGGGTGAAAAAGTAGAGGGACTTACCTTAAAAGGGTTTAAATACAATTTATTTGAAAAAAATATAGATAAATACGATTCCATAGGAGTTAGTAACAAGTCTAAAGAAGAGAACGTCACTATATCTATAAAAAAAGGTATTGTTTTATACATACATTACAAAAAAACAGTGAGGTGAAAAATATGTGGATGATTATTTCAGATACTCACGATAACGTTGAAAAATTGAAAAAAGTAAAACAAATAGTTAAAGAAAATGATGTAGATACAATATTTCATTGTGGTGATTATGTTGCGCCTTTTAGTTTACCTTACATAATAATTGATGGTGTACAATTTTTTGGTATTTATGGAAATAATGACGGTGAAATTTTGGGGTTAAATAAAAAATCAAATGGTATTATCACTCATGGGCCTAAATCTTTTGAACATCAAGGACATAAAATATACATGATGCATGAGCCTTATTCACTAAAAGCCGCTGAAAATTCAAGTTTATATGATTTTATATTTTTTGGGCATACTCACGAGATAGTTACCAGAAAGTCTGTTAAGAGTTTGATTATTAACCCAGGAGAAGCATGTGGCTATTTAACTGGTAAGTCAACTTTATGCATCCTAAATCCAGAAAATAAAGAATACAAAATAATTGAATTATAAATGGAGGAAAATATGGTTGAAAAAAATGATTATATAGAAAAATTTATAGATGAATCGAACAAAAAAAACATTCCCGAACAATTGCCAGCAATAGCAACAAGGTCAAAAATGATAATATATCCTAATTCAGTGATACCTATGTTTGTTGGTAGGGAAAAATCTTTAAAAGCATTGGAAGTAGCTTTAGAAAAACATGATAACTATATTTTTTTAGTTTCACAAAAGAAACTTGAAGATGAAAAACCAAAGGTATCTGATCTTTACAGAGTTGGAACAATTGCAAAGATAGTACAAGTTTCTAAACTTCCAAATGGGGATTTAAAAGTTGTTGTTGAAGGAGTAAAAAGAGGAAAGATAAAAAAAACAGTGCAAGATAAAAAATATTTTATGTTCAATGTAATTCAAATAGATTTAGAAATAAAAAGTACTAAAAAGTTAGAGGCTTTGGCTAGGAAGATAAAAGATCTCTTACAAAATTATATGGAACTAACTAAAAAGTTTCCCCAAGAAGCTATAATGGCTATAGAAGAAACTTCTGATCCAGAAATTATAAGTGATCTTGTTGCTTCAATTATGCCTTTAGAATTAAAAGAAAAACAAAACTTATTAGAAATAACCGTTACAGAAAAAAGATTGAAAACCGAATTAGAAATATTAACAAGAGAAATAGAACTTTTAGAAATAGAGGAAAATTTAGAAACTACAGTAAAAGAAAAAATACAAAAAAATCAAAGAGAATATTATTTAAGAGAAAAGATGAACGTTATTAAAGAGGAATTATCAGATGAAGATGATGAAGATATAAAAGAAATAAAAGAAAAAATTAAAACGGGAGACTATCCAAAAGAAGTTAAAGAAAAAGTAGAAAATGAAATAGAGAGGCTTAATAAAATGTCTCCGTATTCTCCTGAAGCCAATGTAATAAGAACCTATTTAGATTGGTTGATAGAAATACCCTGGAATAAAAAAACAGAAGATAACATAAATATAAAAAAAGCTGAAGAAATTTTAGAGAAAAATCATTATGGATTAGAAGAGCCAAAAGAAAGAATTATGGAATTTTTATCAGTCAGAAAACTTGCAAAAAATTCAAAGGCCCCTATTTTATGTTTTGTAGGAGCTCCTGGTGTTGGCAAAACAACCCTTGGAAAATCAATTGCAGAAGCTACTGGGCGAAAGTTTGGCCGATTGTCTCTTGGGGGTGTAAGAGATGAATCAGAGATAAGAGGGCATAGAAGAACTTATGTAGGGGCTATGCCAGGTAGAATAGTTCAAAAAATAAGGAAGCTACAATCCATGAACCCCGTTATTGTTTTAGATGAGATAGACAAATTAGGAGTCTCTTTTCAAGGGGACCCAGGTGCGGCTTTGTTAGAGGTATTAGATCCTGAACAAAATGTTGATTTTGTAGATCACTACCTTGAATTACCTATAGATCTATCTGAAACGATATTTGTTACAACAGCAAATGTAATGCATACTATTCCACCAGCTTTAAAAGACAGAATGGAAATAATATACATATCTGGTTATACAGATATAGAAAAGTATAAAATAGCACAAAACTATATAATTCCAAAGTTACTGAAAGAACATGGACTTTCCGAAAAGACTTTTAATATTTCTTATAAAGCAGTAAAAGATTTGATATCAAAATATACAAGAGAAGCTGGAGTTAGAGAGCTTGAAAAGAAAATAGCAAAAATAATGAGAAAATCCGCATTAAAATATTCAGAGAATGAAAAGAAAGTTAAAGTCGGGGCTAACAATCTTCACAATTTTCTTGGAGCACCTCCTTATTTCGATTCGGAAAAAAATGAAAAACCTGAAGTAGGTTCTGTGACAGGCTTAGCTTGGACTGCTTATGGCGGTACAATATTACATGTGGAAGTTCTTTCTTTATCTGGGAAAGGAAGGCTTATAACAACTGGACAATTAGGAGATGTAATGAAAGAATCTGCAAAAATAGCCCTATCTCTTTCAAGAAAATTAGTTGAATCAAAACACAAAGAAAAGGGAACCTTATTTGAAAAAAAAGATTTTCATATTCATTTACCAGAAGGGGCAGTACCAAAAGATGGCCCATCAGCAGGGGTCACTTTAACGACAGCCTTGATTTCTGTAGTTTTGAATAAAGAGATAAGAAATGATATAGCTATGACAGGTGAAACAACATTAAGAGGCAAGGTTCTGCCAGTGGGAGGAATAAAAGAAAAAGTATTATCAGCTTACAGATCAGGTATTAAAGAAGTTATTCTTCCTAAAGCAAATGAAAAAGATGTTGAAAAAATACCTGAAGAAATTAGAAAAAATATTAAATTCGATTTTGTGAGTCAAATAGAAGAAGTGTTAAAAATAGCTTTGATAGGTAGTGATTTTAATGATTAAGAAAGCAGAACTTTATAAAACAGTTTATAGAATAGACCAATTACCACCAGAAGACAAACCAGAAGTGGCGTTTGCAGGAAGATCAAATGTAGGTAAATCAAGTCTTTTAAATTCTTTAATGAAAATAAAGATAGCAAAAACAAGTTCAAAACCAGGTAAAACTCGTTCTATAAACTATTATTTAGTCAATGATAATTATTATTTTGTTGACCTACCTGGATATGGATTTGCTTCTGTAGCTAAGACAGAAAGAGAAAAGTGGAATGAACTCATGAACAATTATTTTATTAACAGAATGAACCTAAAAATGGTTTATGTTTTGATAGATCATAGGCATAAGCCACAAAAAAATGATCATATGATGATTCAATGGCTAAAAAGCCTCAACATGCCTTTTATGATAGTTTTAACAAAATCAGATAAATTAAATCAAAGTGAAAAAATAAAAAAATTGAATGAAATAAAAAATGAATTATCAGTTTATGGAGAATACATCTATTTTCAAACATCTGCTAATAAAAATAAAGGAATAGAAGAATTAACTAATTCTATACTAGCATTCTTGAAATAAACCGGCTTAATGTCGGTTTTTTCTTTATAGTTGGATTTGTGATATAATGTTTAATGGAAGAAGTTTTATATATTTTACATTGGAGGGAAAAGTATGAGAAGTGTAATGATTGACGGAAGTATATCTTATAATTCTAATTCTCAAATTCTTAATTCTGAGTACTTTAAAGAAATAATATGTGAATTGATTCTCGATAGCGAAGAAAAAAGAACTTCTTTACTTCCTTTTTTTGAAAAATTCAAGAAATCAAATGATGTAGTTGATGTTAGAAAGAAGTACGACATTGATGCATTGATTCAATTGATGATAGCTTTATCAGTTAATAGTGTAGAACATGTTGATGCATCTCCATATTATGGGTTTCCTAAAATGAGCAATAGAAAAGAAACTTTAATAATTTTTATTGAAAGTATTTTTAATATTTGGAGAAATAAACATAGATTCATGATAAAAAATGATACGTTTACACAGACCTCTTATAATAGAATTAATAAACAAATGATGCTTGTAAAAAATAATTCCGATTTGAAAAGTTTAGTCTTAAGCCTTTATAGACAAATTTTAGTTAATATTTCAGATACAAAATTAAAAGTTTTAAGACAATTACCATCTGGGGCTCAGGTGGGTTTTCTTATAGATCATCCTAATATTAAAGATGAAGCAAAATTAAATTGTGAATGGATATACGATACTAAATTTGTTTGGAGTACTGTATTTGAACCTCCTGTAATCTTTTATACAAGATCAAATAAAAGAAGAGGGTTATTCAAAGTAAAAGACAAACCAATATTAAATAATATAAAAGTTGAAAATCCTGAAGACTGGTTGATGTTTCCCATACACGTTAATTCAAAATTAATATATATTCTTGTATATAAGGAATATTTATCTTTAGCAGCAGGATTAGGTAATCTTTTTGAGTTTGCAAGCTTTAATATAGTTGAAAACACAAAACCAGATGGAATTTATTTTTTTGGAGTTTCAAAAGAAAATTTTGAATCAGAAGAAGATTATAATGGAATTATATATAAAGAAAAAGATGGCACATATGTTGGAATAGTTGGCGATGATCCTTCTATAGACTATTTTGGCTATATGAAGAAGATGATTCTTACAATCCATAATTTGACAGTTATTGATGAGTCAAGATTACCAATTCACGGAGCATTAGCTCAAATTAAATTAATGGATGGTAGATCTGCAAATGTTATGATTATGGGAGATTCTGGCGCAGGTAAATCAGAAACATTAGATGCTTTGAACAGATTAAAAAAGCAAGTTTCAGAAGTAAATATATTAATAGATGATATGGGATCTCTTGACATATTAGCAGACGGTACAGTTGTTGCATATGGTACAGAAACCGGAGCTTTTGTAAGACTGGATGACTTACAACCAGGATACGCTTACTCTGCTATGGATAGAAGCATATTCATGAATCCGAATGAAGTTAATGCAAGAGTAATTGTTCCTTATTCAAATTATGACGAAATAATAAAACCAACGAAAGTAGACTACTTTTTGTATGCAAATAATTATGTTGAAATAAAAGAAAACGAAAAGCCTTTACATTTTTTTGATAATGCAGAAGAAGCTTATGAGATATTTTCTAAAGGGGCAAGAATGGCAAAAGGAACAACAGCCGAAAAAGGACTAACATATAGTTATTTTGCGAATCCTTTTGGGGCAATTCAAAGAAAAGAAAAACATGAAAAAATTGCAAAACATTATATGAGCCAAATGATTAAAAATGGAGTTAAAGTAGGAGAATTAAGAACTCAACTTGGAATAAATGGCTTTGAAGAAGAAGGGCCTATTATAGCGGCTAAAAATTTATTATCGTTATTGACTGAAGAATTAGAATGAGGATTTAAATTGAATAAATATGAAAAATTAAAAGAATTTATAAATAAATCAGAGAAAATCGTAATTTTGTCAGGTGCTGGTATATCTACTAATACAGGCATACCGGATTTTAGAGGTAAAAATGGGATTTATACAAATGCAGAAATTGAAAATCCTGAACTAATATTTGATTATTATTATTTTAAAGATAATCCTGAATTATTTTATAGATTTCATAAAAAATTTTTAGAATATGTTGAAAAAGCTGAACCCACATTTGCTTACAGAAAGATTTATGAACTTGAAAAGCAAAATAAATTGTTAGGAATTATAACTCAGAATATAGATTCTCTACATAAAATAGCTGGAAATAAAAAAGTATACGAAATTCATGGCGGTTTATACGATAATCATTGTTTAAATTGTGGAAGAAATTATAGTTATGATCAAGTAAAGAAGAAAATGGATAAAAGTATTGTTGCAAGATGTGATATATGTAATTCAATAATAAAACCAGACATAGTTTTCTTTGGAGAAGCTGTCAAACATTTGGATGAATCAGTAGAAATTATGCAGAAATCCGATCTACTATTAATATTAGGTTCTTCCCTTATGGTTACTCCAGCTGCTTATTTACCAATGTATTCAGATGCAGATATAGTGATTATTAACAAAGGCGAGTTTTCTAAGTCGTATTTAAAAGAAGAGAATATTAAATTGATCTTCAACGAAGATATAGACGAAGTTTTCAAAGAGATTTATAAATAAAAAATGCCAAAACTAAAAGTTTGGCATTTTTTATTTATAGAGTTATTCTTCTTCGTTAATACCATTATTGTCATTTTTTTCAAATTTTTCAGCATCAACTTCTTCAATTTTTACCTTATCTTTGATCACATCTACAACTTTATTTTTTAATGTGTCCCATACTACATCGTTTAATAATTTTTGGTTTGAATAAATAGCTTCTCTTGTCCTTTCGTATGGCATTTGCCACATTTGAGAAATATTTTTTATCGCGTTTGTTATTTCTTCATCTGAAACTTCTATGTTGTTTTCTTTTGCAAGTTCATCAACTACAACCAATTCTTTGATCCATCTTAAAGAAGAGTCTTTTACATTCTCTTTTAATTTTTCCACATCATTGTCATTTTTTTGTAATTCTTCTTCGTATTTTTCCTCTTTTTTTAATTGGGCAATATAATTTTCACAATATTCTTCTATTGTTTGGCCTGATATTTCAATTTCTGTATGGTCAGGCAATTCACCGATAATGTAATTTCTTATAAAATCCTGATTCCAAGATTCATATTGTTCTTTTCCTTCAGATCTGAATTTATTTTTTAAATCTTCTAATGATTGCACATCTGAATCTAACTCTTTAACAAATTCTTCTGTCAATTCAGGCATTTTCCTTAAATAAATATCTTCCAAGTTAACTTTATAGAAATATTTTTTATCTTCAAACTCTTTTTCATATTCTATTACATCGCCTTTTGACTTTCCAACAACCTCTGTAACTATAGGTCTATTGTCATCTTCTCTTAAAGTATATTCATTTTCTTTATCTTCTTGAAGAACTTTACCATCTTGATTTTTAACAGTATATGTTACTCTTACAAAATCTCCATATTCCGCATTGCCTTCTTTAGGTTCTAAAATTGCGTTTTGTTCTAAAAGTTCATTGATTTTATCTTCAACAAATTTTTCGATTATTGATTCTGATTTTGGTATTTCTACTTTTATATTTTCAAAATCTGTACTTTTTACTTTAGGGTATGTATGAACAGTGATTTCAACTTCAAAAATTCCTCCGTCGTTTGCTGTTGAATCAACTTTTGGTGGGAATAAAGTTTTTTCATTGTTTTGAATTTCTTGAATGGCATCTTCTAAAAGAATGTCGTTAACCCAATTATCATAATTTTCACCCAATTTCATTTTTATTATACCTACAGGGGCTTTACCCTTTCTAAAACCTGGAAATTTGTAATTTTTATTAACTTCTTTTACAACGTCATTTTCTGCTTTTTTGTACTCATTTTCTTCAAACTTTACCAAAAACTTTTTTAAATTTTTATCTTCCGATATTAACTGCTTATCCATTTCGATACCTCCATAAACTTTTTTAATCAACATGCTTTAAATATTATACATTTTTAATACTTTTATTTTGTTAAAATAAAGTCAAATTTAATTTATAAGGTAAAAAATAGGTGTCAACAGTACAAAAAAATTTCTAAGTATGATTTTTTATATGCCTATCAAATATGGTATGATTTATATATAAAGAGTTTTTACTTTAATTTTAATTAATTATAATGTTTAGTTATAATTAAAAATGGTAAAATATTAAGTGATAATAAAATTTATCCTACTTTATGATTAACGTTTAATATAATTTTGAGGTGAGTCAATTTAATGATTACAGAAAATTTTATAGAGGGCGCAAATGTTCTTTATGGTGAAAAAAATGAGATTTTAAATTCAATTTATAAACGTTTTGAAAATAATCAAAAAACTTGGATAATTACTTTGAATACTTTAATGTATATGGAATATTTTAAAAACGATGTTTATAAGAATTCATTTCATAAAGCTGATATTTTAATCCCTGATGGAATAGGTATAGTTAAATATATGAATAAAAAAGGTTTGAAAACAGAAAGATGTCCAGGTATTGAAACTATGAAATATTTTTGTGAAATTTCCGGAAAGAACGACAAAGGTATTTTTCTTTTAGGAAGTAGAGACGAAGTATTAAAAAAGGCAAGTATAAATATAGAAAAAGAATTTGTTACAAAAATTAATGGTTATCAAAATGGTTACTTTTCTAAAGAAAGAGATAGTGAAATAGTAGATATAATAAATTTTTCAAATGCTGATTTTCTCTTCGTTGGCATGGGAATACCAAGACAAGAAGAATTTATTTTGAACAATTATGAAAAACTTAAACCAAAAATCATAATGGGGGTAGGAGGAAGTATTGACGTTTTTGCTGGAGAAGTTAAACGAGCGCCTATACTATACCAAAAACTTGGTATAGAATGGTTCTATAGAATGCTAAAAGAGCCAAAGAGATTTAACAAATTTCCAGAGTTAATCAAATTTTATTTAAAGTATTATTTAAAGAGATAAATCGGAGGTGTTAAGGTGATTTTAAAAAATTGTACACTATTAACTGGGGCTATTGGTGAAGTGATAGAGAATGGTGCCGTATATGTTCAAGATGGTAAGGTTATAGATGTTGGTTCTGCAGAAAAAATTCTAGAGAAATACGGTGTTGAAGAAAAAAATATTAGGGATTTAAATAAAAAAATATTATTACCTGGGTTAACAAATCCATATACAAGCTACTATATTAACGAATTAAATTTAAATAGCAAATTGAGAGATTCAAATTTACCTCCATATGAAAAATTTTCTAAAATAGTTAATTTTGCACTAAATAAATCAGATGAAACTGAATTGTTCAAAGACATAATGACATTGGGAAGTTTCAAATCTTTGATAAATGGTGTAACTTCTTCAATTGTATCATTACCATACAGTAAGAATATAACCTATGTTAAAGAAATTGCAGAACAAATAGGAGTAAGGGTAAAACCATCACCAATTTTACTAACAGAAAATGGAATTGCAAGGAATATAAGAGACGATATCTTGGAGAACAGAGATATAAAATCTTTAACAATTTTGGGCGTTTGGGGGTTAGAAAAAGAAGATTATGACTTCCTTGAAAAATTTTTGAATGATGGCAGAAGGTTGAGAATTGCCATCGTTGATTTTCAACAAGAAGAAAGATACGCTATGCTCAAACATGGTAAAGAACTAATGAACATTATAAGAGAAAATAATTTATTATCAAAAAAAGTTGATGTTATCTATGCAGGTAATGTCACTGCTGAAGTCATGGATTATTTTGCTTCTAAAGGAGTAAGGCTTATTAAAAGTGTAAGAACGGAATTAATGGAAATAAACACATCTCCTAATCTCTTGGATATGTTGGGAAGAGGTATGAAAGTTGCTATTGGTTCAGGCCTTATTGATTATTCTTTATTCAATGAAGCCAAAACACTTTTAATAACAGAAAAATTCAACAACAAAGCTAAACACAATATTTTGTATAACGAAGTAGAAAGAACTATATTTATGAGCAATTATCAGTTTTCCTCAGAAGAGTTTGATTTGCAATTAGGTCAAATTAGTTCTGGAAAAGAGGCAGATTTTACTATTTTAAGTTCAAGAACAGGTGACTATATTTTCAACACTAATACACCTTTTACCGAAATATCTTTTAGAATGGGAAATGAAATAGAAGTTTCTGGAGCAGTTGTAGGTGGAGAAATAAGCCTATGGGATAGGGAACCTCAAAAAGCGGACACAAAAGAAATAAGGAGAATACAAAAGAAAATAAATGATTACGTAAGAAATTTGGTTATATAAAAAAGCGAGCTTAAAGCTCGCTTTTTTATATAAGCTGAATACTCAGTCTGCTCATATCTGAAGAAATATTCAAATAGCAAGTATACTCTGCTTCTGAAAAATTTGCTGAAATATAAGAACCATCTTCTCTTTCAATTAACCCTTCAAAAGTTCTGAGATTAAGTTCACCTACTTGATTCAATACAAGGCCAACATTATCAGGTAACTTTACTGTTAAGGTAGATATTTCAAGGTCGGCATCTATTGAACTATCCTTTGTATTTGAAGGGATTAGCACTATTTTTGATGCTGTAGAATTAATAATAACATTATCGGGAAAAGATTTTCTCATATCTATAAAAACATCAGAAACACTTAAATTCAATAAATAATTGTATTTTAAATCTTCTCTTATCCAAGAAGTCATTTTAGATCTTTCTGGAACTTTTATATTAGAAACTTTTAATTTGTTTTCAACCTTAAGCTCGTTGTCATTCCAATCAAAGGATCTTTTAAAAATATCTCCATCTGATAAAGAATCAATTTTAACGTTATAATTTTCAGATGAAGCAGAAACCAAAGATAACTTAGTCCAGTCAAGGTTGTAACTCAAATTATATTTATTTCTATTAAATGGTACTTTGATTTTCATGTGGTCATCTTTTATCTTGTTACTTTTAATACTTAAAAATCTGTTAGATGTAAAAATTGAATATATGCCCCAGCCTATTAGGTAAGAAGCTATAAGTAAGAGAATTATTTGCCAAAATCCAATATTTTGTTTAAATATTCCAAAGGCATCTATCAAAAGAATTGAACCAAAAATGATACTTCCTACCTTGTCACTTTTAGGATTTTTAAACACTTTTAACCCATCAGCTAAAAATATTACACCAAAAAATATTTCGACAGCTATTGAAAAGCTTATGGTTATTTCAAATACAACACCTAATAAAATAATTATACCAATTAATATTGAAACTAAAGCACCACTCAATTTTTTCTCCTCCTATCTGGTATTAATGAGCTTATTCCAGAAGTCAAGAGGAATGAACCGATTAATACTAAAAGAAATTCCCAAAAATTGAAATTTAATCCAAATAATGATAATGAATCCAGAAAAAGAATGACTCCTGAAGTTAATCCAAAAAGTGTTCTTCTTACTATTTTTTTAATATCTTTTCTCTTTATAAAACTATTTCTTGCTACATGTATTGAACCTTTGGCTATTTTTCTTGCAAATTCTGGCATATCTTTTTCAGATTCTATTTCTTCTTCCGCGTAATTTAGTTGCTCGTTTGCATAATGTATTTCATTTTGATCAGAACCATCAATTACTTTTCCATTTATATTTAATGATGGTTTAATTAATCCAATACCACTTGCAATTAATATTATTGATATGATAAGCTCTAAAATTCTCCAAAAACTTAAAGACAGGTCCAAGAAAACAGAAAGAAACAGCAATGTACCAACAACTATCATTATAACAGCAATTTTTCTCATTTGCTTGCACCTCTTTTTTTCAAAAATTTTTCGGCGTCATCCTTATTATATCCAATTTCTGATAGGAGTTCTATGGCAAAATCATAAGATATTTTTTCTTGCTTAAAAAGTTCCAATATTTTCTTTTCTTCTTGTGTTAAAAAATCATCAGAAATAATTTTTTCTTCAGTATTAGTAGAGTTAAAATGTTTTTCATCATTCTTTTGTTTTGTAAAGTATTTAGATTCTATACCTCGGATCTTTAGGTTACCTGTAATTACTTTAACAACCATTCTCCTCTTTTCAAAAGATAACTCAACATCTTGTTTTTCTATGAGATCTACATTGGATTTTAAGGTTGACGAATAAGGAGTTAATTTTTTTGTTATGTAAATAGGTTCTTTACCACAAATATTAACCATAGCCTCACCTGTAATTACTGTAATTTTCATCAAATCAAAGTCAGAATTCATTTTACTTATATCTAAATTACCTGTTATTAGGTGGCAATCAATATTTTGTATTTTAGAATCCTCATATTTTATATTACCTGTTGTAACCGATATTTCATCATTTAAAAAGTCAGAGTTTTCAGAAAGAAAATTTCCTGTTATTAATTTTGATTTATGGTTTTTTATCTTAGATTTTTTAATCCTCGTATTTCCAGTAATTATCTTATTTTCAAAATAATTTAAATTTACATCTTTAATGTTCACGTCACCTTGAACAAAATTGACTTTTAATTCTTCAAAATTATCGGCCAAATATAGGTTAACATGTAAAGTTTTATTAGATATAAACCCAAAAAACTTGTTTAGAAAAGAATCGTTACTTCTTGAAAATCTTATAAAATAGCCATCTTCTCCAATTTTTCCGTGTGGGAAACCTTCTTCAAGATCTTCTTCTAATTCAAAATATGATTTTTCTGATTTTGTGACATTTAACTTTATTTCATCATGTTTTGATTCAATGTTTATTCTTTTTATTCCTTCTAAATTAATAGTTTTAGACATTTTAAAATCCCCCTTATTTTAAAATTATTAATTGTCCCTCATATTTTTGGTTACTTTATCTTATTGTTGATGAAGTTTAGTTATTTTTGTATTTTTTCAATATGGTTTTAGCTTCTTCAGGAGTTATTTCTCCTTTTTCAATTTTTTCTAAAATTTCCATAGTTTTTTTTCGGTTATCCTCTTCAGATTCATATCCTAATGCTTTTACCAATTCTTCTAATCTGGCTTTAGCTGTTGGATATGAAATACTTAATTCTTTTTGAAGCTCAGATAAATTTCCTCTGTTTTTTATAAAAATCTTCAAAAATATTAGTTGTTCGTCTGTTAATTGTGCGAATTCTTCTATTTGGAAATTCCCAGTAATTTCAGTTGCGCATTTTTCACATTTATACTTCTGAATGTTTAACCTTCCCCCGCAAACTGGACAGGTAGTTAATCTTCTTCTATACATTTTAATCCTCCTCATATATTTAATTTTTATATTAAAAATATTGAATAAAATACAAAAATATTTAATCTCAAAAAAATTATACAACATAAAATTAAAAATGTCAATAATAAATTAAAAATTAATTCAATAATATCAAATTAAAAGTTAAAAATATTAATATGTATATAAAATTTTATTATTAATCATTTCCATTATGTTATTAAAAAAGAAGAAATAATAAAATAGTATTATTGTAGATGAGAAAGGAGGATTAATATGACAAATAAGTTTAACGAACTGAAAAATAAAGTAATATATGAAATATTTCTAAGAAATTATTCAAAATCTGGAACATTTAACGAAGTTTACTGCGACCTTGAAAGAATAAAAAAACTTGGGGTAGATATTATTTGGTTTATGCCTTTTTACCCTATAGGAAAAAAGAATAGAAAAGGTAATTATGGATCTCCTTATTCTATTTCAAAGTACGACGAAATATCTTATGAATATGGAGGTATAGATCAATTCAAAAAAATAATCAAAAAATCAAAAGAACTTGGTATGCAAGTTATGATAGATATAGTTTTTAATCATACTTCGAATGATTCATATATTTCAAAAAATCATAAAGATTGGTTTATTTTGAATGATGATGGGGATTTTTTTAGGAAGGAGCCAGATTGGTTTGATATAGCTGATTTGAATTTTAAAAATAGTGAATTGTGGGATTATTTGATAAATATTTTAAAATTTTGGAAAGATATTGGTGTCGAAGGATTTAGATGTGATGTAGCTTCTTTTATTCCTTTAAATTTTTGGGAAAAGGCCAGAAGTCAAGTTGATCCAGAAAAAAAACTTATATGGTTGGCCGAAAGTATGGAACCAGAGTATCTACGGGCTCTTAGAAAAGAGGGATATGATGTAGTTTCTGATACAGAATTATATAGAGTTTTTGATTATACTTACGATTATGATGGATACGAAAAAATACATAAATATTTTAAAGGTGAAATAGAATTATCTGGTATAGTAGAATATATAAAAACACAACAAACAATTTACCCAAGGGAATCTTTGAAGATGAGGTTTTTAGAAAATCACGACAAACCCAGAATAGCAAGTTTAATTTCTTCCAAACAGAGATTAAAGAATTGGACGACATTTTATATGACTTTACCTGGATCTTCCTTAATTTATGCTGGACAGGAAATAAAAGATGATAAGTACCCAGATTTATTTGAAAAAACGTCTATAAATTGGGATGATGGAGATTACGAATTTTTAAATTTTATAAAAAAAATAATAGTTATTTCAAAAGAAATTAAAGCTGAATCAAAATATTTTGAAATCAATGAAGTTAAAAAAGGTGTTGTAGAAGTTAAATGGACTGGAGAAAAATATGATTATCTTATTATTTTGAATTTAGAAGAAAAATATGGAAATATTTTTTTAAATAATTTTTATGAAGGATATGATATGATTAATAAAGAAAAAATTAAATTAAATAAAAAATATAAATTACAAAAAGAACCACTGATTATAAAGTCTATAAAATAGCTTCTAAAACTGATAAAAGTTTTATTTTTCAACCAAAAAATGTTATAATTTTTAAAGTATAAATAATTTTCTTCGGAGGTGTATAATGGGGCTTTTTGATAAATTAAAAAAAGGGTTATCTAAAACAAGAGAAACATTTTTTGGAGGGATAAAAACCCTTTTCGCGGGTAAAAAATTGGATGATGAAGTCCTTGAAGAGTTAGAAGAGATATTGATAATGTCAGACATGGGTATGGAAACCGTTGAAAAAATATTAGATGATCTAAAAAGTGAATATAAAAAACAAGAACCAGATGATCCTTTGTTATTGTTAAGAGATATTATGGTGTCTAACCTTGAATCAGAGGGATTTAATGCAAATCCACAGCAAAATCCATACATCATTTTTGTAGTTGGAGTGAATGGTAGCGGGAAAACCACTACAATTGCAAAGTTGTCTAAAAAATATATAAGTGAAGGTAAAAAAGTTGCTATAGCGGCTGCTGATACCTTTAGAGCTGCTGCTATTGAGCAAATAAAACATTGGGGAGAAAAAATTGGAGCTACCGTTATTGCACACGAACATGGTTCTGATGCTGCAGCTGTGGTTTTTGACACTCTTAAACATGCAAAATCAAAAGGTAAAGAAATCGTTATTGTAGATACAGCTGGAAGACTACATAATAAGAGCCATCTAATGGAAGAATTAAAAAAAATTAAAAGAGTTATAGAAAAAGAAACAGATGGCCCACATGAAACCTTGTTAGTTTTAGATGGAACGACTGGACAAAATGGTGTACAACAGGCGAAAGCTTTCAAAGATTCTGTCGATATAACAGGCGTTGTTGTTACGAAGTTAGATGGTACTGCAAAGGGAGGAATAGCTTTTTCTATAAATAATCAGTTAAATATACCTATAAAAATGATAGGTGTAGGAGAAAAAGAAGACGACCTTCAAATGTTTGACCCAAAATCTTACGTAAATGCACTTCTTGGGGTTGAAGATGATGGCTGATTTTTGGAAAGATACAGTCAAATGTCCGATTTGTGGAAATGAATTTATGTTTAGTAAGGTATCTAGTCAAGCTATAAAGGTTAAAGAAAGGGATATAGATTTAAAACCTATTTATAAAGGCGTCAATCCATTAAAATATTCTTTGATAACTTGCCCCCACTGCTACTTTACATTTAATGAAAAAGATGCCGAAAATATAAAAAATGAAATCAAGGAATTACACTTTTCAAAAATACAGAATTTTTTGAAAACTCTTTCTGAAAAAGATATGAAGGGTTTAGATAATTATGATACAAAGGATTTGGATTTTTATAAAAAGCAAATAGTGATAGCTTCAGAGATATATTCTATTTTAGAAAAACCTTTTGAAGTTTCCAGATTGCTTTTAAAATTATCTTGGGTTTATAGGGAAGAAAACGATGAAAAGAGAGAACTAAAGATTTTAAACAACATACTCAAAATAAATAACAAATTCTATGAATCAGCAGATAACGATAGGGAAACAATATTTTTACTATTTTATGATTCATATATTAATTATAGATTAGGTAAAAAAGAAGAAGCTGCGAAAAATATTGAACGATTAGTGAGAAATTATTCTAAAACCAAATCTCCTTATATAAAAGCAGCAAAAGAATTACGGGGTGAACTCAAATGAAAAAGATATTATTATTTTTGGTATTAATTATGATTATCTTTATTTTTTCTGGCTGTTCTATGTTTTCACAACAAGAAGAACCAAAATTGCCAGATCAAGATATACAAGAGTTACAAGAATCGATTAATCAATTAAACGAAAAATTAACTAAAATGGAAAAAGATATTAACCAATTATCCGACGAATTTTATCAGAATAAAAGGAAAGAGAGTTATGATTATAGTGTAATAACCGATTTGAAAACTCAATTTTCTTCCATGAAAGAAAGGTTGACATTGATAGAAGGCTTAATTTATAAAGGTGAAAGTTCTGATAAAGTTGAAAAAATATTGAATTTAAACAAAAGAGTTGAAAACATAGAAAAATCGATAACTTCTATTGAAACTGGTGGGACTTCAAGTTCTTCAACAGTTATAGGTGAAAAAGTAGGAAATATTGAAGAAGAAATAAATATGTTGAAATCTGAAATTTCAGATATTAAAAATAACCAAGAAGATATATACATATTAAACAAAATAAGTGAAATAAATGAAAGATTGGACTCTATAGAAAAGCAAAAATCTTCATCGAACATTGAATTTAATGAAGATGAAATAAGAGCTTTAATTGACAAAACGATAAAGAATATGGATTTGAGTACGTATCTTGAAGATACTATTGAGTACAAAGCTGAGCAAGCTATATCCAAGCTCTATTATGGATCTCAAAGTGAAAGCCTTATTAAAATAAACGAATTATCAGAAAATGTTTTAAAGCTTGAAGAACAAATTCAAAATCTTGAATATCAATTTCAAACATTGTCTTCAAAACCTTCAAATAGCTTACAAGAAAGGTATTTAAGTGAAATTACTGATTTGGAAAAAAAGATAAATGCAGCACTGTTTTCAATAGGTGATTCGCAGTTAAGATCATTGTATGAAAACCAAGAAGAAATAGTTTATACTGTTAAATCAGGTGATTATCTTGGAAAAATATCAAATGCATTTTCTTTAGGTCCTAATGGCGTTGATATAATTATGGCTGCAAACAACATTGAAGATCCAAAATATATAAGAGTTGGTCAAAAATTGACAATTCCTGTTGGAAATATTGAGAATTATATAGAATGGCCTTTAAAATCCACAAAATCATCTGAATATAATAGAATAGTTATAAAGTTTGGCCAAAGGACAGAAAATGGGATTTCTTCCGGTATAGGAGTTCTGCCAGCAAAAAATGAGCAGGTTTACCCTCTATTACCAGGAAGAGTTATTGAAACTGGCACTGCTATGAATGGCAATTGGTATGTAAAAATAGATCATGGAAATTCTATTGTTAGTATGATTAGTAATATAAGGACTATATATGTTAAAGAGGGAGATTGGGTTAATAACGAAAGCTCTCTTGGCTTAGTTGAAAAAGATAAAATCGTATCGCTTGAATTGTGGAAGAGTGGAGAACCGAAAGATCCGTTAAAATTATTCTTCAAAATTTCAGGAGATTTTATGGCTACATATTATACTGAGTGGGACGATAAGTACGTTCACTATCCTACTTTTAGAATAACTAAATCAGGAAAAATTCCAACTGTTTGGAAAACCATTGCTGCTGACCCTGAAGTATTACCTATAGGAACCGTTGTTTATATACCAGAGTTAAAAGAACTGCCTAATGGCGGTTTTTTTGTAGTAGAAGATACTGGTGGAAAGGTAATCGGAAAAAAAATTGATATTTATGTTAATGATGTAAGACTCGCCCAAAAAACAGAAGACGTTACCATATATATAGTTGGTAAGGAGGGTTAATGATGGGATTAACGGTAAAAAGTAGCTATGCAATGAGAGCTCTTTTTGAATTGGCTCTTTTGAATAAAGATGGTGTTAAAAAAGTTTCCATATCTGAATTATCTCAGAGACAACAAATACCAAAAGACTTTTTGGAAAAGATTTTTTCAGAACTTAGAGATGCAGGTATTTTGAAATCTATAAGAGGTAGATATGGTGGTTATGTTTTATTAAAAGAACCAAAAAATATTAGATTAAGTGAAATAGTAAATATATTAGATAAACCGCTACAATCTTATGAATGTGTTAGTGGAGAATGTAATTTAGAAATTAGTTGTGCAGTAGAGTTTGTATGGAAGAGGGTTCACAATATAATGATGTTGGAACTGGACAAGATGACTTTACAAGATATTATGGATTATGGAATGAAATTGTCAAAATTGAGCAATAATGGAGATGTACAAAAAAATGTCGAATAAAAGAGCAATTATGTTGATGAGTGGAGGTGTAGACAGTTCAGTCGCAGCATATTTACTAAAGAAAGAAGGTTATGAAGTAATAGCTGTTCATTTTAAAACAGTCAAAGATGAAGTGTTTTCATTGATTCCAGAAAAAAAGAAGGTATGTTGTAGTCCTTCAGATACGATAGATGCTATCAATGTTTCAAAAAAATTAGAATTGGACGATTTTAAAATTGTAGATATACAACAAGAATTTAAAGAAAAAATTATAGATTATTTTATAAAAGAATACAACGATGGTAAAACCCCAAATCCTTGTATGCTGTGCAACCGTTTTTTCAAGTTTGGTAAGGCAATCGAAATGGCAGAAGAAATGAATGCAGATGTTGTTGTAAGTGGCCATTACGTTATTTCTGAATATTCTAATGAGCATCAAAATTGGGTTATTAAAAAAGGAGTTGACAATTACAAGGATCAATCGTATTTTTTATCAATGGTTAAACCTGAATATTTGAAAAAAATGTACTTCCCTTTGGGAAAAATGAAAAAGGTCGAAATAAGGAAAATAGCTGAAGATCTAAACTTATCTGTTGCGGACAAACCTGATAGTCAAGAGCTATGCTTTATACCCGATAATGATTACAAAAGATATTTAGTAGATGCTGGAATAGAAACTTCTAAAGGGAAAGTATATGACTTTAAAGGTGAACACATAGGATATCATACTGGTTATACTGATTATACAATAGGTCAAAGAGCCGGTATTGAATATATAAAAAATCAGAACCAAAGGTTGCATGTATACAAAATAAACTCTCAAGATAATTCAATAACAGTTGCACCAACTGAAAAAGTTCATTTTAAAGGCTTAATTGCAAAGAATATGAACAAATTTGTAGATTTTGAAGATGAGTTTAGCGCTGTTTGCAGGATTAGAAAAAGATCTGAAGAAAAACCAGCAAAAATAAAAAAAATTTCTGAAAATGAATATCAAATCGTATTCGAAGAACCTATATTTGCAGTGACTCCAGGTCAATTTGCAACAATATACGATGAATCAGGAATTGTTTTGGGATGTGGAGTTATAGATAAATATTTGGAGGATTGACTATGGATAAAAGAACAGCAGTTTACCCAGGAAGTTTTGATCCAATAACATATGGACATATTAATTTAGTCGAAAGAGCATCTGAAAGGTTCGATAAAATATATGTCTCTGTAATGAACAACATGCAAAAAAAATATTTATTTGATTTAGATGAGAGAGTTGAGATGACAAGACAAAATCTTTCTCATATACCAAATATTGAAGTAGATAGCTTTTCTGGCCTTTTAGTTCAATACTGTAAAAAAAAGAAGATCTATACTGTATTGAGAGGACTAAGAGCCGTTACAGACTTTGAATACGAATTACAGATGGCTAATGGGAATAGATCTTTGTTTCCTGAATTGGAAATATTTTTTTTGATGGCAGATATAGCTCATTCATTTATATCTTCTTCTATGGTAAAAGAAGTATCGAAACATGGAGGAGATGTGAGTACTTGGGTTCCACCAAATGTTGAAGAAGCATTGATTAAGAAATTTAAAAAACATTAAAAATATCTTTATTGAATTGTACTTTCTTATATGATACAATATATTGGTTTAATTAAAAAACACACAAGGAGGGACAACATATGGCCGTAAGCACGGAATTGATCAAAAAATTAAGATCACAAACTGGTGCAGGAATGCTTGATTGTAAAAAAGCATTAGATGAAACAAATGGAGATTTAGATGCTGCAGTTGATTATTTGAGAAAAAGAGGTGCAGCAAAAGCAGCTAAAAAAGCTGATAGAGAGACAAAAGAAGGTATTGTATATTCATATATTCATCATAATGAAAAAATTGGAGTATTATTATTATTAGGTTGTGAAACTGACTTTGTTGCTAAAACGGATGAATTTCATGAATTAGCAAATAAAATCAGCTTACAAATTGCATCAATGAATCCTAAATATATTTCAAGAGAAAATGTACCAGAAGAAATTATAGAAAAAGAAAAATCCATTTATGTTGATGAAGTAAAATCTTCAGGTAAGCCAGAACATATTGTAGAAAAAATAGTTGAAAATAAAGTAGAAAAATATTTTGAAGAGAATTGTTTATTAGAGCAAGAATATGTTTTTGGAAAAGGTGAAAAAATTAAAGATATGATCACACAAGCAATTGCTAAAATTGGTGAAAATATTACTGTTGATAATTTTTCAAGATTTGCAATTGGTGAATAATTAAAGGGGGGGTAATCCCCCCTTTTTTTTGAGGGAGGGGTAAAAAAATGTATAGAAGAATAATGTTAAAACTTAGTGGAGAAGTTTTATCTGGTATAGGTAACAAAGGATTTAATTCTGAAAATGTAAAATACTTATCTGAAGAAATTAAAAAAGTATCTCAGCATGGAATGAACGTGGGAATGGTTATTGGTGCGGGTAATATTTTTAGAGGCAAAGAATTAACTGGTGTGACAAATAGCGTTGCAGATCATATAGGAATGCTTGGAACAGTTAGCAATGCATTATATTTAAAAGACTACTTCGAAAAAAATGGAATCAAGACAATTGTTGTTTCGCAAATTGTTAACTTGCCATCAGTTAGAAATATATACTATGATGACATAGAACTTTATTTTAACTCTGGCTATGTTGTTATTTTTGCTGGGGGAACTTCAAACCCTTTTTTTACGACAGATACTGCTGCAGCACTAAGAGCTGTAGAAATGAAAGCAGAGGTGCTGATAAAAGCTACCAAGGTTGAAGGAATATACGATAAAGACCCTAAAATATTTACAGATGCTGTGAAATATGATACAATTAAATATGATGACGCAATCGCTAAAAGTTTAAAAATAATGGATACAGAAGCTTTTGCTATTTGTCAAAGGTATGAGATGCCTATTACAGTTTTAGACTTCTTTAAAAAAGATAATCTTTTAAATGCAGTTTTAAATAAAAATGTGGGGACAAAAGTTATACCTTAAAGAAATGAACACTTATGGGAGGTGTATTTATTTATGGAACTTTTTTACAACGAAATAGTTTCTGTACATGCAAGAGAAGTATTAGATTCAAGAGGTAATCCAACTGTTGAAGCAGAAGTAGTATTAGGCGATGGTGCCAAAGGAAGAGCTATTGTTCCGTCTGGAGCTTCTACAGGTAAATTTGAAGCTTTGGAATTAAGAGATGGCGATAAAGACAGATTTTTAGGAAAAGGAACAACAAAAGCAGTTGAGAATGTAAATGAAAAGATAGCAGAAGAATTGTTAGGATTGAATGCATTTGACCAAGCTTTAGTAGACCATGTTATGTTGGAATTGGATGGAACTGAAAATAAAGAAAAATTGGGAGCAAATGCAATCTTAGCTGTATCAATGGCAGTTGCAAGAGCTGCCTCTGAATCTTTGGGTGTCCCACTTTACAAATATTTAGGTGGTCCAAATTCAAAAGTATTACCAGTTCCTTTAATGAATATAGTAAATGGTGGAGAACATGCAGACAATTCATTGGATATTCAAGAATTTATGATCATGCCAGCAGGCTTTGCAACATTTTCAAGGGCTTTAAGAGCAGGAGCTGAAATTTTCCATAATTTGAAAAAATTATTACAATCAAAAGGCCATCAAACTGCTGTTGGAGATGAGGGCGGTTTTGCTCCTAACTTTGAATCTAATGAAGAAGCACTTGAATTCATAGTAGAAGCAATAAAAAATGCCGGTTATAAACCTGGAGAAGAAGTATTTATAGCATTAGATTGTGCTGCATCAGAATTTTTTAATGAAGAAAATAAAACATACCATATTGACAAAAAGGATATTTCAGGCGAAGAATTGGCCGAATATTATTTGAACTTAATCAACAAATATCCTATTAAATCAATAGAAGATCCATTTGACCAAGATGATTGGGATGCGTATACCCTATTCACTGAAAAAGTTCAAGACAAAGCCCAAGTAGTTGGAGACGATTTGTTTGTTACTAACGTAAAAAGATTACAAAAGGGAATAGATCTTAAAGCTGCCACATCGATTTTGATAAAATTAAATCAAATAGGTACAGTTACTGAAACTTTAGATGCTATAGAATTAGCAAAAACATACAATTTAACAAATATAATTTCACATAGATCAGGCGAATCAGAAGATACTTTTATAGCAGACTTAGCTGTAGCTACTAATGCTGGTTTTATTAAAACTGGTTCATTATCAAGAACCGATAGAATTGCAAAATACAATCAGTTATTGAGAATTGAAGAAGAACTTGGAGAAATAGCAATATATAAAGGATTAAATTCTTTTTACTCAATAAAAAAATAAAGGATAAAAATTTCCCGGCTAGTTAGATAAGCCGGGATTTTTTTAAAATAAAATTTGTGGAACGTGTTTAACAGGATGATCTATTATATGTCCTTCAAAATCATATGCCTCTTTAATAACTCCTTTTGTAATAACTTCTTTTGGTGAGCCATCCTTAAAAACTCTACCATTTTTCATTACTATTATTCTTTTTGAAAAAATGGAAGCTAAGTTTATATCATGAAAAATAGAAATAACAGTCTTATTCATTGAATCAGAAAATTCCTCAACTAATTTCATCAAAAGGTCTGTATGTCCTGGATCAAGATGTGAAGTGAATTCATCTAATAACAATATGTCAGCTTCTTGGGCAAAAGCTCTTGCAATCATAACCCTTTGTTTTTCTCCTCCAGAAAGATTAGAAAATATTTTATTTTTCATGTTTTCCAAATCTGCATATTGTAAAGATTTTTCTATAATATTTCTATCTTCATAATTTTCAAAAAAAGAAAATCTTTTAGAGTATGGAAGCCTAGCTGTAGATATGATGCTCTCCACATCGTAATTAAATATTGTGTTAAATTCTTGTGGAACTACAGCCAAATACCTCGATAATTCTTTATTAGTATATTTGTTTAGATATTTTCCTTTTATTGAAATTTTTCCTTGATAATTTGAAATCAACTTTGAAATTATTTTTATTAAAGTTGATTTGCCAGAACCATTAGGGCCTATTATAGAAACTCTTTCTCCACTTTTAATATGCAAATTGTTAATTTTTAAATTAAAATTATCACCATAAGTAAATTCTAAATTTTCAATTTTAATCATGATTTATTCCTACTTTTTTTCATAACGTATATAAATAAAGGAGCTCCTGCTAAGGAGGTAATAACCCCGATTGGGAGTTCAGACGGAGCAAAAATTGTTCTTGAAATATAATCACAAATCATCAAGAATATTCCACCCAAAAAAAGGTTGTATAACGATGAAAGTCGGGAATGAGGTCCCTTTATCATTCTAACTATATGTGGAATAATCAATCCTACAAATCCTATTATTCCAGCTTTTGCAACAGCTGCTGAAACAGCAAGCACACTTATAACGATCAATAAAATTTTAATTTTTTCTGGATTTATTCCAGAAAAAACTGCTAAATTATCTCCCATAGAGAGTACATTTAACTCTTTAGAAAAGAAAAAAATTGTTGATACTAAGACTGTTAAAACAATAAAAAGAATAATATTATCGTTCCAACCTATGTCGCCTGTAGATCCCATAAGCCATAAATTAACATGAATTAAGTTACGCCAATACATAACTGTTAACAAAGTGGATAGTGAATTAAATAAGAAGCTGATTATAACACCACTTAATATCAATGAGAGAATAGGTATTTTCTTTCCTTCACGGGAAATGTACAATACAATGAAGGTAGTTGCCATTGCAAATGCAAAAGAGAAAAATTCTATTCCAAATATTAATGTTATGCCGAAAACAGAACTTAATGCTGTGTATAAAACTGCTCCAAAACTTGCTCCAGAAGATATCCCTATTATATAAGGATCTGCAAGCGGATTTTGTATTATTAATTGTAAAATATTTCCAGATATAGCCAAAATACTACCAACTAAAAAACTTCCTATGACTCTTGGTAGTCTTAAATCTAATATTAAAGTTTTATACATGGGGTTGGCTTCATCGGTGAATATTTTTATTATTTCTTCAAAAGGTATTTTTACAGATCCAAACGATGTAAAAATAATCACTAAAATAAAACTTATGATTATGGTTAATAGTAAAAGAAGGGGAGAAAATCCCCCCATATGACTTTTTTTTGTCATTTTGTTTCCTTAAAATATTCATACATTTTTTCTATCACATCTAAAATTGATGGCGATGCTTGTGAAGCCTTATCGTTATTTATAGTTAAAATATTTTCATTCTTAACAGCCTTTAAAGAACTGAATTGTTCGGTTCTGTTGATTGTATCAACTAAAGAGTTGTCTCCGGTAAAATAAGATGGAACTATTATTATATCTGGATTTTCTTTTAAAAGATATTCTGGCCCAACAGATAGCCACCCATTATTTCCCGTTAAAGGAGCGGCCACGTTTAAACCCCCAGCCAGTGAGATTGCCTCATTTAAAAATGAACCAGTTCCAGTTGTCCAAATCTCTGATATGTTTTGAACTGAGATCATGGCATAAAAAACTCTTGGTTTATCTTTCCATAAAGAAGTTTTTTTACCAATATCACTTATAGTTTTTCTGAAATCAGCTGAAATGTTTTGAGCCAAATTTCTTTTCTCAAGTATTATTCCCAACTTTTGAACTACTTGTGGGATATCGTTTAAAGAAGTTGGATTAACTACGAATGTTTTAATTCCAAATTCTTCAAGTCTTTCAACTTCCGGTTCTTGGAATCCCCCTGTTAAAAAAACTACATCTGGGTTTAAAGAAATTATTTTTTCCATATTCAATGGGTAAACATTTCCAATTTTTTCTGCTTCTATGTGTACATCCCAATCTGTAACCCCAACGACTTTATCTTCGCTTTTTAAATGCACTAAATAGTCTGAAACTAAAGGAGCAGCAGAAACTATCCTTTCAACAGGGCTTTCGAATTCAACCACTCTTCCAAGATCGTCTACCAATGTGATTGAAAAAGAAAGAACAAAGAACAAGCTTAAAATACTAACCAACAAAAGTTTTTTCATAAAAATCCTCCTAAAAATGTATTACGCCATAAAAAAATCCCCATCATCTTTGGCGCGAAGAGATGAAGGTATCCTATTTTTTTGGAGAATATCCCGACTTATGAGCTGCCTACTAACTGAACCTTCCCAGTAAAACCAGTGGTCTAAATCAGCTTTCGTTCTCAATCACGGTGGCGCGACCGTAACAGATTTTCACTGTTTTCCTCTCCAAAAAAATGGAGGAATTATTAACTTATATATCTTATATAAAAATTATATCAGAATACTTGTCCAAATCCAAATGTAAATCCACCTATTAATTCTTTATTCCAGCCATACTCAAATCTTAATTGGCCCAAGAAAGGCACTGTTAATTTTACACCGGCTCCAAAGGAATAAAGAGGATCGTTTAATAGTTTGGTGAAGTCATTTTCAGCATTTCCGTAATCAAAAAATGTAAAAAGGTCTATTGGTACCGGAGTTTTAGCAACTTCATACATGAGCTCTGTGTTGAATAAGAAATTCGTATCCCCTCTTTTTGCAGAGGTATAAGTTCTAACAGAGTTCATACCACCTACTAAGTATCCAAATAAGTCGTTAGCTGTAGAGTCGTTTGCGTATCCAACTTTTAACCTTGTACCACTTGTAAATTTATAGAAACTTCTGAAGAATTTTCCTTCTAAGTTTAAACCATAATAGTTGTTAGAAAAATTTTCAAAGTTTGCAGCACCAAAAACACTTGAAGAGAAATACTCTCCATTATAAGGCCTGTAAGGGCTATCCAAACTATTATAGAGATAACCAATAGAGCCACTACCCTGGCTTATATTGCCTTTATCTTTTGTGTTGTAATAATCATAAGAAACACTATTTGTGATATATGAAAAATCAGAAATCTGATATCTTGGTGAAACATTAAAAGAGATTTGATTTGTAACTGTTGCATTCAAAGTATCGTTGAATAGTCCCTTAGGTGTATATTTGTAATCAAATCCTACACCCAAATTGACATCAGATTTAAACAACTTTATAACGTCATAAGTTAGTCCAACTTTATATACTTCTCTTAAAGGGTTGATTTCCGTATTGATACCAAAGGTTTGGCCATAACCAAAAGGATTAGGCATATTAACTTCAGCATAACCCGAGAAGCCATAATACCATGGGTTTTCTTTTGGCATTGTCCAGTTTATTCCCCCAATGAATTTCCCTCTCTTAGTAGATTCTATAGGTTTTAAAGAGAAGTTGACATATTCTTCTTCCATGGAAGTTGGAAGTAATTCTACATCTTCGTAAAATCCTGAGCCTGTAAAGGCTGTAACTGTATTTCTGAGATATTTAGAGTTGGCAGGGTCATCTTTTTTCATGTGTACAAAAGAATCAACAATATAATCTTGAGTTTTTGCTGTAGCTTCTTTTGTTATTTCCACATTTCCAATTTTTTTCTCTTTTATATTAAAAGTAAGTATTTTATCCGAATAATCTACTTGTACTTCTGTAAATAAATATTCATTTTCTTTGTAAAGTTGGTTGATTTTATCTATAGATTTTAAAACATCTAAGTTTGAAATTGTTGCATTATCTGTTATTTCTAAATTATCTCTAATTCTAAAATCTTCAATGTAATTGTTCCCTTCTATATTGATAGAATCAAGTTGTTTTTCTCCATCTAAAAATTTTGGCATTTCTCCGCCAATAACAAGCAAAAGCTCTCCTCCAATATTGTCTTCAATATCTATTTCTTCAAAATTTATAGTTGTATTTTCAGAAAAATATGGCATTTCCCTTAATGTACCTATTAATTTTTGCATTGATTCATTTGAAGGGTATGTTTCTTTTTTTGGAGACCTAAAAAGGAAGAATTTGTCCTTCCAGTCTTTTCTGAAATTAAACTGAACTCTATTTTTTATCTCTTCTTTGTCCAAATATTGAAAATCATCTGTTAATTTTAAATCCCAAAGAGAATACTCTTTGATGATTAAAACCAGTGTGTCAGACGAATATTTTGTGTCTTTTGTCTCATATTCATCAAGTGATAAGTTGTCTCCTGAAAGATTTAAGTTAGAATCTATAGAAATATATGGATATCCCTTACTACTATATAAATTGTTAATTTGTTTCAAAATATCCTTATAATTATTGACATTTAATGGTAGTCCAGTCTGAACTTCTATGCTATCTTTTATGATATCTTTATTAACTAATTTATCACCATCTATTTCAATTGCATAATCTCTTATGATGGGATTATAAGTTATTAAAAATTTTAATAAGCCTTGCTCTTCATTTAATATAAAATCAATAGACGAAAAATATCCCAAATTCCCCATCTGCCTTATAGCAAGTTTTATATCGATTTCACCAACATATTTTCCTTCTTCAATATCGTAATCTTCTAAAATAGAATTAACACTTGTGGCTGTGAAGCTTATATCTTTGTCAAATTCAATAGTTTCAAGTTTTGTGATTGAAAATGATATCACTACAACCATCAATAGAGTTAAAAGCAGTAAAAATTTCTTCATTTTATATATCCTCCCTAATTTTATTTTCTAATGAAATTATTAATTCTTTAATTTCTTTCATAATTGATATTTTATTTAAATCATCTATAAATTTTTTCAAATTTTTAGTATTCAGATTATATTCATTATCTTTATAACATCTTTTAATAACCCAATCTACATCATTATTTAAATATATTACACTGAATATAGTAGAACCCAAATCACCAATTGGTTGACAATCTATATGATTTTTTTTAAACTTACATTTTATAGTTGTTCCCTTGTCTTTTTTTGAATCAATTTTGAAATAACCTCCCGTTATCTCTGAAGAATATTTTAAAAAAGGCAGTCCAAAACCAATTTTTTTAACTCTTTCTTTTTTAGTTGTAAAAAAAGGATCTAAAGCCAAATTTTTAGTTTCGTCATCCATCCCTTTTCCATCATCTTCAACAATAAATTCAAAATTTTCTTCATCCTCATAAATTTCGAGTTTACAATTGCTGGATTTTGCATATGCAGCATTTTCACAAATATCCAAAATATGATCTGATATGTTAGTTAGTGTTGCCATATAGGGTACACCTTCTTATTGTATATCGCTTCTTTTAACGCTATAAAAGATCTATTTTTAGCTCTTACTTGGCATGAAAAATGGTTAAGTTCATCAGGAGTATGCGCATCATTTCCAAAGATAAAATTGCTAAATCCAAGGTCTTTTGCAAATTCAATTTCTTTTTCATTTTTAACTTCTACTGCATCAAATTCAATATCTTTTGGTGGTAACCCTAATTGAGTTATAAGTCCAAAAGCTCTGAATATGTGGGCAGGAAAAACAATAGTTTCATATTTTTTTGCTTCCATAACAAGTTTATTTATACTATATTTTGAAGAACTACCCAAATAAGGGTTTTCTAATATATATTCAAAATCACCTTCACCATTTAAACAAATTTGATATCCAAATTTTTCAGGATCGTATTTGTTAATAATGAGAGAACTTTCTATAAATTTTCCGAATTTTTCTGCTTCATCCAGTTTGTTAAAAAGAATTATTACATGAACCTCTTCAATAGTCTGTACTTCTATTCCAGGAACTATTTTAATATCAGTATTACTAAAATAATTAATAAATGGCCTGATATTTCTAGTAGAGTTGTGATCTGTAATAGCTAACCAATTAATATTGCTTTTTAGCAACAACTCTTTGTATAGATCTGAAGACATTGAGATATCAGCGCATGGAGATAATACTGTATGATTATGAAATGAACAATTAAATAGAGCCATTATCTTTTAAAATTTTGTATATTTTTCCAGTTATTTCAAAACCAGATAATTCGGTTTTTAAAAGATTAATTCTCATATCCTTAGCTCTTTCTAATGTTTCTGGCAAGTAATTAAGATTTTCAGGAATAAGAATCGCTTTTGCCCCTATAACTTCTGCTACTGCTATTATATTTTGGTGAGTTTGATGGGTTATCCATATGCAATTTTCTTTACCATTTCTCATTACTTCAGATAATAGATCGCCGATAACTCCAGCATTTATTTTAACTTTTAAATTACCTTCATTTACTAATTCCAAGTTAAACTCAGAAATAATGTCTTCTAATATCAATGTTATCCCCCCTGATCATTTAAATAAAATAACATTTCAAGTTTTACCCCTTTATTCAGACTCGATATCAAGGTCATCCTGTCAGAAAATCTTTTCATATTTGGTAATCCCATGCCAGCTCCAAATCCTTTTTCTCTTACGTTTTCTGGTGCCGTTGAATAACCTTCAGTCAATGCAGTTTCAATATCTTCTATTCCTTTACCCCTATCTTCTATAAAAACCTTTATATGGTCTTCATTTATCCAGCAATAAATACATCCTTCAGAGTTAGAATGTATTACTATATTTGCCTCGCCCTCATATGTTGAAATAGATATTTTTCTAACTAAATCTTGTTTTATACCTTTTTCAATCAAAAATTTTTTCAATTTTGTAGCACCTAATCCGACCATTTCAACAGATTTATAGTTAACTTTGAATTTAAAATCAGAATTTTCTCTATTTACTTCTTCACCTGTAATAGAAGAAACAAATTGTTTATTCAAAGTTTTATACCTTCGGTCATCATGAACATATATATATCCAAGTTTCTTGAACATCCACTCTAAAATATCCAACTTGGTTACTACCCCAACAACTTTACCCGAATCATTACAAACTGGGTATCTACCAAATTTTTTTGAATCATTTAATTCCAAAAACTTCATTATAGTGTCAGTGTTAGAGAGGTAAACAACATCTTTTGTCATCCATTTATCAACATGATCGTTTAGATCCCCACTTTCAAAAACTTTGATTATATCTTCAATGGAAAGTATACCAGCTAACTTTAAATTTCGCTTAATTACAGGCATGCCAGAAATACCCTTTATTCTCATAACTTCCTTAGCATATTTAATTTTGGTTTCTTCAGTAACTACTATGGGAGGAGAACTCATAATATTTTCTATTGAAGTATTAGAGAAAACTTTTGATAAGATATTCACAAGCTTATCTACATCATTATGAGGGCTGATCATTTCAATGCCTCATCTGTTCCCATAGAGTCTTTAAGACCATTATTATAAAGAACTGCACAAGCTACATACATAGACAAATTTGATTTTAATATTGTAATATCAAGATCTTTAGCAATTTTAATAATATTTTCTTTTATTTCTTTACCTCTAACAAATATTATTCCTTTTGCTCCTATTACAGCTGCTGTAGTAATTGTTTGAGGGCTAGTTAATCCTGTTATAAGGAACATATTCTCTTTTGAAAAAGCAAGAAAATCTGACATTAAGTCAGAAGCCCCAGCGTATTCTATGTCAAATTCATTTATATTATCAGATTTGGTAATTACTTTGGATTTTGTTAGTTCTATAAGTTTGTCTAAATTCATGTTTCACCCCTTAATCTAATATATTTCCTTTGTAATCGTTTTTAATGAAAGATTCATAAGTCCAAGGGCATTTTTCTTTAAAAACCTCGGCAATTGCTTTGGCGTATTCCTGAATTTCCCATTGTGCATGTGAATCAGCCCTTAAATCAAGAAAATGCATTATAGCCCTTGCATTTGTAGTAAGATAAAATTCAGTATACTGACCAACAGGCAATACAGTTCTTGCCATTTCTCTCGCAACTCCCATATCCAGTAATTCTTTGTACACTGAATAAGTTTCATCGTAAATCTTTTCAATCTTATTTATGGCTTTTTGAGTTAGTTCTTTATCATCGGTTTTAAAACTTCCCTGTTTATTTTTTGTGTCCTGTATTCTAATATGATCTGGAAGATAAAATTCATCTGCTTGCTTGCTGGTATATCTTCTACTTATTTCATTTGGAGACATTCCTATTCTATGTCTAAACCATTGTCTGACAACAAAAATAGGGGCTTTGACATGGAAAGTAAAAGAAATATGTTCAAAAGGTGAAAAATGTCCATGTTTTAAAAGATAATTGATCAACTTTTTATCTTTTTCTTCGGTAGATAGTTCTTTTCCATATGAAACTCTTGCAGCTCTAACGGCAGATCTATCATCTCCCATACAATCTACAAGATGTACAAAACCTTTATCTAAAACATTAATTTTCATGTTCTTCATCAGAGATTTCAGTCCTTTCTTTTGGTGATTTTTTTATCAATAAATAGTATGTAAAGAAAAAAACAAATGAAAAAAATAAAAAATAAGGTAATATGTTGATTAAAAAATTTTCAACCATAAAATCAAAATTTATTTTTTTTAACAACAATTGAGCTTCCTTGTTGTCTTTATTAAAATGTAATGATTTTTGAAGTAATATTCTTACCATATTCAAATTTTTCTTTTTATCCTCTTCATAATAAGAATTGGCCAATTTAAAAAGAGAGTTTGGATTTTGTGGGTCATAATCTAAAGAAGTCTTATAATATAATATTTTTTGCGAATTGGTATTTGATATGTCTCCCATTAATTCATAAGAAGAAGAAAGGACATACTTATTATTTGATTGTTCTATTACATTTTCCAGAATTTTAATAGATTGAGAGTTGTTTTCTAACTTTTGAAATCCTTTTGCAAAAATCAACATAGTTCTATCATTCTTTTCTATGAAGTTTGTGTAAATTTCGTATAGGTTTTTTAAATCTTCATAGCGTTGAGATTCGAAGGATATAGTTGTCAGAAGCTCTATTATAGATTTATTTTCAGGAAAATTTTTGTATATATTGTTTAATTTTGTAAAAGATTCTCCAGGTTCGGCTATATATTTTGAATACCATTTTATGTAAGAAAAATAATATGCCGATAAAGGGTTTAATCCTATATTTTCTTCAATTTTTTTTGTTTTTTCTATTATAGTTTGTTCCAAAGAAAGGCTTCTTTCTTTTTCCCAAATTCTAAAAGAGAAAGTAGTGAAAAGAGAGTTTAAAATAACCGAGTTATCATAATTGTTCAAGGCATTTCTCAACCTATTTTGTATAAAACTATAGTTATAAGGCATACTTTCAGAAAGAATATTTAAAGCTATAGAATCATCTGAACTCAAACTTTCCATATTTTCTGACCTTAACATATTAGCAGTATTTTTATAGGCTTGATTCCCCGTTTCTATGTATTTCAAATACAATCCCAGGGCATTTAAGTTTTTATCTGATTTTCTTATTAGCTCATCAGGTTCAAAAGAATAAACATAATTATCCAATTTTGTAGAAAATAAGCTGACCGACATTAAAAGAATAATAAAAAAAATAAAAATATGTTTTAGTTCATTCATTTTCCTCATTATAACCTCTCATAATAATTTTGTCTTCATGTAAAACAAATCTGACTTTTGTTATCTCTTTGTTTGGGAAAAACTTTTTCTTATGTATCATTATTTCTGCACCAGGATATATGACTTCTTTTGCTATGATTTCTCCACCTTCTTTAGAATTATCAATAGATTTTTGAAGTCTTTCTAAATGTATTTCATTTTTTGATAAATTGCTTTTTAATTCTTTAGCAGTTTGTACAGTTTTTCTATATTGTTCAACCTTATCTTCTGTAAGCTTATTTTCTTTTTTCAATTTCATCAAACCCTTTAAGATAATTGATAACTTTTTTAGATTTTGAACATCTAAGGCTATTTGACTTTCCAATACCGTCATTTCTTCATTTAAAGTTGGAGGGACCCCTACCTCACAGCTTGTTTTTACACTCATTCTACTCCCAATATAGGGGGCAGAAATTAAATTTCCTGCCATTAATGTTCCTCCAGATATTCTGCCATTCTTATCAATTATTTCTATTTTTTCTCCAGCTTTTATCAGGGAATTTATTGAAGACTGATTGATTATAACATCTTTTTCAACCTCAATATCTGCATTTTCCACATAGTTAGTTTCCAAGTATTCAGCTTTTATAATACCTTTGTTTCCACCCTTTATGCCATTTACTTTTATAGTTCCTCCAGATATTAATGTTGCGGCTTCTACTACTCCATCTATTATAATATCTTCTTCAGCTTCTACAATAAATCCTGGCTTAACATTTCCTTTTATTATAACTTTTCCTGGAAACCTAACGTTCCCAGTTGAATAGTCAACATCGCCTTTTATTGTGTGTACTTTAGACACATCTATATAAAAAGTATTTTGATTTTCTTTTTTAAAAATCAACTCACCTGGAATTGATGAATATATCTTTCCATTTTCTACCCTTGTGTTTTTACCAGTTACAACTTTTGGGTCTTCGCCTTTAAGTCCTTCTATCTCGTTACCATAAACATCTTTACCAGGTTCTCCCTTTTTTGCAGGAATAATTTCCGCAATTAACTCTCCTTCTTCCAAAGAAATTATGTTTGACCTTTCTCTCATGTTCATATATCTTTCAGATGATAAATTTTTTTTCTTTTTAACATGTAATTGCAATCTTCCTTTTTCACCATTCTTTGGACCCACTCCATAAGCCACAGAATATTCCTTTTCATAAATGGGATTGTTAACTATGCTATTAATAACATCTTCTTGAATTCCATATACAATTTCGTTGCTATGTAAAACTGAGTGTATTTCTTCTTTATTTGGTTTTGCCCCATCATCAGTTAAGATTATGTTCGCAACCATATTATCCCCTGAAACCTTAATTTTGTATTTAGCCATAAATAAACCTCCAGATTAAACTAAAGTTTTTGAAAGTATTTGCATATTTCCCCCATCAATATCTATCCATTCAATACTATCAAAAACACTTTTTATAATGAAAACTCCTAAGCCACTATCTTGATAATCTTCTAAATCTCTATGTTTTATATTATCAACATTTATCTTTGGACCTTCATCTTTAATAGAAACTGTTAATTTATTTTTTTCTAAATTTATCTCAAGATAAATGTTGTTTTTTTCTTCAAAATTGTAAGTATGTTCTATAATGTTTGCGATAGCTTCATTAATAGCCAATTCAATCATAAAAATTTCTTCTGAATTGTCATAATTGTTTAACTTTAAAAATTCTTTTAATGTGGATCTAACCAAGCGTATATATTTTTTATCAGATAATATTCCCAAAGTAATTTTTTGCATTAATCACCATCACCAAATTAAGAATTTTGCCTTCCATCTATTTATTTTAACACGGCCTGATTCGAGATTAAAATCTTCTGCGATATTCTTCTTCATCAAAATCATTACAGGTTTTAAAGTTTTTATAACCTCTAATCCTCCATGATAAATGTATTTTGGAGCTAAGTCTTCAGGTATTTTCAAAATTTCTTTTTTATAAAGCGAAAAAACTATTTTAGCGTCATCCTCACCAATAATATTTGTTAACTCATTAAAATTTTTATTTCTTGAAATTTCTTCTAATTCTTTTGCTTCATTTAATGAATATGAACAACCACAATATTTTTGTCTATAAATATCATATGTTCTACAAATTTCTGATGCCCTTTTTACTCCATTGTTTGATCTAAAATTAACGTATAAAAATTTTATACCATAATAATCTGCAAAATAATCTCCCCATTTTTTTATGGTAGAATGTGATTTTCTTGGAGAAGCTAATAAAGTTGTTGAATAAAAATCAAAGTTTAATTCTTTTGCTTTTTTTGCTGATTCTTCTAATCTAAATTTTATACATTCTTCACATCTATTATTCAAATTGTTTTTTATTTTAGAATAAAAAATTTTTGGGTCATAATTATCATCAACAATTTCAAAGCCCCATTTATTTGATAATTTAATTAACTCTTTTTTCCTTTTATTATATTCTTTTTCTGGATATATATTTGGGTTGTAAAAAAAAGTTTTTGGTTGGTACCCCTGGGTTAATAACCTTTCAAAAGAAATAGTTAAATCAGGTGCGCAACAAACATGAAGAAAAATTTTCAAAAATCTATCATTCCTTCCAAATTACTCAAAATTGTTCTTTTTAGTCCAATATTGTACAAATCTTCAAAATTTTCTATCTTTTTATATAATCTGTAGTTAACAATTTTTTCAGCAGTTGTTTTTCCTATACCGGGAAGACTTTCAAGTTCAGATATTGTTGCTTTATTTACATTAATTTTTTCATCATTTAATTTAATTATTTTTTCACTCACATAAATATAGTTTTTAATTTTATTGTAGGTAGCTTTCCCTATACCACTTACTTTCATTACGTCTTCTTTTTTGGTGAAATTATATTTATTTCTGTAATCAATTATATTCTTTGCTTTGGCTTCACCAATACCAGGAATATTGACCAAATCATAAACTGTACAATTAATTAAATCAACTTTAACAATAGAAGATTCAAAAACAAGATTGTTCTTTTCTTTTATTGTGAATCCTATTGCAAAAACAACTATAATAAATAACAATGAAAAAAGCATTTTTAGTTTCATTTTTTAACCCTCATCAGAATAAAAAGTTATTGATTTTAAAAATCTATCTTTTATACTTAACCCTGTTAAATTTTGGAATCTATTTTCATCCATATTTTTGAGATAATCAAGAGCTTCAGAATATTCTTCAAAAATCCCAGCCATTATAGCAAAATATTCATTATTACTCTGTGTATAGGAATTTAAAATGTAAACAGGTAGTCCTGATTTTCTCAAAGTATTAGCCGGAAGATAAGCTGGAGCTTGGTCAAAATAAAGATACAACTGAACAGCATACATTTTTTGTTCTTCTTCATTTTTGTAGTCTTCTCTATAGAGATAATATTTATCATTGTTTATAAAAATATAGTATAAAATATCTTCTTCATAAGCCTCTACAGCATTTTCTAATAATTCTTGCCTTGTTTCAAAAACTTTCACAGCGCCTCTATTGTTTTGATATAAAGTATTAGTGGATCTTTGAAGTAAACTATAATAATTAAGTTCTTGCAATTCTATATTAGACGTATTAGGCTTAATTTCAAGTTTAGGTAGTTTAATTTCAACTGTTTCTGTAATTGCCTCAGTTGAATTTTCTTTGGGAGAAGTTTTTAAATCATTTATGCTAATTTCTAAGTTGTTCATCTGTTGCTTCAAGTATATAGAATAAGAGGTTAAAAGAAAGGCTATAAATGGTAGTATAAAGACAAATATTACTACGACCATAAAACCTTTATTAGATTTTTCATTCAAAACAATTCACCTCTTAAAAATATCAAGAATTCTTCCAAATGATTTTTGAGTTCTTGATATGTTATTGTTATTTGTTTGCACTTGCCTTTTTCTATGATAATATCTTTTGTAGATTTTGTGTTGTTTATAACATCAACTTGTTTTATCAAATTTGTTAGATTAAAACCCAAATAATTCAAAAAAGATAAAAATTGTTCTACTTTTTCTATAGAAATAAATCCATTTAAATAGCTTATGAACAAGATAAATAAAAATATAAATCCGTCTATTTCAACTATATCATTTTTAAATAAAATATTTTTTCTAAAAATTTTGCTTTTTATTCTATCTCCTGGAAAATATCCATAAGAGGATAAAAGAGATATAGAAAAACTTAGACCATTATTTATAAAATCAAAAAAGTCCAAATCATTATTTCTTTTAACATAATTCTTGGTAAGATCTGAATATTTACTTTCATTTATATACCCTAAAAAAAATGGGTATATAAATGTTTTTTTATCAGTTAATTTAGGATTTTCTGTTATCAAAAGAGGATCGATATAAAGAAAATCTGGATATCCATCTACTTGTAAAAAATCTTCTTGAAAATTCATGTTTAAGTTAAATGAACCTTTTAAGGGTGGAACTATCATTGTTTTTAAATTGGTTGGTATAAAAATCAACAAGTTTTTGTTAAAGCCTACAGAATTATATGTATAACCAGCTAAACTCAAAACTTCATTTCCACCAAAACAAATTAAATTTGAAATATTGTCTTTATTGATTTTATCTGATAAATCTAAAAATTTATCCAATGATTTTGCATCTTTTCCTGAACGAATGAATTTTTGATTTTTAATTTTAAAAACATCTCTAAGATTGGATTCAAATACCATCAAAGATGAATAATAGTCTTGATACTTATTTAAAATTTTTTTGGATATGTTATCTTCAATAAAAATATTGATTTCTTTTTCAAAAGAAGTAGAATATAAATAATTTTTCAAAATATCACCTTACTCAAAAGTTGAAATAAAATTTGAAACTGTTTCGTTATTTCTTTCATTTGTACCATTTTCATATATAATTAATTTTTTGTATGTAGTTGAAGATAACATTTTACCTATTTCAACTAAATCAGAATTTGATAAGTTCAATTTCGCTTCAGAACTAACAGTATCAAGGTTGTTTCCCAAGGTAATTATCAAGAAATCAGGTTCAAAGTTATCTATTTCTAATATGGCTTTTTCTAAAACTCTTTTAAAAGTTCTTCCATCTGATCCTCTGTCAATCGGGAAATTAATGTTATAACTTCTTCCTTCCTCTTCACCGATTTCCCATTCAAAACCACAGGTATAAGGGAAATTATCTACAGGATTAATATGTATACTAATAGTTAAAACATTACTGTCATTGTAAAAAATTTCCTGTGTCCCATTTGCATGGTTTAAATTCAAATTTAAAATGGCAATGAAACCATTTGTTTTAGATTGTATATATCTTGCTGCAAGTGCAGCATTATTTAAATAACACCCTCCGCCAGCAATACTTATACCTGCATGTATTCCTCCAGGTCTTGTTAAAGAAAATACTGATGTTTCTGGATATTTCAACAACAAATCTGCTCCAGTTAAGGCATTTTTAACTGAAATCCAAGCCATTTCAAAAGTATTAGACATTATAGGAGTTTGATTATCATAAACACGGTCATATCCAAAAACTTTCGGAAAATACTCTTCTCCACTGCTCAGGGATTTTGATTTGTTTTTTAGCCAAAAAATATAATCAGCCTCGTGAACTAAATACAAATAAGATCTTGGGAAATCTTTAGGCTTGATAAAATTTTCTTTATAACCAATAGAAAGAGTGCTGATCAAATTTTCGATACATTCAGATGTATCGTGATGATCTACAAATTTGTTATTTTCTATTTTGCTTTTTGGTGTATAAAAAACATGTCGAGGATCATAAATTATTTTCATAAATTATCCTCCATAGAGCTGATTTTATCAACCCTTCTTTTATGTCTTCCCCCTTCAAATTCAGTTTCCAAAAATTTATCTACCGTCCATTCAGCAAGATCTGGACCAGTTAGCCTTCCAGCCATAACTAAAACATTTGCGTTATTATGTTTTCTGGCATATTCTGCCATAGTTGGATATAGGCATAATGCCCCTCTAATGCCTTTTACTTTATTAACAGCTATTGACATTCCAAGCCCAGTGCCACACATAGCTATCCCAATATCAGATTCTTTACTTGATACATGTTCACCCAGTTTTTTTGCATAATCTGGATAATCTGTACTTTCTTTATTATACGTTCCAAGATCAATTACTTCTACATCTTTTTTGTTTTCTAAATATTTTCTTAAATGTTCTTTCAATTCAAAAGATGCATGATCTGAAGCTAAAGAAATTTTCATATAATCCCCCTTTTTAAAATTAAGAAATATTCATTAATTTTGATAAACCTACCATTTCAAAAAGTTCTTTAATCTTCTTATCGATATTTATAATGGTTAAAGAGCCACTCTTGTTTTGTAAATCTTTATGAATAGATATTAAAGCTCCAATACCTGCAGAATCAAGATAACTAACTTCTTTGAAATCCATCACTATGTTGCTGTTATTCATTTTTTTAACTTCTTCTTTAAGTTTTTTAGAATTATTTAGATCAATTTCGCCCTTGATCTTCAAAATATTATTTTTTTTGTCCAATAGTATTTCCATATTTTCCTCCTCACATGGTTCTTATTAATCCAACCATTTTTCCTTGTATTTTCAAAATTTTTGGATCAACTTCTATAATTTCCATTTCAGAATTTTCTGGTACAAGATGAATTAACCTATCACTTATTTTCTTAAAAGTTTTCAATGTTGCGTAGTTATTTTCAAGCAAAGCAACTATAATATCTCCATCATCAGCATAATTTTGTTTTTTAATAATGACATGATCACCTGACTTAATGTGAGCTTCAATCATAGAATTTCCTTCAACAATTAAAGCGAAATATTCATTGTTTTTCGGAAAATAGTTTACTGGTAAAGTTACCCTATCTCTTATTTCCTCAACTGCTTCTATAGCAGCCCCAGCTGCTATTTTGCCAATTACTGGAACTAAGGTTTCCCTGGTAAAAATTTCTCCTGATTTTTCCGTTAATCTTATTCCTCTTGACACTCCCTTTCTTTCGATATAGCCTTTTTCTTCAAGCGTAATTAAATGTTTGTGAGCTGCTCTGGGACTTTTAAAACCAAAATGTTTCATGATATCTCTTACACTTGGAGCATAACTATTTTTCTCCATATATTCCTTTAAATACTGTAAAATTTGGGATTGCCTACTTGTCAATTCCTTCATTTTCTATCCCCCTTAAATATTTTCATCATCTTCATCTACTTTTACAACTATCATGCCGACAACCTCATCGTCGGGAGATAGCCTAACAGTTATCACACCTTGAGTTACCCTATTCAAAACGCTAATGTTATCTATGGTAGTTCTAATAGCTTTACCATTTTTTGTGAAAATCAATATATCTGAGCCATCATTAATTGATAAAGCTGATACGATTGTACCTATTTTTGTAATGTCCCTAACAGTCTTAATTCCAATGCCGCCTCTATTTTGCCTTCTATAGGAAGAAAATTTTGTTCTCTTCCCATAACCTTTTGAAGTTATGATCATTAGTTTTTTATCATGCTCTACTAAAACTGCGTTTACAACTTCGTCATTCTTTCTCAACTTTATAGAATTAACCCCAGAGGCTCCTCTACCCATATTTCTAACATCTTTAGAACTAAATCTAAGAGACATCCCATTTTTTGTCACTAACAAGACATCATCATCAAGACTGTTCATAACTAAAGCATCAACAACCATATCATCATCTCTTAAATTTATAGCTCTTATGCCTTTTGTCCTTGCATTTGCAAATTCAGATAAAGATGTTTTTTTAACTTTTCCTTTTTTTGTAAAAATCATGATATCTTTTTCATAATCACCTTTAAGAGAAACAGTGGTAATTGCCTTAATACTTTCGTCTTCTGTCAAGTCAAGATAATTTGCAATGTGTTTACCTTTTGTAGTTTTTTGAGACATATCTATTTCATATGCAGGTAGTTGATAAGCCTTACCAGCAGAGGTGATGATCATTAATTTAGATAATCTGTTGGTGTACAATATTTCCAACACACTGTCATTATCAGAGATTTTTAATCCTTTAACCCCTTTACCTCCTCTTCCTTGAGCTTTATATTGAGAAGAAGGAATGGCTTTTATATATCCCCACTTTGTCAAAACTATTATAATGTCTTCATCTTCAATTAATTCTTCATATTTTTTCAAATCTGATTTATATTTAAGTATTTTTGTTCTTCTGTCATCGCCAAATTTATTTTTTATTTCGTCTAATTCTTCTTTTATAATATCATTTAACACATTTTGGTTTTGAAGAATTGTATTACAATAACTGATTTTTTCTGTTAATTGTTTTAATTCAGAAGTTAGCTTGTTGATTTCTAATTTAGAAAGACTAATTAACCTCATTTCAGATATAGCTTTAGCTTGCTCTTCGGATACGTCTATTGTAGCCTGAAGGTTTGCCAAGGCATCTTCAACTCCATCAGAATTTCTTATTATTTCTATTACTGTATCAATTCCATCAACTGCTTTAATTAAACCTTCTACAATATGAGCTCTTTTTTTTGCTTTTTGTAAATCGTATTCAGTTCTCTTTGTTATAACATCGACTCTATGTTCTAAGAATGCTTGGATTAGACCTTTAAGGTTCATCAAAGAAGGTTTACCTTTGTTGATAACATTCATTTGAACTGAAAAAGATGATTGTAATGATGTATGCTTTAGAAGATCGTTAATCAATCTTTTAATATTTGCATTTTTTTTGAGTTCTATAACTAACCTCATACCTCTTTTATCAGTTTCGTCTCGAACATCTTTTATACCAGAATCTTTTTTGTTTTCTTTCTTTCTAACAGCATAGGCAACTATTTGGTCTATAATGTCAACCTTTGAAACAGCATAAGGTATTTCAGAAACAATAATAGAAGAACCATTATTATCTTCAACAATTTCGTATTTTGATCTGATAGTGACTTTTCCCCTACCAGTTTCATACATATCTTGAATGTTTTCGCCATCAACAATTATTCCACCAGTGGGGAAGTCAGGGCCCTTAATGAACTCCATTAATTCTTCAGCTTCTGCTTCTGGATGGTCTATAAAATGTTTTATTCCATCGACAAGTTCAGTTAGATTATGAGGTGGAATACTTGTTGCCATACCAACAGCAATACCTGAAACTCCATTCATAAGTAATGCGGGCATTCTTGTAGGTAGAACAACAGGTTCTTTCAAAGAACCATCAAAATTGTCTATGTAATCAACTGTGTTTTTATCTATATCTTTGAGCATGAATTCAGATTCTTCGAACATTCTTGCTTCTGTATATCTCATTGCAGCAGCGGGATCTTTGTCTATGGAACCAAAGTTACCTTGCCCATTTACAAGCATGTATCTCATTGAAAAAGGTTGAGCCATTCTAACTAAAGCATCATATATTGAAGAGTCTCCATGAGGATGATATTTACCCATAACTTCTCCAACAATACGAGCAGATTTTTTATAACTTGATGTATGCTTCAATCCTAATTCATTCATTGAGTACAAAATTCTTCTTTGAACAGGTTTTAGTCCATCTCTAACATCTGGAATTGCCCTACTAACTATTACTGAAAGTGAATAAAGAAGATATGAAGTTCTAAGTTCATCAACAAATCTTTGATCTTCGTGTCCACCGTGTATTATTTTATCGTTGTTTTCTTCGCTCACAAAAATACCTCCAATTAAGAAACTCTTAGTCCAGGTTCAATATCTCTATCAACTGTCAATACAGTTAATTCTTCCTCATTTTTAGCAGCTAAAAGCATACCTTGAGATTCAATCCCCATAAGTTTAGCTGGTTTTAAATTTGCTACAATAATTATTTTTTTACCAACTAAATCTTCTGGTGAGTAATATTTTTTAATACCAGCTACTATCTGTCTTTTCCCTAATTCTCCAACGTCTAATTTTAATTTTAAAAGTTTATTTGATTTAACAATATCTTCTGCCTCTTCAATTTTTGCTACTCTTAAATCCACCTTTTTAAAATCAGGAAATTCTATTAATTCAACTACATTGTCTTCTGGCAATTTTTTCTCCTCCTCTTTATTCATAACAATCACTTTTTCCCATTTTTTTGTATCAATTCTTTGAAAAACTGGTTCTCCAATTGTTGTCTTTTGATTTGATTTTAATTTATTTAACCCTAAATTTTTTTCATTTATATGATTTTGCGAATATCCCAATTTTTCAATTATTTTTACAGAACTTTCGGGCATAATAGGATAAATCATAATAGCAATATTTCTTATTGAATCCAAAAGGTTGTACAAGACTGTAGAAAGCCTATCTTTTTTAGATTCATCATTACCTAAAATCCATGGTTCAGTTATGTCGATATATTTATTGGAAAATCTAACAATTTCCCATAACTTTTCCAAAGCTTGCGTGAATTTTAGATCATCCATGTTATCAAAAAATTCTTTAATATTTGTTTCTATTAGAGAATAAAGTTGTTGGTCTACATCCTCTGATTTTCCTTTAGGTTGAATAACACCATCAAAATATTTAGAAAGCATTGAAAGAGTTCTATGAACTAAATTTGAAAGATCGTTGGCTAAATCAGAGTTGTATCTTGTTATGAGGTTATCCTCGGAAAAATCTCCATCTCTACCAAAATTAATATCTCTCATTAAATAGTATCTCACTGCATCTTTAGAATAAGCATTCATAAGTAATCTTGGATCAATGGCATTACCTAAAGATTTTGATATTTTCTGCCCATTAACCGTTAACCATCCATGGGCAAAAACCTTTTTTGGTAATTCTATGCCTATTGACATCAACATTGCAGGCCAAATTATTGAATGGAACCTATTGATTTCTTTGCCTATCAAATGCAAGTCAGCTGGCCAATATTTTTCAAAATTTTCACTATTATGAATGTAACCCAAAGCACTTATATAATTTATCAGTGCATCAACCCAAACGTAAACTATATGTTCGGGATCATCAGATAAAGGTACTCCCCAATCAAATGTCGTTCTAGTTATGGAAAGATCTTTTAATCCGGATTTTAATATTTGGTACATTTCATTTCTTCTGAAATCTGGTTGCATAAATTCAGGATTTTCCTCATATAATTTTAAAAGGGCATCGTTGTATTTTGAAAGTTTGAAAAAATAATTTTCTTCTTCAACCCATTTTAACTCTCTGCCACACTCTGGACATACTTTTTTTCCACCTTTTTCTTCAATTTCTTCATCAGAAAAAAAAGATTCATCTGGAATGCAGTACCAACCTTCATATTTCCCCTTATAAATATCGCCATTATTTTTCATTTTTAGAACAACTGATTGAACGGTTTTTTCATGTTCTTCATCTGTAGTTCTTACAAAATAATCGTGAGTTAAACCCATATCTTCCCAAAGCGTTTTAAATTTATTTGAAAGATCATCAACTAATTCTTTTGGAGTGATGCCTTTTTCTTTAGCAGATTGCATGATTTTTTGACCATGTTCATCAGTACCAGTCAAAAAGAACACGTCAAAATTTCTCATTCTCTTGTATCTCGCTACAATATCAGCAACTATTGTTGTATATGCAGAACCTATATGAGGTTCTGAGTTTACATAATATATTGGCGTTGTTACATAATACTTTTCCATTAGAGCACCTCCATTATCTTTTCAAGTGATATTATACCATAAATCAAGGTATTCAAAAATGTACTTAATCATCTTTTAATGCTTTTATCATAGATAATTGAATAAAAACATAATTATTCATGTTTATATATATATTTTAATATATTTTTTAATTATTTAAACTTCTATATGATATAATTATTTGATAAATAAAAAATGGAGGTTATACAATGAAGTTCTCGAGATTATATGCACCTACATTAAAAGAAACCCCTGCTGATTCTGATATAAAAAGTCAAGAACTTTTGATTAGGGGTGGGTTTATAAGGAAAGCCGCGTCAGGAATTTATTCTTATTTACCACTTGGTTGGAAAGTTGTGAGAAATATAGAGAAAATAGTTAGAGAAGAAATGGAAAAAATAGAAGCTCAAGAGATTCTACTTCCTGTTATTCAATCTTCTGATATATGGAAAGAATCAGAAAGATGGTTTGATTACGGACCTGAAATGATGAAGTTTGAAGATAGGCATGGCAGAGAATTTGCATTAGGTCCTACACATGAAGAAATGATAACTTCAACTATAAAAAATGAACTTAATTCATATAAACAACTTCCGATGAATCTCTATCAGATAACAACTAAGTATAGAGACGAAATAAGGCCAAGATTTGGAGTGTTAAGAGCAAGAGAATTTATAATGAAGGATGGTTACAGCTTTCATAAAACTGATGAAAGTTTAAATGAAACTTATCAGGACTACTATAAAGCATATGAAAAAATATTAGAAAGAATGAATGCAAAATATGTTGTAGTTGAAGCAGATAATGGCACTATGGGTGGAAACGAATCACATGAATTTCAAATTTTAGCTGAAAACGGGGAATCTATTATAGTTTATTGTGAAGAATGTGGATATTCTGCTACTATAGAAAAAGCAACATCTAATGAAGTTTTTTATTATGAAGAAGAGGAATTAAAAGACAAAGAAATAGTAAGTACACCAAACGTTAAAACTATAGACGAAGTATCAGAATTTTTAAATTTACCAAAAGAGAAAATTGTAAAATCAATACTGTTAAGAGGAAGAGATAAAGATATATTGGCTTTAATAAGAGGAGATCAAACAATCAACATTTCAAAATTAAGAAATCTTATAGGAGATCAAACTATTCAAATGTTTGAACCAGAAGAAGTAAAAAAAGAATATGGAATTGAAACGGGATTTATTGGTCCAATTGATATAAAAGATGTTTATATAATTGCTGATCAATCATTGAAAGGTATTAAAAATTTTGTTGTAGGGTCTATGAAAAAAGATTTTCATATAATTAATGCGAACGTAGATAGAGATTTTAAAGTAGAAGAATTCGCTGATATAAGAGAAGTAAAATCAGGGGAAAAGTGCCCCAACTGTAGTTCAAAAATAAATTTTAAAAAAGGTATAGAAGTTGGGCAAGTGTTCAAATTGGGGACAAAATATTCCGAAAAGTTAAATGCGACATTTACAGACCAAGATGGCAAAAACAAACCTTTCAAAATGGGTTGTTATGGTTGGGGTATTTCAAGAACTCTCGGAGCTATTGTTGAACAATTTCATGATGAAAACGGTATGATTTGGCCTTTAAGTTTAGCACCTTTCCAAATAGAAATCATACAAATCACTGACAAAGATAAAGAAATAGTAGAATCATCAAATGAAATTTACGAAATGCTTAAAGAAAATTACGATGTGGTATTAGATGATAGAAAAGTTTCTGCAGGATTTAAGTTTAAAGATAGTGATCTCATAGGGGTTCCATTAAAAGTTGTAATAGGGAAAACACTTAAAGAAGGGAAAATAGAATTAAAACTACGTGGCCAAAAAAATGGCGAGCTTGTAAGTATAGAAAAAAAGATATTAGAAGAGAAAATTAAAGAAAAATTAGAAGAATACAATAATTACATAAAAGATTTTGGTAAATAATAAAAAGTAGTATGCTCCTTGACAGAATAAAACAAGCATGATATAATAACTTCAGTCATAAATATTGACGGAGAGGTGGCCGAGCGGCCTAAGGCGCTTGCCTGCTAAGCAAGTGTAGGGTTTTTTCCCTACCGAGGGTTCGAATCCCTCCCTCTCCGCCATTTTTTTTATCAATTTTTAGATGAGTACCCGTGGCTCAAATGGATAGAGCGTTGGACTGCGGATCCGAAGATTACCGGTTCGAATCCGGTCGGGTACGCCAATAAAGGAGACAGAGTTGTTAACTTTGTCTCCTTTATTAGATTATATCTATTAATTACTATCTTAAATACATTAAATATAAAACAAATAATATAGCAAGAATCCATGTAAACCAATGAATATTTTTGCCTTTTCCTCCAAAGAATTTTATTACAGGATAAGCGATCATACCAAGTGTAATACCAGTGGCTATTGAATAAGTAAAAGGCATCATGATAAGAGTTATAAAAGCTGGTAGGCCTTCTGTTGAATCATCCCAATCGATTTCCTTTAAACCTTTCATCATCAAAGATCCAACAAAAATCAATGCTGGAGCCGTTGCTGCAGATGGAATGGAAGATGCTAACGGAGAAAAGAAAAGCATCGAAAGCATCAAGATTGAAGTAACCACTGAAGCTAAGCCAGTTCTGGCACCTTGGGCTATACCAGCACCAGATTCAACATATGAAGTAACCGTAGAAGTCCCGAAAATAGAACCAACCACAGTACCAGTTGCATCTGCCATATAAGCTTTTTTAGATCTTGGTAAACTACCATCTTTTCTTGCAAATCCTGCAGACTGAGCTAAACCCATTAAGGTTCCAGTGGTGTCAAAAAAATCGACAAAAAAGAAAGTTAATACTATTATCCAAAATGTAGGTTCTAATAAATTGTCCAAGCTTAGTTGTAATTTTCCAAAAGTTGGAGCCACATCAGGTATTTTGCCAACTATACCATGAAATTCTGTTACTCCTACAAAACTTCCAAATAGTGTTGATGAGACAATACCTATTAAGACGGATCCAGGTACTTTAAGAGTGTATAAAATAGCGATAATAAATAATCCAATAATAGTTGTCAAAGCTTCTGGAGAGGTTATATTACCCAAAGCTATAAAAGTAGCGTCATCAGCGACTATTATTCCAGAACCTTTTAATCCTATAAAAGATATAAATAAACCTATACCTGCGCCAGTAGCTATTTTTATAGTTTTTGGGATGGCATTACCAATAAAAGTCCTTACCCCAGTTAACGTGATAATGATAAATATTACACCTTCAACAAAAACAGCGCCAAGAGCAGTTCTCCAATCTACTCCCATATTTAAAACAACTGTATACGTAAAATATGCATTCAGCCCCATTCCAGGTGCTAAAGCAAACGGGTAATTGGCAAATAATCCCATTAATAGGGTTGCTGTTGCCCCCCCTAAAATTGTAGCAACCATTATAGCGCCAAAGAATTGTTCGTACAGTAAAGGGTTAGTTGCAGTTCCAGGAATAGCATCAACTAAAATTGAAGGGTTAACGAAAATAATGTAAGCCATGGTTAGAAAAGTTGCAATACCTCCATATATTTCTTTTCTAACAGAACTTCCAGATTTAGAAATCCCAAAAAACTTGTCCAACTTAAAGACCTCCTTAAGATGATGAAAAATAAAAATAGAAAACCCTTCTCCTATTAAAATAAGGAGAAGGGCTAATTTATTTAAAAATACTCTTCTCCTATAGTCAGATAATTTACGGTTATCTGGTAGAAACTCTCGATCCATATTATCGAGATTATATAGGATTCGTAGAAATAATATTTAATTTTTTACATAAATATTCTAACAGAAAATAAAAATATTATTTTTAAAATAAAGAACTTAAAAAATTTCAAGTATGTTAAGATGCAATCAGCAAATTAGTATTAAGCGTTAATAACCATATTTAATTATCTTTATAATACTTTCACTATATTTTTATAAAAAAGAAATATTTGTTTTGTAAAAATAATTGTAAAATTGTCTTATAAAAAATATAGTAAAATATATTCAGTAAATGTATGTATAATGAGCGGAGGGATATAATGCAAAATGAAATAAAGATTGTAGGCGCTAAAGAACATAATTTAAAAAATATTGATGTTTCTATTCCAAAAAATAAAATAACTGTGATTAGTGGGATGTCTGGTTCTGGAAAATCCACATTGGCGTTAGATACAATATATGCTGAAGGACAGAGAAGGTATTTAGAATCTGTATCCTCTTATGCCAGACAATTTTTAGGGGACTTAAAAAAACCTGATGTAGAATCAATCGAAGGGTTGTCTCCTGCAATTGCAATTGAACAAAAAACAGTTTCAAACAATCCAAGGTCAACTGTTGGTACAGTTACTGAAATTTACGATTATATGAGAGTTTTATATGCAAGAGTTGGTAAAGCATACTGCCCAAAATGTGGGACGCTTCTTGTCAGCTCTACTGTAGATGAAATCATTGAAAGCATATACAGAGAGTTTGAAGAAGATTCGAGAATATATATTTTTTCTCCAATTGCCAAAGAGAAAAAAGGAGAATTCAAAAAAGAGATCAAAAATCTAAAAACTTCTGGTTTTAGGTTGTTAGAAATAGATGGTGAAATGCTAGATTTAGATGAAGTTGATTCTTTAAAGAAGAGTTTCAGGCATAACATAAATTTGTTAGTTGATAGGTTAAAACTTAAAAAAGACAATTTTGAAAGATTATACGAAGCAATAGAAATAGCTTTAAAAGAATCTGGAGGTTTTGTAGATATCAGAGAAATGGATAAGAAAGAAAATGTATTAAAATCAAAACAGTTCTCTGAAATCCTTGCATGTCCTGAGGATGGATATAGTTTTCCAGAAATAAATCCAAAATTATTTTCTTTTAATAGTCCATATGGGGCTTGTGAAGATTGTCATGGGTTAGGTTTTAAGCTTGAGGTACAACCAGATTATATATTTGATTTAGAGAAACCACTAAACAATGGTGGAGTTTTAAACATGGGCAAAGATACTTATATGGTAAAAATAATGACACAAATTTTAGAAGAGTATAATGAAGATCCTTCTAAGCCAATGAAAGAATTACCTGACAAGTTAATAAACATTTTACTATATGGAAGCTCAAAAGAAATTGATTTTGAATTGGAATCAAAAGAAGGTAAATTACATAAATTTTCAAGAGCTTTTGAAGGTATGGTTAATTGGTATAATAGAAGATATTACGAGACAAATTCAAAAGATATCAAAGAATGGATAGAAAAAAACTTTATGATTCAAACAACATGTCAAACATGTGGGGGACATAGGTTGAGAGAAGAAGCTTTATCAGTAAAGATTGAAGATCAGAATATTTTTGAACTTACTAATAAACCCATTGATGATATTGCAAAGTTTTTTGAAAGTATTCAATTGAGTGATTTTAATAAAGAAGTAGCAAAAGAACTTTTAAGAGAAATTAAGTTGAGACTTCAGTTTTTAAAAGATGTTGGATTGGGTTATCTATCACTGTCCAGAACTTCGGGAACTTTATCTGGAGGGGAATCTCAAAGGGTAAGACTTGCGACTCAAATTGGTTCTGGTTTGACAGGTGTTACATACGTTTTGGATGAACCAACAATAGGCTTGCATTCAAGAGACAATGACAGATTAATAGAGACACTTCATAAATTGAAAGATTTGGGAAATACTGTGATTATAGTAGAACATGATGAAGAAATCATAAAAAATTCGGATTATATTGTAGATTTAGGTCCAGCTGCCGGTATAAATGGTGGTGAAGTTATCTTTGAAGGTACTGTTCAAGATATTCTCAAAAAACCAGGAAAATCATTAACAGGTAAATATCTTACTGGAAAAGCAAAAATAGAATTTTTGGAGAAAAAAAGAGAAAAAAATACTAAGGAAATATCAATAAAAGGAGCAACTCATAATAATTTAAAGAGTGTAGATATAGATTTTCCTTTGGGAAAATTTATAGTGGTGACTGGAGTTTCTGGTTCTGGTAAGTCTTCTTTAGTTATGGATACTCTATATCCTGCTCTTCAAAAAGAGATTAATAGATCACGAGTTGTCCCAGGATATTACAAAGAAATTAAAGGTTTAGAGTATGTTGATAAGATCATTTCTATTGATCAAAGCCCAATTGGAAGAACGCCAAGAAGTAATCCCGCTACGTATACGGGAGTTTTTGATTTCATAAGAGACATTTTTTCTCAAACAAAAGAATCAAAAATCAGAGGTTATGATAAAGGTAGATTTAGTTTTAACGTTAAGGGTGGAAGGTGTGAGTCTTGTAAAGGGCATGGAGTTAAAAAAATCGAAATGCAATTTCTTCCAGATGTATATGTCACTTGTGATGTTTGTAAAGGGCAGAGGTATAATTATGAGACTTTAAAAGTAAAATACAAAGGTAAGACAATTTCAGATGTTTTGGAAATGAGCATTGATGAAGCTTCTGAGTTTTTCAAAAATGTTTCTTTTATCAGTAGAATATTGGAACTATTAAAAGAAGTTGGTTTGGGTTATTTGAAACTTGGGCAACCTGCTACAACTTTATCAGGGGGGGAAGCACAAAGAATAAAACTAACTTCTGAGCTTAGGAAAAGATCAACTGGTAAAACTTTTTATATATTAGACGAACCAACTACGGGATTACATTTTGAAGATGTGAAAAAGCTATTGAAAGTTTTAGATATGTTGGTTGAAAAGGGGAATACTGTAGTAGTTATAGAACATAATATGGATGTTATTAAAAATGCAGATCACATAATAGATTTGGGGCCAGAAGGCGGCAAAAATGGTGGAAAGATAATTGCAGAAGGTTCACCAGAAGAAATTGTAAAACAAGGTGGTTATACAGCCAATTATTTGAAGTATTTTTTAAATCATAAGTAATTATTAGTTAACCAGTCTATCGGTTCTTCTCCAGCTATTTCATAGAGAGTTTCCATAACTCCTTTGTTGGAAAAATTATTAATGGTTTTTTCTAAGGTGAGTAATATCTTTTTAATTTCTTCATTAGAAATTTTAGAATTTTCATAGGAATCAAAAAGTTCATCCATATCAAGAATTTCAAAAGAAAAATCTTTTTTTATTAATATATCAAGCTCCAAGTCGTGAAATAAAATATAATTTTTAGTTTGTTTGTATTTCCCAAAATCGATATAAATTAAATAATTAGATTTTTCTCCATATTCATCGTGAAAATAGGAAAGCATCAGATTGGTTTGAGGAATTAAAAGTCTCTTTACAAACTTTATAGAATTATGAGAAAATAACTTTTCCCATGGTCTTTTATAACCAAAAACATGCATGTTAAATTCTCGAAATTCTGTAAAATCAAATTTTGCATCGTTTATATGGGTTTTTATTTTTTCGTATTTATTTTTTATGTCAAATTTATATTGTTTCATAATATCCTCCTAAATGATAATTAAAAAAAGGTGACTCTGCTGTAGAGTCACCTTCAATTATATCATAAGGTTATATTTTATGTATTACTAATCCTGACCTCAATTTTGGTTCAAACCAAGTTGATTTTGGTGGCATTATTTTTCCTGCGTCAGCAACATCTATTAACTGTTTTAATGGTGTTGCATACATTGAAAACGCAATTTTCCAATCTTTTGTGTCAACCCATTTAGAAAGAGCACCTACACCTCTTATACCTCCTAAAAAGTGAATTCTTGAATCCTTTCTTGGATCTCCTATTCCTAAAGTCGCGGCCAATAAATGTTCTTGTAAAATGTAAACATCTAAAACTTTTACTGGATCAGATTCATCTACTATTTCAGGTTTAGCTTTCAAAATGTACCAATTCTTGTCTAAATACATTCCAAATTCATGAAGTGACTTAGGAGAATAAGGACTTTCTGGAGCATCAGAAATTTCAAATTTTTCTTTAACTTTAGAAAAAAATTCTTCTTTAGACAAGCCGTTTAAATCTTTAACTACTCTGTTATAATCTAAAACCCTCAATTCATCGTCTGGAAATATAGCGGCTAAGAAATAGTTGTATTCTTCGTTACCTGTATGGTTTGAATTTTCTTCTTTTTTAATTTTTCTTGTTCTTGAAGCTGCAGCAGCCCTATGATGACCATCAGCAATATATAAGTTATCTATACTTTCAAAAGCAGATTTTATTTTACTTACTTTGTTTTCGTCGTTAATTAACCATAATTCTTGTCTTACTTCATTTTCATCAACAAAATCAGCAATTTTAGCTGATTCATCAATAGAGTTTTTTAATAATTTTTTAATATCATCATTTGATTTAAAAGTCAGAAAAACTGGGCCCGATTGAGCACCCAATAAAGTAATATGTCTAGTTCTATCATCTTCCTTATCTTGCCTTGTTAATTCATGTTTTTTAATTTTTCCTTGATCGTATTCGTCTACAGAAACTGTGGCAAATAAGCCAAGTTGAGATTTTTCTTTCCAAGTTTCTCTGTAAATGTAATAAGAAGGTTTTTCGTCATTTATTAAAATTCCTTCATCCTCAAATTTTTTTAAATTTTCACCAGCTTTTTTATAGACTTCGTCGGAATGGGGGTCAACATCTCTTTTAAAATCTACCTCAGCCCTTGTTACTCTTAAAAAACTTTTTGGATTTTTTGATACAATTTTTTCTACTTCATCACTTTCAAGAACATCATAAGGTGGACATGAAAAATTTTCAATGTGTTCTTTTTTTGGTCTTAATCCTTTGAAAGGCCTTACTAAAGACAAGGCTATCCCTCCTCATAATACTTTTTAAAATATTTATTTTGAATTTTGAACATTTCTTCTTCTTGATCATCAGTATTGGTGTGATCATATCCTAAAATATGTAGTACACCGTGTATTAAAATATAAAAAAACTCTTCTTCAAAAGTGTTGTTGAAGTTTTTTGCTTGCTCTTTAATCATTTCGATCGATATAACTATATCACCTATGATTTCCTCTTTCAAGCCGTATTCAAAGGAAAGAACGTCGGTAGGGATTGATTTTCCTCGAAATTTTGAATTATACTCTTCAATGGTCTTGTTATCTGTCAAAAAAATATTCAGTTCAAAATTTCCATCTTGATATTCTTCTTTTATAATTTGCTTAACAATTTTATTTATTTTTTTTATATTTACAAAATTATCAGTATTATTGCTTACATTTATTACCATTTAAATCACCTTTTCAGCTCTTTTTGATCTATTTTTGGATATTTTATTCGTTTATGGTTCATCTCCATTATAGTTCTTATGATTTTACCTTTGATCATTTGTAATTCTCTTAAAGATAAACCAGAATCATCTAACTGACCTTCGAAAAACAAGGATTGTATTAGATCATCCAATTTTTCGTTTAGTACGCTCGCATTTACATCTTTCATTGATCTGGTTATTGCCTCAGTTACATCGCATATCATTAAAATAGCTGATTCTTTGAATTGAGGTATGGGGCCAGGATATTTGAAGAGATCTGTGTTTTGGATCCCAGTTTCATCGTAATATTTTTTATAAAAAAACTGTTTTATTCTTGTACCTTGATGTTGTATTATCATATCTTCTATTAAAATTGGTAGTCTATATTCTTTTGCCATTTGTTTACCGTAATTTACGTGATTATCCAATATTAATGAACTCATTTTGGGACTGATGTTGTCGTGAGGATTAACTCCTCTCTGGTTTTCTGTAAAAAATTGAGGTCTCCAGGTTTTACCAATATCATGAAAATAAGCTCCTACTCTAGCTAAAATAGAGTTTCCATTTATATGCTCTGTTGCACTTTCCGCTATATTAGAAATAATCATACTATGATAATAAGTACCTGCAGCATGTAGAGTCATTTTTTTTAGAGCTGGGTGGTTCAAATTACCTAACTCTAAAAGACCGAGATCTGAATAAACTCTTGTTATGTACTCGAAAAATGGTAGTATACCCATAGATATAAGCATTGTGAAAAAATTAATCAAAAGTATTGTCAACAGTTCGTTTGTGTCGTTTGTATATCTAAATAGCAACATCAAAGCTATTTGTAAGACACTTGATATAATAAATGGTAAAAATATTTCTATCCTTCTAACAATCTTTTTGGAAACCCAGGCTACCAGTGTTGAAGGTAAAAATATTATCATCATATAAGTTATATCAAAACCATATATAATTCCAAAAAAAAGAGAAAATGAAAGTGAAGATAATATTCCGACGTCAAAATCAATAAGCATTGTTATGAGTAATGTACTCAACAAAGCCGTAACAGAATATAAACTTAAGTACTTATAAATAAATGAATTTAACATTATAGCTGAAATAAGTGGTATCATAAAAGCCGCCCAGTAGTTCAATGGATGTAGTTGAAACATCTTTTTCTTTTCTATGTACATCTCAACTATAAAAAACCAATAAGTTTGAAATACTACGTTGAATTTTACCTGGAAATCAAAAGATAGCCTTCTCCAGATTACAAATTCCACTATAAATCCAACAACTGCGAAAATAAGCATTCTCAGTAAAATAGATTCTAAACTTTGGGGAGCTTTTTTAGATCCCTTTTTTCTCATATTATTATTTTTTTTCAAAAGAATCACTCCGTGTCATTTTCGAAAACTTCGTAAGCGTTAATAATCTCTTTCACTAAAGGATTTCTTACAACATCCGATTTTTTTAATTCATTAAATTTAATTCCCTTTATATTAGTCAAAAATTTGCTAACAGCAAGTAGCCCTGAATCTTTTTTCTTTTCAAGATCAATCTGTGTTATATCTCCGGTTACAACGACTCGAGAATTAAATCCGATTCTGGTTAAAAACATTTTCATTTGTTGATAAGTGCTGTTCTGGGCTTCGTCTAAAATAATAAAAGAATTATTCAAAGTTCTACCTCTCATATATGCCAAAGGTACAATTTCAATTATCCCTTTTTCTTTGTAAAAATTAACCTTTTCAATTCCTAAAAAGTCTATTAAAGAATCATATAAGGGCTTTAGATAAGGATCGACTTTTTCATACAGTGTTCCTGGTAAAAAACCTAATTTTTCACCAGCTTCAACAGCAGGTCTTGTTAAAATTAACCTTTGAACTTTTCCTTTTTTTAAATAATCAACAGCCATTGCTACCGCAAGGTATGTTTTTCCAGTACCAGCAAGACCAATAGAAAAAACTATTTCATTATTTTTGAGATCTTCTATATATTGTGCTTGACCTTCTGTTTTTGCAGATATCTTAACGCCATTAATAGTAGTGTTTACCACTTCTTTCATCGATTTTGGGTTATTGATATCTTCACCCGTATTCCTGGATATAATGTATAGAAATTGATTCCATTCCGGTAGGTGTCCATCTTCTAAAATATCTATCAGTTCGTTAAAAATTTTTTTAACGGTTTTGTTATTTTTTTCTGATTCAGAATTTATTGTTATTTTATTGTTTTTTAAATAAATATCCACGTTGAATTTTTTTGAAAGGTATTTAACTCTTTTATTGTAAGCCCCGAAAATTTCAACAGGTTCTAAATCTTTAGGCATGTTTATAAAAGTTTTCAGTAGAATCATCTCCTTATTTATGATAAAATCTATATGTTGTGATATTTATATACATCAATATATATATTTTAACATATTTTATCTTATATAAGATAACTTGGAGGCAAAAACATGTGGTATCCGGGCCATATAAAAAAAGCAAAGGAAAGTATAAAGAAAAATTTGAAAATTGTGGATGCAGTCTTAGAACTTTTAGATGCAAGAGCCCCTTACGCTTCGAGAGCATACGAATACGAAAGTTTGTTTAGAAACAAACAGAAAATTTTGATAATGAATAAATATGATATTTGTGATCAGGAAAAAACAGAAAAATGGATTGATTTATATAAAGAAAAAGGATACGTAGTTTTGAAAACAAATTTAAAATCTGAAAATATAAAGAAATTTCTTGAAAATAAAGTAGCAAAGCATATTCCTCTTAACTACAAAGAAAAAAGAGCAATTATCGTTGGAGTACCTAATGTTGGAAAATCAACTTTTATAAATCGTTTCAAAGGTAAAAAATCAACTACAATTGGTAATACTCCAGGAGTTACAAAAGGTGTTCAATGGATTACAGTTAATAAAGAAATTAAAATATTGGACACCCCAGGAATTTTGTTTCCTGAATTATATAATAAAAGTATTAAAAACAAATTGATGGCAATAGGGTCTATAAAAGGTGATGATGTAACAAAAGATGATGCTGTTTTTTATATTTTTGATTATTTGAAGGTTAATTATCCACACTACCTTGACAATATTGTAGAAAAAGGATCTTCAAAAGAAAATGCATATGAATTTATACTTGAGTTTGCAAAAAAGAGAAACTTCATTAAAAAAGGTGGAATAGGTGATTATTATAGAGGGAGAAACACTTTTTTGAAAGATTTTAATGATGGAATATTTGGAAGGGTAACTCTTGAATCTCCAGAAGACTATGAACAAATTAAAATATAGTTTTTTATTAATTAATTTAATTTCAATCATTTCTTTTTCGTATGAAGTTTTTTCAAATGGGGAATATTTTAAAATTTTTTTGGAAAATAAAATAAAACTTTCAAAAGAGATAAAAATTGTTACATACAGTATGGACGACACTCTAACAAATATTTTAGTAGACAAAAATCATCATATAATTTTAGACCCTAGTGCAAATAGGTCAAAAAAAGATTTGAATATTCAAAACGTCACGGCACCTAATACTGGAATACAGCATGAAAAATTTTATATTTTTGATAATAAGGAAGTTTTATTTGGTACAGGCAATATGACTTTTAGTGGTATTTTAGGTGACAAAAACATATACATCTTTACTGAAGATAAAGCTATTACAAATATATTTTTAAAAGAATTTGACAATCTGGCGACTCAGAAGTATAAAAAATCTTTGAGTAAAAAAATAAAAGATAGCGAGTTAGGTAGTTTTGAATTTCATTCAACACCAAATGAATCAATCTACAAGGTAATACAAAAAGAAATTAAAAATGCTAAAGTAAATATAGATGTTTTTGCTTTTTCTTTAACAGATCCTTTTTTGGTTTACGAGCTTGAAAAGGCTTCTTCAAGAGGAATAGAAGTAAATCTTTACTTCGATGATTGGAATGAATATTATTCTGATGCAGTTAAAAACTTAAAAGGCATAAATAAATATAGTTATAGTGATTTGCACGCGAAAGTTTTAATTATAGATAATAAGAGAATTATATTGGGAAGTTATAATTACACTTATAAAGCCCGAAATACAAATTATGAATTATTTACTATAATTGAAAATAAAACCATATCGGATATCATAAAAAGATTTTTAATCGAGGAGGATTAAAAAATTGAAAATGAGAATATCATTAGCACAGATGAATGCAAGAGTTGGAGACTATGATTTTAATTATAATAAAATAATTGATTTTATTGAAAAAGCAGTTGAAAATAAATCAGATATTATTCTATTCCCAGAGTTAACTTTAAACGGCTATCCGCCTGAAGATTTAATACTAAAAACGCAATTTTTAAGAGAATCTAGAGAATATACAGAGAAAATAATTGAGTATTCAAAAAGAAAAAATATTATAATAATTTTTGGAGCTATAGACTGGGATATAGAATCTTATAACAGTGCCTTTGTTGTTTATAAAGGCAGAAAAATTTTAGATTATAGAAAAATGTTTTTACCAAACTATTCTGTTTTTGATGAAAAAAGGTATTTTACAAATGGCAATGAAGTTGAAATTTTTCAAATAGATGATGTAAAATTGGGAGTTAATATTTGTGAAGATATATGGGTTCCTAATGGTCCTGCTTTAGCCCTTGCACAAAATGGTGTCAACATTATTCTCAATCTTTCAGCTTCTCCTTATCATAAGAATAAAAACATCAGCAAATTGGAAATGTTAAAAACCAGGGCTTCAGAATTATCAAGTTGGCTCATATACACAAATCTTGTTGGTGGTCAAGATGAAGTTGTTTTTGATGGAGGAAGTGTTGTCATAAATCCTTATGGGGAAGTGAAGTTAAAAGCGCCCCTTTTTGAAGAAGGATTGTACACTTTGGATATAGATCCCTATGAAACAACAAGGGCAAATTTGAGAGAAGGAAAAAGAAAACATTATAGCTATAATAATTACAATACAAATAAAATACATAAAATAGATTTTGAAAAAAATATAAAAAAAGATAAATTGAAAAAGTTAGATTTTAATTGGGGAGTTGAGATAGAACAAACTTACAATGCAATAAAACACGGATTAATTGATTATATGGGGAAAAATAATTTTAGTAAAGTTTGTTTTGGTTTAAGTGGAGGTATAGATTCTGCTCTTGTAGCAGCTATAGCCTCAGAGGCCATAGGCAAAGAAAATGTCTTGGGAATTTTGATGCCTTCTATGTACTCATCTAAAGGAAGTGTGGATGACTCAATTAAGCTGGCAAAAAATTATGGTTTCAAAACTGTTGAAGTTCCTATAAAAGAGATTTTTGATTCTTTTAAAAAAGATTTAAACAAAAAAATGGATCAAGTTGCAGGTTTGACGGAAGAAAATATCCAGGCAAGGATAAGGGGAACTATAGTAATGGCATATTCTAATAATTACGGTTACCTTGCTTTAGCAACAAGTAACAAGAGTGAATCTGCAGTTGGCTATTCTACCCTATATGGAGATATGGTTGGAGGTTTTTCCCCAATAAAGGACTTATATAAAACAGAGGTTTACAAAATGGCTAACTTTATAAATGAAAAAGAAGGATATGATATAATCCCGAATGAAATTATAATGAAAGTGCCTTCTGCAGAATTGAAACCTGATCAAAAAGATCAAGACAGTTTACCTGAATACGAATTACTGGATAAGATCCTTTTTAGTTATATAGACAGAGAAATGTCGTTCAATGAATTGACTGATGAGTTTAATGAGGAAATAGTTAGAGATATAATTAAAAAAGTTGATATAAATGAGTTTAAAAGAAGACAGTCAGCTCCGGGAATTAAATTAACCGAAAGATCTTTTGGCAAAGATAGAAGAATGCCTATAACAAATGGCTTTAAAATATGGGAAAAATGAGGGATTTAAGATGAATAAATTAAACAAAAAAGAAAAATTATTTACTTTTCAAAATTTTGCAATAATATTATTATTAATGGCTATTATTTATTTAATTGCATTTTACTTTTGGAACATGTATGAAGAAACGTTGAGAAATCAATACTATCATCCTTATATCAAAATAAATGATAGTAACTATATAAGGTTGAAGAGCTCTAAATATTTTGATAAAAATACTTCAATCTCTATTAATAAAACTGATATAGAATATGAATATATTTTCAACTCGGATTATGGTACTTCTAAGATAAAAACCTTTGATCCAAGATTCTATTTTTATGAAAATAATAGTTTTTCAGCTTTGGGGTACCCATCTTATGATTTTAGGGGGATGGAATTCACAATACTATTTAAAAATGGTGAGAAAATTAAATATGTAGTAGTTCCTAATGAAAAGATATTGGATGAGATAGAAGAAATTACAAACAACTTTGTTAATGAATTACCAGTTGAATTAAGCTATCTCTTGAATAATAACAAATATGTTTCTTTAGACCAAGATATAATAAGCATTAAAAAAGGTGAGATCTCATTTGATATTTACAAAAATAAAATAGTAAATATTTCCCAATCTGATAACTATTTTTATCTACATACTTTATTTGTAAAAGATCTTGAAAAAATATATATAATACCAAAAAATGAAGAACATAATTTAATTGAATTAATTAATATTATAAAATAGTTGCATATAATAAACTGGATAATTTCAAATAATCATAAAAATTAATAGAAATTATATAAAAATGGATGCCAATCTCTTTTAATTTTCAGAACTAAAAGAGATTGGCATCTATTTTTTTTAAAGTTATCTTCATTGTGAAATTTAATGTATTTTTGAAAAGCATGCTCTAATTTTAAAATAAATAATGAATAACCTTAAATAATTGCAAGAATTTTTGATAAACCTGTAAAAATACATTTTATTATCCTTGAATAAAAAGCTTTAAAAATGTAGAATGTTAATGTCCAATGATGAAATAAATTTCAAGAAAAATATTTCAAGGAGGTAATTTATGAATTTATCTGAAAAAATAAAATCAGTTGAGCAATCAATAACTCTTGCTTTAAATGCAAAAGCTATTGAATTGGAGAAAAAAGGTGAAGATATCATAAAGCTTACAGCTGGAGAGCCTGATTTCAATACTCCTAAGCCTATAGTGGAGGCTGCTTATGAAGCTTTAAAAGCGGGAAAAACTAAATATACAGCTTCAAGTGGAATTATAGAATTAAGGGATAAAATTGCAAAATACATATCAAAAAGAACTAACAATAATTACAATTCAGACAATGTTGTTGTAACTAACGGAGGGAAACAAGCACTTTTCAATGTTTTGATGGCTATAACGAACCCGGGCGACGAGATTTTGGTTTTAGATCCTTCTTGGGTTAGCTATGAAGCTCAAATTATAATGACTGGTGGAACCCCAGTTCACATTCCTTTAGATTTTGAAAATGGATTTCAACCAGATAAAAAAAAGATAAAGAGATATATAACTCCAAAAACTAAAGCTATATTAATAAATTCACCAAATAACCCAACAGGCATGGTTTATAGTAAAGACGCATTACAAGATATTGCAGATATTGCCAAAGAACATGAAATATTTGTTATTAGTGATGAAGTTTATGAATTGTTGGTGTATGAAGGTACACATTACTCAATTTCATCTTTTGAAGGTATGAAAGAAAGAACAATTATAATAAATGCTTTTTCAAAGACATGGGCCATGACGGGGTGGAGAATTGGGTACGTTGTCGGACCAAATGAAATAATTTCTCAAGTTGGTAAAATTCAATCTCATTCAACCTCTAATGTAAATACTCCAACACAATATGCTGCTTTAAAAGCTTTTGATGTAGATGTTTATCCAATGTTCCAAGAGTTCAAAAAAAGGAGAGATTATGTTGCTAAAAGATTGGAAAAGATGAATTTAAAATTCATTCTACCAAATGGAGCATTTTACTTTTTTATTTCTGTTGATGAATTTGGTTATAGTGATAAAGAATTTTCAGAAAAATTATTATCAGAAGTTGGACTAGCTGTGGTACCAGGTTCAGGTTTCTATAAAAAAGGCTTTATTAGAATTTCTTTTGCAACATCTCAAGAGAATTTAGAAAATGCTTTAGATAGACTAGAAAAATTTGTAATGAATTTTAGAGGGTGATCTAATTGAAAGTTAATTTACTAGTTGCCGAAATTGGAAGTACAACCACTGTTGTTACTGCATTTGATAAAATAAATACCAAAGAACCAAAAGTTATTGGACAAGCAGAACATTATACAACAGTGAAAGAAGGAGACGTAACTATCGGGATTTTTAAAGCAATAAAGCGACTTGAAGAAAAATTAAAAGAGAAAATTAATTGGGAGAAGTTTATTGCCTCTTCATCAGCTGCTGGTGGGCTAAAGATAACAGTGCATGGATTGGTTTATGATATGACAGTAAGGGCTGCCAGAGAAGCAGCATTAGGCGCTGGAGGGGTTTTAAAATACGTTACTTCTGGTAAAATGAGAAAGAGGCATTTGGAAGATGTAAAAAAAATAAATCCAAAGATGATACTTCTTGCTGGTGGCGTAGATTATGGAGAGGAAGATACCATTTTACATAATGCAGAGATGATTTCAAATTTGGAGATAGATGTTCCAATAGTATACGCTGGTAACATAAATGTAGCAGAAGAAGCTAAAGAAATTTTGGAAAGTAAAGGTAAAAAAGTTATAATCACTGAAAATGTTTATCCAAAAGTTGATCAATTAAATGTGCAACCAGCAAGAAAAATTATTCAAGAACTTTTTTCTAAAAATATAATTCATGCTCCAGGAATGGAAAAAATACATGATATTGTAGACGAAGAAATCATTCCAACTCCTGGATCAGTTATGCTGACGACAGAACTTTTGTCAGAAGAATTTGAAGATGTTCTTGTAGTGGATATTGGTGGTGCAACTACTGATGTTGATTCAGTTACTGAAGGAAGCCCAGAAATACAAAAAATAATGTTATTTCCTGAACCTGTAAGTAAACGAACTGTAGAAGGAGATATGGGACTCTTTGTAAATGCAGATAATGTTTATTCAATGCTTGATAAAAAGGAATTAGAAAAAAATTTTTATGATCATGAAGAACTTATAAATAAAATATCGCCTTATCCAGAGTCAGAAAGAATGGAAAAATTCACTGCTTTCATGGCAAGAAAATGTTTTTCTGAATCCATAGTAAGGCATTCTGGATCAATAAAATATTTATTTGGCCCTAATGGTAGACAAAAAGTTGCCCAGGGAAAAGATTTAACTGCAATAAAATACATAATAGGTACAGGAGGAATTTTAACAAGATCTAGACATAGAAAATACATTATGGAGTCAATTAAAGAGTTAGAAAGACCTAATAAACTTATGCCTGGGAAAAAAGTTAAATTAGGCTATGATAAAGATTATATTTTTGCCGCTTTGGGTGTTTTATCGACAATTGATAAAGAGTCGGCAAAAAATATTTTACTTCAGGATATAGAATGGATAGAATAAAAAAATAAGAGGATTTATCCTCTTATTTTTTTATAACCAACTTTTGAGTAATTTAATTTCTTCTTTATGTTCTTCATCATCACAAGGGGTTTCTAAGATAAATGGTATATTTTTAAGTTTTGAATGATTGATGATATTTGAAATTCCATCTTTACCTATATAACCTTTACCTATTTTTTCATGCCTATCTTTTCCCATGTTTAAAGGAGATTTTGAATCATTTAAATGTATAAATCTCAAGTTTTCTATTCCAAAACTGTTACTCATCAATTCTAAAAGTTTTTCAACATCGTTATTATTTCTTATATCGTAATTACCATCAAATCCATGGCACGT
>Ga0182237_100034_pt1 | contig 75024 bp, 78 predicted proteins | sample hydfratesGB_TF_B_FD_132457 | JGI IMG/M metagenome (GOLD analysis project Ga0182237, IMG submission 132457) | Subsurface microbial communities from deep shales in Ohio, USA - hydraulic fracturing test GB_TF_B | ecosystem: Environmental > Aquatic > Deep subsurface > Shale gas/oil reservoir >... | reverse complement strand
TAAATGGAAATAATAGTCTCCGTCTTTGTGTTTTACAACTTTGGATGCTTGGTATTTCCATGAACCATCAAAATACTGTTTCGCATAGTCATAATTCAAAATGGAATAAGGTTTTCTTCCGTTAAGAGTGGTTATTTTGATCGCATCTTCATCAATAACAAAATCCCTTTTGTAAGAAAAAGTCATTGATGACGGCGAAAACTCTACCTTTTGCCATTTTGCCCTTTTCTGTTTATGTAATGTTTTGTAACATCCTGCAACCTGTCTTGGGATATTACAACTCATCTGGGATTTTAATTTTAATGTTTCACGAAGATAGGAGTAAACTTCCTGCTGTAATTTCATTGCTGGAATCGGTTTACCTTTGTCAAAAAGAACTTCAGAAGCATAATTCATTCCATCTGAATATTTCTGCATAGTTTCCACCAAATCGTTATCAGGATTTGCTATTTTCAAGATAACTGTTTTAGTGAGAAACATACAATAGTATGTTCACATGCAAAGTATAAGTAGTTTTCTGTGAATTAACATGCACATTCCTCTCCTACCTTACGGAAAGGAACTCCTGCTCGATGAGTTGAATATTGCGCAATTGTTATTAATGAAGCTTGCTCATTGGAAAGCATGACTGAACTGATTTTCGATGATATCGGCAGTTTCCCCCTTCAAGGAGGAATAAGTGCAGAGTGGTTAAGAGAAGCAATACCCGCACATGAACCTGCGGCTTTTGATGTCATCAAATCCACATTCCGGCAAAAACTGGATGCCGGTGTGGACGTTGCAACCTATCCTCAGTTTCAGGATATGAATAAGCAATTCCTTTCAATCCTCAATGATCCTGAATGTATAGAGGGTCCCTTTGACGTAAAGGCAAGTTGCGCGAAGATTATTGAACTTGAAGCGATTGAAAAAGCTGCAGAAGAGTATCAAGCGGAAACCGGTACAAAACCCGATGTCCGTGTGTGTGTGACCGGGCCACTGGAATTATATTTGCAGGAATTCGGTGGAACTTCTTATGATGATATACTGGAACTCTTTGGACAAAGCATTGACAAATTTGTAACCAATGCCATTGATGAGGCATCCAATTTCAATGTACATACCGTATCCATTGATGAACCCAGTATTGGTATCAACCCGCAGGTCATGTTTGATGATGATGAGATTATAAATGCACTGGAAAAAGCCTCTGCAACCGCTTCCCACAAGGGAGTGGACGTAGAGATCCACCTGCATTCCCCGCTGTACTACGAGCTTGCCTGTCGTACATCAGGTATCAATGTAATTGGTGTGGAATCAGCAGCCAATCCCACCTATCTGGAACTTATTGATAAAAAAGTCCTTGAGGAAACAGATTCTTTCCTCAGGGCCGGTGTGGCACGAACTGATGTTTTCAATCTTGTAGCCACTCTCAATGAAAAATATTCAACCAATGCCTGGCAGAAGCCTGCAATGCTCCAGGAACTGGTAACTAACATGGAAACTCCCTCTATCATCCTCAAGCGTCTGGAACATGCTTATGGAATATTTGGGGATCGGGTCAAATATGTCGGGCCGGATTGTGGCCTGGGTTCCTGGCCGACTCCGGAAATAGCTTCCACCCTGCTTGGTAATGTAGCAGAGGCTCTTGATACTTTCAGGAATTGAGCAATGAGGATACAAAGGGCTCCACGAATGAAAGGGCCCGGGTAATTATGTGGGGTGTAACCTGCGTCTCTATGAAAGCGGTTATCAGAAGCAACAGTACAAATAATAAGTAAATTTTCCAGAATAAGGCAGAAAACAGGATTGTTCCTGTATTCCTCTCTTCTGTTGCTATATCGGCCTGCAGGTTCGCTATATTATCGGAGACGAAAAGATTTTTGTCCCTTACAAGTCGGCAATTGGAATCTGCAATTACATACCCGATAGAAGTACTGGCAAGAATGACTGGAATTTCGATTATCCCGTGGGGCAGGATTGCGGATATGAAAAAAGTAATATTATAGACAGCTCCACCCACAATTCCATTGATTCCGGCCAGCTGGTAGCCCGAAAAAGCTCCGTTGAATAGGTGGAAAGCAAAAAGCATTCCCAGAATGGCCCCGTTGGCGGCTGCTACGAGGAGGGGAACTGAAAATGGGACTATTGCTGCAAGTAGCTGGAAATGATACCTGCTGTAGCCTGTATAATTCCATACTGAATTTTCTGCTGTTTGGGTACTGATGGGCCGGAATCCAAAAAAGCGCTCAGCAGGCCACTCCAGCAACCTGTAGATCGGATAGAGTCCTTTTTCCATTGCAATGGAGATTTTTGCATAATTGTGATGCTGCCTGCGGGATGTGATATCTTTCAACAGGAAGCGGTTGAAATAGACAAAAAGTGCAGTACCTGCCGAAGCGGTAAGGACAGCGAGGCTGTTGAACAGGAAGATTGACCAGGTAATTCCCACGTATCCTGCGCCCCGATGGACTTTTGAGGTTGCTGCGGATGTGGCTCTCTCAATAGTCTCATTTATAGTTACAGGTTCTGCCAGGGTCGTCATAATTGCATAAGTTGCCAGTGCCAGTAGAGCTGTCATTGTGGCTGAATAGATAAATACTTTCAGACACCACAGAAAAGCAGGCCATTTTATCAGGGAATTTGGTTTGGATGACATGTTGCGACCATCTTTGGTAATGTTAACTATAACTTTCATGTACCCTTGAAGTATAATATTAATTTAGTTCAATATAACCTGATGTATGCATTGGATACCTGGAAGTTTTTTGCATATATTATTTGAGGGTAGTGATGAAGGTAGAGACTGGAATTGAAGGGCTTGACGAACTGATAGGAGGAGGCTTGCCAGAGGGGAGGGTCTATCTATTGAATGGCTCCCCGGGAAGTGGTAAAAGTACCTTTGGTATGCAGTACCTGACACATGGGGCGTCTTTCGGAGCTGCAGGTCTCTATGTCACCTTGATGCAGAATTCCGAAAATATTATAGCTGATATTTCTACTTACTCCCTCAATCTGCCGGCCTTGCTGAAAATGAAAAAATATTCTTTACAGATCTGGACCCGGAGATGGAATATGGGTACATGGATGAATTAAAGGAAGTCATAAACCCAAAATCCGACATGAATCCCTATCCTGTGGAAGGGGACCTCCCTCTGCCTCAATTGTTTTCAGGGAAATATCTGCACATGTTGCGGCCAATGATATCAAAAGGGTTGTAGTGGATCCTCTCTCATCCATACGTTTTTCCAATAAGGACGAATGCCTGGAAAAGATGGAAATGGCACGATTTGTGCGCAATCTACAGGCGCTGGGTTGCACAACTCTTCTTATAGACGATCATCCCACTCCTCTAAGTGTATCTTCAGAGCATTTCGCTGCCGATGGTGTAATATTATTCCATAATCCGGCTTCAGATAATGAGGATCGTTCTCTTCAGATTATAAAAATGAGAGGGGTGCCTCATCCCATATCCAGACAGGCTTTCCGGTTCGGGGAAAAAGGCATTGAGGTACTCGGCAGAAGATAATTATTACTTAACGAAGCCGTAACCTGTAAACCGCTGTTTTGCATCCAGGTTCGTGATTATGAATCTGTCCTGCTGTCTGTAGGCTATTTCATGGGAGCCGCTTAAATGAAGTGTGCATTGCTGACTGGCATTTACCTGCTCGGCTTCCTTTCCATCAATCTCGATCTTCTCAATACGCATGGGTGATGACTGCAGACCTGTGAAAATATGTGGTACATCGGATATCTTGAGAGGAGAAGCAAAGGAGGAAAGGGTACATTCAAGCACAAGAGATTCAGCAACCTCTTCTTTTTCAGAAATAATGAAACCCCTCTCAATATCCTTTGACTGGACACCCTTAAGGGCAAGGCCGACTCTGGCACCTGCAGGAGCGTTTTTTACATCTTCATCATGCATCTGGATAGACCTGACTTCCAGGGGTTTGTCTGCAGGATAGGCTGTCAGTTTTTCTTTTGCATTCACCGTACCCTGTTCCACAATTCCCAGTACCACACAGCCAATTCCCGTGACATTGAATGACTGGTCAACAGTTATACGGACCGGTTTATCGTTGAGCTTTTCATATTCGGAATTGACCTGCTCGTCAAGTTCAAAGATCTTTTCCTTGATCTCATCCAGACCTTCGAAGGACTCGGTGGACAGGTTTACAAATTCCCAGTTTGCCAGGGTGGTTGGGGACAGGATTTTCTGCAAGTTTTTCTGCAGCTCTTCCTGGGCGTAAGGGTATGAGGTATCCGCTTTGGTGAGTACGACAATCCCGTGCTTGTACTGCATGAGGTCCAGGGCCATGATACATTCCCCTGCAAAGGCATCAGGGCCTTGCGGTGGAATACAGAGCAGGGCTATGTCGGAAAGTTGCAGGGCAGTGACAAGAGGTTTGACGGATTTGGGGTAACCATTGGCATCGATGGTTGTCATCACCACATCGTTCCTGGCATAATCATACATGGTGATATCTGCAGCTGTGCTCTTTTTACCCAGTTTTGCCGCCAGGGAAGTCCTGCCGCTTCCCTCACTTCCGATAATTGCGATTTTAGTCATTGGTACACCTGTGCACTAACAGGGGCTTGGTGCATAAATGTGTTACTTCACCAGAGGTTGCCTTCCCACATTGATTCGGTTTTGTCGGTGGTACTCTGGTTGAGTTTTTGCAGTTTAACCATAAGTTCCCCTCCTGAATACCCCACCTGGTCAAAAATAGCATCTATACCAAGCCGGCGGAAATATTCCTCAAATTCCTGCAGGGTTTGTGGATTCTGGAAACGCAGGGTAACCTCATCATAGAGTTTTTCACCCTTGCCAACCCTTCGGACAGAATCGGCCATAGGAGAGATGATGCTTCTGCCAAGCCTTAAAGCTCGTTTATCCATTGTCTCTTCGTCCTCATCCCATTCCACGGTCTGGAAACCTTCCCTGACTACCCTGGAATACAGGTAATCCCGTCCCACCTCGTTGTAGAACTTGAAAGCATGTTCAAGATCGGCGCAATTACTCTGAGAGCATGTATATTTGATAGGTGCCAGGTCCATGTCCAAATCCTTGATGACCACCCCTTCATGTCCCATCTCACCCAGTTTTTTTATAATTTGCATAATCTTTTCAGCAGCCTCTTTCCTTGCAAACTCTCCCAGGAAAGGAACCTGCTTGAAACCAAAGGATGAAGCCAGTTTTCTTCTTTGTTTGACTGGAAGAGGTTGTCCAGTCTTTTTATGGCGTATATCGAAGACGAAAAAATCCAGTGTCTGTGTATCGTAGACCTTTTTGGAGACATAAGGATTTTCGGGTCCTGCCATCTCTCCGTGCACTACCAGGTCTTGATATTGCCTGAAAAAGGAAAGGTCTAAAAGATAATTGACTTTTTCTGTGGAATAGGGACAGACATGCCCGCTGCGGGTGAAAGCGATAAGTTTCCCTGCGTCTTCAATCACACGGACATTATAGCCGTTCATCTTTTCTTCGACTATGAGTTTATCAATTTCTGAAAAATGGTTATTTATGGAAGGCTCAAGCAGCATCGCACGTTGTATTTTTGGGAAACCCAGGATTAAATCCAGTTTCCCATCGCGCTTTTGCAGGAGTACACTTCCTCTTTCTATACCTGAGACTGAAGTTTCAAACCTGAAAAAATTTGTGTACTTTCCCCAGTTTCTTGACAGGAGTCTTTTTTCAAGCAACCTTTCCAGCCTGGAGACTGACAGCCCTAAAAAGCGGGCTGTCTTTTCCATATCAAGTTCTGGTTTCTGAGAACCTTTCATTCTTTGCCTTCACTTTGCCAGGGTATCAACAAGGGTGCGCCGGGTGATAAAGCCCGCGAAATCCTCCTCCAGGTTGAGTACCGGTACCCCGCCTATATTGTTCTTGAGCATCATATCAACCACCTCGGCAACAGGTGTGTTGGTGTAGGCGGTCTTGGTACCCATTTTCATTATATCCTCTACAATCAGGTTCTTGATCCTGGCATCCTGCTGGTTTCCGGATACAAGTTCACGGAAAGCTTTCATCGCTTTGGCAATATCCTGTTCGGTAATTATGCCCAGCAGTTCACCGTTATCCATTACAGGGAACCTGCCCATATTGTTCTCGAGTATTATGTGCCTTACATGACTTACCCTGTCGGCTGGATTGACTACTACCGGGTCCTTTATCATAATTTCACCGGCAAAACCATCGAAATAGAGGTTTTGAAGGATTTCCTGGGGAGTAACCCAGCCCATTATATCCTCGTTATCGGTGACTATCAGAACCCCGCCTTTCTTTTTCATCAAAGTAATGGCATCATCAAGGTCGGTATCTGGCAGAACTTTAACGAAATTATCCGATACAGCAGTGGCCACATGAAGGGAAGAGGCAGGTTTGGCCCCCTTCTTGCGGGTTCCCAGTTCCTTGGTAAGATTTCTCATGGTCAGGACACCTACAAGCTGACCGTTGTGAGTAACCAGCAGTCTTCTTGTATCGTTCTTTTCCATTATGTCCAGTGCATGAGAAATAGTGTCTGCTTTATCTACGCTTATTGGTTGTACCATTATGTCCTTTACCTGCATAATAAACATCTCCTGGGAATTTACCTGCTTAAGCAGCCCTTATTATATCGATTCTGCTCAAGATTCCTACTATCTTTCCTTCCTTTTCGACAGGAAGGCCTGTACGATTGTTTTCTACCATTACTTTGGCCGCATCTGAGAGGTTATCTTCGATATTTACAACCCCGTCAAGTTCGACCATTATATCCTCTGCTACCAGAGGTACATCTTTTACATACCTGTATGTTTTTTCACCCCCCTGCGTGGGTTTACGTGCCATTTTGATATTCTTTGACTGCATTTTACCTTCATTATCCTCCATGGCACTAAGAGCAATATCCCTGGTGGAGATCATACCGACGGAGTCTCCAACATCGTTTATCACTATTACTTTACTGACTCTGTGCTTTTCCATTTCATCTATTACATGGTTGATTGTGTGATGGCGGTGAACCTCCACAGAGTCATCGGTAAGCATTTCGGAAATTTTAGTTGTTATGGCTTTATCTGCTACATAACGGACTACATCCCCGATTGTTACTATTCCCTGAAGCTTGTTCTTGAACACCGGCAGGTTGTTGATCTGATTTTCCAGCATCAGGTTAATGGCCTGGGATACGGATGCATCGGGATAAATAGTGATAATCGGTTCAGCAGTCATCACTATTTTTGCCGGGATCTTGTCAATAGGGCGCCGTCTCCACATTGGTTCTGCCTGTGCAAGGCGGCTGCTAATATCACTTTTTGTGATAATTCCCTTTATTTCCTCCTCTTCAACAACTATCAAAGTACTAATCTTGTGACGAAACATCAGGTTCCTTGCGTGTGATACAGGTTCCTCTGTTCCAATCACATAGACCGGAGTACTCATTATATCCGATACATTCATTTTCCTATCCTCCGTAAGAAATTTTATTGTTTGTCTGCCAGTGCAAGCAGGATATCCCTTTCTGTCAGGATTCCCTCCAGATTACCATCTTTTATTACAGGAAGGCATCCAATTCCTTTTTCAAGCATAATTTCGGCTGCTTCCCCGAGATCAGCATCCGGTATTGTCCAGATAAGATCGTTATGCAAAAGATTGCCAATCGGGCTGTCGAAAGCCTCGTGGATGTTACCTGTGGTGAGTTTTTCAAAAGCTTCCCCGGTTCCCAGATAATTGAGGATGTCGGAAGATGTAACGACTCCGATAAGTATACTGTCTCTGACAATAGGAATCTTTTTGAACTCATTTTCAATCATTGTCCTGGCAACATCCCAGATCGAAATTGCTGCATCCGCAGTTTTGACATTTCGGGTCTGCCACTTTTCGACCTTTTTCCCGGTCAGCACTCCTACTATAAAGGTAAGGAAATCCCTTTCGGTGCAGATTGCTTCCAGATGACCATCATTGTCCACTAAGGGCACGCATCCAATATGTTTGTCTATCATCAACTCAAAGGCCTTTTCAATATGGGCATCATTCCTCAAACTGTGGACATTATGCTCCATTACGTAGCGTACCTGTGCATTTATAGCTGAAAGCAGGTTCCCCTTGAATTTTTTCTCCACGAAAAGGCTTCTTTCTCCTCCACCCAATAGGTCCATTATATCCACTGAAGTGATTATACCTTCAAGTTTTGATGTTCCTGCATTGACAATAGGCATATGCTTGAAATGCATCTTGCTCATTTTTTTAATGATATCTATTATGGGAGTAGTGGGATTTGAGGAAGTTACATCTTTTGTTGCAACGGCCAGTATACTTCCCTCATGTTGGGCTATATGAGCCTTGAAGTTGACATTTCCCCTGTCCATTGTACTCTCCATACTGTAGGCCTTTGGATCCTTGCTGATATCCGTCCCTCCTGGATTACCGGCATTTTTTTGTCTGGAACTCATTTTATCCTCTTTTTGAATACGTGTTTTATCCTTTGAATTTACCTATACCACCCGTATAATGTGTTATATCATCTCTACAAAGCCTACTTATTCGGTATAGGCCCTGAGCAGGTCGCTTCTGTCTACAATGCCTACGGGTTTATCTTCAACAGCCACTGTTAATCTGCCGACATCATAATGCAGGATTTTTTCTGTGCATTCTTTCACGGATGTATCCTGTTTGATGCTGTAGGCAGGTGTTGACATTACTTTCTCAACTGGCTGATTGTGTATGCGGCCGTCATTTTCCCTGACTCCTATACGTGCAAACCCCGATTTTATCAGGTCTCTCCTGGTAACCATGCCCATCAGTTTATTTTTCTTTGAGACCACCGGAAGGCCTGTATAATCATTTTCAAGCATAGCAGACCAGATTTCCCCGATGTTATCTGTCGGTGTGCATGTGGTGACAGGAGAGGTCATGATCTCCCTGACTGATTTTGATAAATCCCGACTCACCATTTTGCCAAGAAGATCGGTATTGCTTACAATTCCTACCAGGTTTTGCTCAATGGTACTTTTAACCACGGGACATCTTTCAAGTTTTGCTTCCAGTAGCAAGGAAGCGGCCCTGTAAATATCAGTCTCAGGTGTTATCTGTGGGACCGGTTTCACAAAACCGGCAACAGTGACATTTGATTTTGTGGATCCCACTTTCAAAATATCCTGATCAGTGATCATTCCCGAAACCTTCCTATTGTCATTCACAACAGGAACTCCCCTTAGAAAATGATCTCTCATCAACTGGCGAGCATGGGTCACAGTGTCACTTTCGTGCAGATACACTGCGTCCCCTGACATAGTTTCATTTATCTGCGTACAAAAATCCCCCTTATTTGCGGCGTTGGTTTGATGGTTTTTTAGTCGTAGTATCCTTCTTCTTCCTTGCAGTCTTCACAGAGAGCCAGTCCGTTTACGCTTGTGAGTTCATCCACATACGAACCGCAACGCTGGCAGATTCCTCTTTCCAGATAGCTCTCTTCAGGAATCCCTGTTTCCCGGTTCATTTCAATGAGGTTCTCTAAAATAGTGTTGAGGCCCGGAGAAATTGTAAGGATATCTCTATCTGTAATAATACCAACAATATCTTCCCCCTTATTGACTGCAAGTCTACGTATATTCGACTTTACCATCAGCCTGGATGCTTCTATAACGGTAGTAGAAGCTTCTACCATTATAATCGGAGATGACATGACCTCTGTTGCCGGGACAGAGCTGGGTGTTAGGTCCTGTTTTACCACCTTGCCAACAATATCACGCTCTGTGATTATGCCAATAGGTTTACTTCCCCTGCTTATTATGACGCTGCCGGTACCTTTAGCCATCATTTCCCTGGCAACCTCAAAAACGTTGCAGGTAGCATCTATGCTTACAACATTGTGGGACATAAGATCCCCCACAGGTATTTGACTCTCGATTCCCCCATAAGACGAGTCCTCGCTGTTATGCTCCTGCACGACCATTGGCATCACACTCCTACATAGAATATTTCTGTTTATGCCTTATATAGATGTCCATTTTGCATTCAAAAGAAATTTTCTGGGAAAATGGTAGAGTATTGATTATGAAAATAAGCATACCTGAAGGCTAATATTACCAAATATTATTTAAGTAAGCATTAAAACCTGTCCTAGAACATGTGCAGAAGTAAAAGAAGTACACGACCTTAAGCCGTGGAAAAATTGGAAGACAAAACTCACTCTTTCAGGAAACAATCACTTTACTTCGTCCTCCGGCGTTGAGCTCTACTTCTTCATTGAAACCGGATTTAGCAAAAGCGTCGATGATCTTGATCGGGGTATCGATATCGACTTTGTCCACAATCTCGGCCTTTTCATCCCAGAGTGCAATCCTGATCCTGCCCGTTTCATCGGAGACATATATATTGGAAACCTTGCCTTCACTGCCATTGCTGCGGGTAAATTCCTTGAGGTCTCCCATACCCGATACTGCTCCTTTGATTGAGTAAGGTTGGCCCGGGACGATATCTGCAATCGGGGTATAATCTTCTTCAAACTCCACTTCCCTGTCGGTTTTGCGCAGACTGCTGTGGTTGCCCACCTGTATCTCTACTTCCTGGCTGTAGCTGTTAAGCCGGGCATAACCATTGATTATTTCCACGCTATCCCCCGTTTCAAGTTTATCTGCAAGTTCGGTACGCCCGTCCCACAGGGTAATCCTGATCTTGCCGGTCTCATCTCCTATTGTAATGTTGCGTACCCGTCCTTGAGAACCATCACGTTTCTGGAAAGTGCGAACATCCGATACATCCAGGACCATTCCAACGACATTAACATCAGAATCTCCGTCCTTTATCTCCGAGATACCGGAGAGGTTAATATTTGCCTTGACATTTTCCTCACTTTCAGAAATGCCTCCACCTCTGCCGATATTGACTTCAATTCCTGAATAACCTTCTTTGGCGTAGCCACTAATATTGTAACTCTTACCAGTACTGATATCACCGGTTTTTAAAAGGTCTGCAAGATCGTCCCAGAGAGTTACCCTGATCGAACCGGTTTCATCCGCCACTATAATATTTCCAACCCTGCCTGTGGTGCCATCGTCACGGCTGAATTCCTTTGGTTCAAAAACAGAAATTGCCTTTCCTGTGAAATTCACGTTGGATGATGCCTCATTTATGTCTGCAATCTTAATCGTTTCAACGCCCGCATCCGTAGCACCGAGGTTATGTGCTACCAGCAGGGCGGCTGTCTGGACATCACAGAGGTTATGCATCTCCTCTATTTTTTCCTCTACCTTTGCTTCAAATTCTTCCCTGGAAATTATGCCTTCCAGTTTTTCATATACTGTATCGATATCGTCCATCAGCACACCTGCATTCTTTAATAAACAATGATTGGTTTAGTCTTCATTGCAGGGCGAATGTGATAAACCTAACGAAACAGGTCATTCCGATAATATAATTAACCATAAGTTCCATCCCCCTTCTGGTATCATGATCCGAAAATGTGGAGAACACGGCTATTTCCGTGGTGAGGAATGCCCCCGATGCGGGGAAAGAGGTAAATTTATGCTCGATGATGAGCATGAGATGAGACTGGGACGTTTCGTTTCCGGTGTCCTCAGGCATTTTCCGGATGATGTAGGGCTGGATATGGACGCTCAGGGATGGATCGAGCTTGATGCTTTTTGTGAGGCAATGAAAAAACGGTATAAGTGGGCAGGCAAGATGCGTCTGGTGTCCCTTGTGGAATCTGATCCCAAACAGAGATATGAAATTGATGACTCTTTTATACGTGCCCGCTATGGTCATTCTATAGATGTGAATCTTGATTATCCCCTGTATGATTCTGATGTACTCTATTATGGGGTCAGTCAGGAAGAGGTTGATATGCTTCTGGAAAATGGTATCAAACCTTACAGGCAGACCTATATTCATCTGAGTACTACCAGCCAGCAAGCAAGACAGGCGGCGGCGGTGCATACCGATAATCCGGTTATACTTGAGATAGATGCTGCCAGTGCTGCAAAAGATGGATATGAGTTCCTCTGTGCTAACGATGAGATAGTACTCAGCAAGGAAGTTTTGCCAGAATATATAGAAGTTGCAGATGAGTAAATGATCCTCCGTTAAATGGGAAAAGACCAACAGCAGACCCCCATATTTCCACTGGAGACACATCTACATTTTTCTTTTAGTCTGATCTTTTTGTTCTTTGGTAAGTACCATAAAGTTCTTAAAGGACAAAATCCAACTAGAATTGGTCATTAAAAATATATGATCATTATTAAGATAATCAAATTTCATTAGGTGTTATGATCTAATGAATAATCAGCCAATGCAGATAAATTTGGATCATTACGATTGGCTGCCAACATGGGTGGCCAATGATCAATAAAACGGAAGCATTATCAGATTTCATCACTCATAGAAGCATATATTTCCGATAGGGTCGGTTATATAACATTGGATAATTTAGATAAGATCCAATCACACAAGCAAAATTGAACTTAAACAAGTTAGTTCACAGTCTTATGTGTTCATTCGGACTGTTGGTACAACATTTGTCCGTGGGGGACAAAAGCATAGAGCCGGCATTATCCGGGCTTGATGTGGTGACTTCTGGAAATATTGATTCTGTTTTACTTTGTTCTGATCGCGATTTTAATGCATTCTCTAAGAATAAGGAGTGAATCAACAATGCAAAGTACTGATACAACAAAGTATATCATTCATTCAAAAATCAATGCTGACGGGGTGATAGAACGCCCTGATATTGTAGGAGCTATCTTCGGACAGACCGAAGGTTTGCTGGGGTCTGATCTTGATCTGCGTGATCTCCAGAAGACCGGCAGGATTGGCAGGATCGAGGTCGTTGTAAGCACCAAAGGCGGAAAGACCAAGGGCAACATACACATTCCTTCCAGTCTGGACAGGATCGAGACATCAATCCTTGCAGCATCCCTGGAAACCATTGACAGGGTAGGTCCCTGTTCTGCGAATATCGAGGTTAGCAATATAGAGGATGTTCGCGCGACCAAACGCAAACATATAGTTGAAAGGGCCAAGTTCATTCTCACAGGTATGTTCGATGCCAACCTGCCTGAATCCCAGGAAATCGCTGACGAAGTACGTCAATCCGTGCGCATTGAAGAGATGCAGTTCTTTGGTAAGAATAAGAACATCCCCTGCGGTCCCAATGTTGTTGATTCTGATGCCATTGTAGTGGTAGAAGGACGTGCCGATGTCCTGAACCTGCTGCGTTATGGTATTAAGAATGCTATCTGTGTGGGTGGTACCAATGTGCCTCCAGAGGTTGCAGAACTTACCAGGAAAAAGACCGTAACAGCATTTACCGACGGTGACAGGGGAGGCAAACTCATTATCAAGGAACTGCTGCAGGTAGCAGATATAGATTATGTGGCACGTGCCCCTGATGGTAAAACTGTTGAAGATCTTGTACAGCGGGAAATCATACGTGCCCTGCGCCAGAAAGTACCGGTAGAACAGGCCATGGAAGCCTATTCTATCGATAAACCTGCTGAAAAAGCCAAAACATCCAGCTCTTCAGGTCCGAAAAAGGGTGGCCGTATCTCCAGGGTTCCAAAACGTGAGAAAAGGGTCAAACCTGATCGTGCCAGGAATCCCGCTGCCAAAATGAAAAAGATTGCCGAACCACCTATCAAAAAAGAAAAGCCAAAACCTTCCACAACAAAACCTGCAACATCGCAACACCCGGTTCTGAAACGTTTGAGTTCTCATTCGGAATCTCTTGCAGGTACCCTTGGAGCACGCTTACTTGATCAGGATGATAAGGTCGTCAATGAAACACCTGTACGTGATCTTGTGAATACATTGAAGAATTCAGAAGATAATGTGAAAAGTGTAGTATTTGACGGTGTTGTTACCCAGCGTATACTGGACATAGCATCCAATAAAGGGATTGATACCCTGATCGGCGTGAAAAAGGGCAATATCACCAAAAGTCCTGCAAACGTTAAGGTTTACACGTCTGCCTGATTTATAATACGTAAAGTATATTAGTATGTTCACTCCTCTCCTTTGCAGGAGGAAAGTTCTTGCAAAGAAGGGGAGTACTTTTTTCGTTTCTAGTATTGTTCTTGGTATTGTTTATCTCGGGATGTTCTGATCTACAGGATACAATAAATGATGTCGAAGGTACTGTATCTCAGAGCAAAGAGGATGTTGAGTTTCTGGCATGGATGAAAGGTTCGGTTGATACCATCAATTCAGATTACAGGGATATCAAACAGGCCTTTGAAACACAGGATTCAAAAGCTCTGGAACAAGCAGCAGCAAATCTGACTGCTCATTCTATCGAATCCAAAAAAAATCTGGCGTCCTTCAATCCTTCTCCTAAGGTGCAACCTGCAGCGCAAAGATATGGGCAATTGTTGAACCAATCTTATACTCTGGGAATAATTCTGGAGGAAAATGCCCAAACCCTTGACATCACCAAGGAAACCACCCTGCAGGAAGTTGAGGAAAATATGGCACGGGTAAACTATGCTTATATTTTCAATATGATGAACAGTTCAAGCTTTGAAGGTTTGGACAACATGAAAGAGGGGTATACGGTTATGCAAAATGCTGATACTGCCAATTATACCAATGGATCGATGCCTGCAAGTCTGGATGATGTAATAGATATGGCAGAAAACCCTGATTCATTGGGAATGGATAATTAACATCTGGATGCCTTAAACATTCAAAACCGTAACGAAAAATAAGAAACTATATATATTATAGATTATTTGAGGGGAATAGTTGAGGAATACTGCGAAAATACCCCAAACTCCCCCCAATTGAGTATTGCAGTACTGATCCTCCAAAACTCATCCCCCATAATCGAGTATTCCTCAACAACCCCTCTTTTTGGTCTACTTTTTTCAAACCATAGCCGGCTATTGAGACATAATTATTTCAAAAAAGATTTAATGAAAAAAGAGAGACTGGACTATTGTCTTCCTGATTTTTCAGGAAAGGATTACTTCCAGTTTTTCCTGCTCTGCTGCACGCTTGACTTCCTGGGAAATACGTTTGCCTGTGGATAGTCCTTCCTCTATGAAATCGGAGTATGGGGAACCATTGGTGTATATATTGGTCCCTGCTACTATCCTGGCTGAAATCTCGAAGACCTTGATCTCAAGCTGGTCTGTAAAAACCGTTTCCAGACAGAAGGACCCGATCATGCCACCAAACAGTTTGAGGGATTCTTCCACAACCTGTTCTCCGAGGGAAAAAATCTTGGGCATCAGGGATTCCCTGGCTACCAGGGGGATATTGCCGGTAACAACATAGGTAGGCTGCACGTTTGATTCTTCGAGTTCTTTAGGAGAACCCAGACGGAAGATCTCATCGGCATTGGATTCGACACGCCTGTCCATACTCAGCATTTCAAGAGTTCCGTTACTGAGCCTGTATCCTTCTTGCTTGAGAGGAGAATAGAAGAAGTGCAGGTAATAACGCGTCCCTACAATGAATTCCTGGACGGTGTACTTCTCACTTTCATCGATATTTTTCAGAAATTCCTCATAGTTCTTGGCAATGAAGAAACCACGTCCTCCTTTGGCACCGTGATATTTGACCATTACAGGACCGTGGATATCCTCTGGTTCTACAAGCCGGGGCATGTGGATTCCTGCTCCCTCCAGCCATTCCCGCTCTTTTGTGCGGTCTGATTCCCAATTGAGTACAGCACGGTTACCAAAGGTGGGTACTTCAAGATCAAGGAATTTCTCGGCACCCATGTATTCCACAAAGGAGCCATGTGGTATTATTATGGCATTTTTCTGTCTTAAAAGGGGGGCGATATCGGGAATATTCTTGTAACTGTCAACGGAAATGAACTCATCGGGTTTGGCCAGGGGATAGGCATCATAAAAGCGCGGAGGTTCACCTATGCAAATTCCGATTGTTTTTAACCCCTCTTTCCTGGCTCCATGAAATATCTGGAGGCTAGTATGAGAACATACCGTTGCAATCGCCAGGTCATCGGTATTGTAATCTTTCAGGATGTCGGAGATTTGCTTTTTCGTAATCATGATATCGCCTTAAAAGTTACATCACATTGTAGGAAGTAGTATTTAAATTTAAGGATATACTACGGAGTGGTCCGCACATTACACTAAATTTATTACTTCATTAATTGATACTCCTTTGTATGGAAAACGATGGCAATACGGAAAAAGTATTGGTCTTACCTTTAAATGAAGATTCACGTAAAATCACCCAGGCCCTTTCCAATGAGAAATCCCTGAAGATCCTGGAATTACTCGCAAGACAGTCCATGTCTGCAACTTCGATAGCCGAAGAGCTTGATATGCCCCTTACCACTATCAAGTACAATCTGGATGGTTTGCTGGAAAGCGAACTCATACAGGTAAAGGAGACCAAATGGAGTCGCAAGGGCAGGGAGATCAAGATATATGAACCCGTGCAAAAAATGATCGTGGTAGTTCCGGGCAGCAGCAAAACCGATCGCTCCAGTATCCTCGGTATGTTGCGCAAATATGTGGCAATGGCAGGAGCGGCTCTTTTTGCAGCATTGGGTATTGAATATTTCAGGGATTTTGAACCTCTGGGCCAGACCATGCCACCGGTCGCCCCTGCGGTGATGTCTGAGATGCCGGCTGGCAATGCCAGCAATGACACGGCTCTTTTTGCTGGCGAAGCTCCCACAAACGCAACCACAGAAGCTGCCAGGGCAGCCGGTGAATCAGCAGGTACAGCAGATGCCAGCAGTCTGATATCTGTGGATTTCCTCTCCCATATAGGCGTATGGTTCTTCTTTGGATGCCTGTTTATAATAGCAGTACTTGCGTTGTGGGAAATTTATAATAGGAAAAAGGTGTAATTGGACACAAGTGATCCTGTATGAGAGTTGCTCTCAAAATCGCTTATATAGGCTCTTCATATCGTGGTTCTCAGGTGCAGCCTGGAGTATCCACTGTGGAAGGGAAACTTTTTGAAGCCCTGCAGTCCCTTGAGATTATCGAGGATCCTTCCTCTGCCAGATTTGTAAGTGCCGGGCGTACGGATACCGGAGTGCATGCCATGGGACAGGTGGTGGCTTTTGATACCGATAAACCCAAGCTGGCTATTCCCAGGGTGATCAATTCCAAATTACCCGGGGATATATGGGCGTGGTCCCGTGCTGAAGTCGACAGTGATTTTCATCCCAGAAGGTATGCCAGAAATCGTACCTATCGCTATATAACACCTTCAATGGATGCCGATATTTCAAAAATAAGAGCCGCTTGCAGTATCCTTGAAGGCAGTCATGATTTTGCTAATTTTTGTTTCAGGGATAACGGACGCAGTACCATTCGCAGAATCGAGAAGATCGATGTGAGACTTGCAGGCAACCTGCTCAGGATCGATATCACGGCCAACAGTTTCCTGTGGAAAATGATTCGCAAGATTGTAACTGTCCTGTTGCTTGTGGGCAATGGTGCCAGGGATCTGGAATGGCTGGAAAACATGCTGGATCCTGCTTCCTACGAAGAGGGTATTAAACCTGCAAAACCCTATGGGCTTATTCTGACGGATGTGAATTATGGCGATTCAGTCCAGTGGTTTGATGACGGTTACTCCATGCGTCGCTCCCGTGAAAGAATAGAGGAATATCTTGTTTATCATCAGGTGTTAGCCGAGGTAATGGACCAGTTTTTGCCAAAAGAATAAAAGGCTGAATGATGCAGTTACATATTCGAGATGCTGTAATAGATTATGATATAGTTCACCGTCCCGTCAAATACGCAAGATTGGAGTTTAAGGACGGAATGTTGCGGGTAATTGTTCCCAAAGGATATGGTAATGCTGCAGCCTTTATCGAGAAAAATACAGACTGGATTTACAACAAACATCTGCATTTGCAGCGGGTTATTGCTCTATCCGGGGAAAAGAGACTGGAGAAAAAGCGCGCAGATCCTCTCTTTTATAGTTTCGTGGAAAGTATTGTACAAAGGCTGCAACGTGAACTGGAAGTGGAGGTCAGGGATTTAACTTTCAGGAAAATGAAGAGGAAATGGGCCAGCTGCAGCAGTGATAAAAAACTTGTTTTCAACCGGCACATGATGTATCTGCCGGATAACCTGATAGAATTTATTGTGTATCACGAGCTTTTGCACCTTATCGAGTTTAAGCACAATAAGAGATTCTGGAACCTGGTAGAAGCCAGATATCCTCTACGACAAAAGTATGAACTGGAACTTGCAGCATACTGGCATCTCATTAAAAAGACATTTTACTGATTATTTTTTTGCAAAATTGTAATATTGCGGGTCAGGCTTCTGTGTATTCTCTGGCTGTACTGTTTCACTATTGTAAATCCCGCATCCAGTGCGAGCCTGTTAATCTCCATCTCCGAGACGATTACTGCTTTACTGCTGGGTTTGAGAACCCTGTACATTTCTGCGAAGGATTCTTCGTATAAATGCCGGATGGATTCTGCCTTTATCATGGCGGACCTGCCATAAGGAGGATCGGTGATCACTGAATCAATGCAGCTGTTTTTGAGGGGTAATTTACAGGCATCCCCCTGCAGCAGGTTATAATCCCCGCCGAAATATTCCAGATTCATTTTTGCTCCCTGTATGATCTCATTCCGCGCTTCCAGGCCGATTACTCTTGAACCCAGCATGGCCGCTTCCACAAGTATGCCGGCAGTACCGCAGAACGGATCCAGCAGTCTGGTATCCTTGTTTACCCCTGCAAGATTCACCAGCGCCCGGGCTGTAATGGGCATGAGTACCCCTGGATAGAAAAAGGGTTTCTTGTGGGGTGCACGTGCATGGAATGCCTTGCGGTCTATGGATGCAATGACACAACCACATACGCATTTTTCGGTCAGTATGAGCCGCAGGGTAACATCGGGTTGGTTGAGATTGGCCCTGTAACCCTTCCTGAAAACAGCTCCGCCTACCCTCTGTTCCAGGTAGGAGCCTTCCACGGTGGTATGGTGATTGACCTTCCGGGCACGTACTACAAAGGTCTGGCCTGCAGAAAGATGGGGTTTGATGTCGCAGTTTTCTGCACTGGAAATAATGGTTTCGGGTTCATTATTGCAGATGAAAGTAACGCGCAGGATATGATGGCACATGGCCAGTTTTCCGGCAAATTTTTCCAACCTAATTTCGGCATCCGGCTCTTCAAGTTCCACCACAAGGCAGTGATCATAATGCTGCGTGTATACCGGTTTGAGACCTTCGGTAGCCAGACAGGCCAGAGCCTCGTCTGCAGCGATTTCTTCATGGTCTCCGGAAAGCTCAAAAGCGTAGCGCATATCAGAACATCTTTTCAAGAGCCTGTCTGCCGGTCATCCCTTCCTCAATTCCGATACCAAGGGCTTTTTTGCTTACCGATTTCAGAGATGCCTGCAGTACATCTTCAAAACTGTCCACACCACTTACCACAGCAGCCACATCCCCCAGTTTGTCTGCGGTTTCCATATTGAGATAGCCACACATCACATAACCCATGTCGGCTTTGATCAGGAGCAGGGAAGCGTTTTCAAATTCCCATTTGAGACCCTGTGCTGTACCGTTTTCCAGTTTGATCTGTTCTATTCTCATTTTGCTCACCTGATTATTCAGTGTAAAGGGAAAAATACGATGTATTCCCTATATTGCCCCTCACAAAAGTAGTATTTTCTCCTTCTGAAACAATAACATTCTCCATTCCTGCTGTAGAATTTATCTCCACTGTATCAGCAAGTTCGATAACAACTTCAGACTGATTCTGCCCCCTGAAGGTAAAGTTTGTGTCGGAATTGAGAACTGGAGTATCAAAAATATAGTCGACACTGTAACGGTTGTCTATCCTGTCTGTTTTGTTGATGTTGCCCAGTGTTTCAAATCCCATTTGTGCTGCGATATCGGTTACCTGGATATTCTCGGAGGAACCATTGATCTGTACATCCATCTCCTCTTCCAGTTCTCCTTTGAGATAATTGCGCACTTTGACATCCATTTTCAATACTTCCCAGGCGTTTACAAGCCCGCTGTCGTCTCCCAATTGTGAGTCGATGTAGTCTCTGTAAAGAATGGCGGATGAATTTGTGTAACTTTCGTTGTAATTCCATTTCATGATGTTGTTTTTAAGTATTATGTGATTGCTCCAGGTCATCTGGGCAGATGCAGGCATAATCAGAATAAATAGTACAAGCAGGATAGGTATTGCAACCACAAGTTTACGCAAAACGGACACCTCAACGAGTAGTGATCTCACACCCATCTTCAGTGACAATCAGCGTGTGCTCGGCCTGGGATACCATTCCTCCGCCCACCTCTTTCAGTACAGGGAAGGAAGTGATGATTTCAGCCTTTTCAAGTTGCATCAGGGCAAGATCGATTTTGGAAGAGGTCAGCCATCTTTTGGCAAAGGGAAGGGTGCTGTATTCTTTCAGTTCCTTGAGAAGTTTGCGGGCTGCAGGCATACGTATGGGCTTTTTCTGTATGAACTGGTAGATTTCCGTGAAACTACCATCTGAGATCTTGCCCGCACCATCTGTCGCAAAGGGCTCGATGGCTATGATATCGCCTGCCTGAAGTTCCATCCCCTGTCCGATATGGCGGTTGGGTATGCTTGGCGGGGTATGTGCCTGATAACGTGCAAGGCCGTGGCCCGTGAGATTTGCAACCGGTTTGAATCCCTTGTCACGGATTGTATCCTCGATAACCGCTCCGATCTCTGCAGTATTCACACCGCTTTTGACAGTATCTATGGCTGCATCCAGTGCCTCTCTGGAAGCATCTGCCAGATCCTTATTTCCTGAAAGGTCAACGGTCAGGGCGGCATCGGCAATATAGCCATCCACATGTACTCCCATATCCAGCTTGACTATGTCCTTGCCAAAAACTTCCGTATCCCCTGCCATCGGGGTTGCATGGGCGGCTTCGTCATTACGTGAAAGATTGCAGGGGAAAGCGGGTTTGCCTCCAAGTTCCATTGTACGTTGTTCCACAAACTCGGCTACATCCAGCAGCTTTGCCCCTACCTTGATTTTATCCGCGGCTTCTCCCCGTACCTGTGACAGAATCTTACCGGCGGTTAGATACTTATCGAGAATCTCCTCGACTTCCTGAACTTTATCCTGCATGCTCATCACCTGTTATGATTCTGGAGATTAATGTTTATACTACAAATTCCTTTTCAAAAGTGTTCAGGTTCTCATAACCATGTTCTGTTATCAGGACCAGGTCTTCCAGGCGTATCCCGCCGATCTGTGGGTAGTAGAGCCCCGGTTCAATGGTAATGATATTGCCCGGCTGCAGGGGTATCTCCCTTAAACCGATCGAGGGTGCTTCATGCACTTCCAGTCCGACACCATGCCCTGTGGAGTGGATGTATCCTTCACCTTTTTCAGCATCCGTGAAATATCCCCTTTCTTCGAACTCGTCACAGACCGCTTGATGCACATCATTTGCTGCAACACCGGGTTTAAGCATTCCCAGAGCCTTTTCCTGGGCTGCAAGCACGGCATCGTACATCTGCTGTAATTGTTCTGTAGTTTCTCCCCTGGTAACGGTACGGGTCATGTCGCCACAGTAGTGATGCATTTTATGCTGCGGGAAGATGTCGATCACAATGGGCTCGCTTGCCAGCAGCTGTCCCTCACCATGCCAGTGTGGATCGGCTGCACCCTTGCCACAGGCCACAATGGTTCCATGGGCCCGACAGTCATGATCAAGCAGGCAATGTTCAATAATCCTGCGTACCCTGGATGCTGTCAGGGGTTGACCTTCAAGGAAGAGTTTATTGTCCTCGATCTCAGCGGTCCTGATGGTTTCAATGGCTGCCTGCATTGCCTCTTCGTTGGCCTGCTGGACCTGCCTGATAAGATTGACCTCCCCCTTTTCCTTGACCTCACGCAATTTTCTAAGGGGGCTCTGGATCGGATTGACGGTAAAGCCCATCTCTTTGAGCACCTGAGCCGTATAAACGGGGAAATCCCGGGGTACTGCCACATGTCGCACTCCTTCCTTCTGCAGTAACTGGCCGATACATTCCCCGTAGGCCCTGCCCGGGTCGGCTGTTTCCTTGAGGCGTTTTTTGTAATCGCAGAAACTTAAAGGCACGATTTCCTCGATCCTGCTTTCCTTCTGAGCCCTGCCCTTTTCCATATCCGATATAAGCATCATGTCCCTGGCATTGCGGGTCTGGATGTAACAGAAAGGGTCGCCTGCACGGAATTTCGTGGCAAAATACATATCGGCGTTGGAAGAATCGGCAACAAGGAGGTAGGCTTCACATCGGTTTTTTGCAAGGGCTGCAGTAACGTCCGGGAAATTGTTCGTTTGCTTCATGTACTGAAATTTGTACTGATGCTACATAAGGGTATCAGCGGAAAAAGAAAAAGTCCTTGAAAGAGCTTAACAATCCAAAACACAGGAAGGAGGTTGTAGAAAGGCCATTTTAGATTTTTCGCTCACCCCCTGTTGTAGCCGTGGCCCGAATAGAGCCGATACATCCTGTTGCGACGTACTCTGCCTTTATTGTCCAAAATGGCAGAAAAGACCACAGCCGGGTCAATCTTTTTCCCCTGTTTGTACAGTACAATTTTTTCTATCATTTATTTATTCCCACTCCTTGAGGTTTTAACCCTGAAGAGTAGATTGGCAGGGAGATATTTATACTGCTGCAATTGGGCTACACATGTAAGGGATTTGGGTAAGGATAGTTGCAGAATACCCCATCATAACAGGCATCATGAATGCCAATATAGAATTTTTGTGTAATTTGTAGACAAAGCATGTTTTGTATAGGACAGATATTATTATATACGTTATGTCTCAAATATTAATAATATGAACAATTAGCCCCCTCTTCAATCCCGGGCTTGCATAATTCTAATTAAAACAGCAAGGTGTCCAGATGAAAATCCCCCCTAATACTTCTGATTTTAACCATTTTGATGGTTGGTACAGCAGGTGCAGATACACTTAATGTGAACGACACTGGATGGTGGAAAGATGGCAACTCTTTCAATGAATCCTCCACTCCTATACAGGCAGCTGTGAGTAATGCAAGTAGTGGAGACACTATTCTCGTGGATTCAGGTACCTACATTGAGAATATCGAAGTTTCCACATCATTATTGAATATCACTTCGGCAAATGGTGCTTCTGTCACACATGTCATTGCAGCCGATCCAGAAAATCCTGTCTTTGATATAAAATCTGATAGTGTAACTATTAATGGATTTAATATTAGTGGTGCTAATGGTAATAATGGTATTTATGCATCAGGCATTTATTTGAATAATGCAAACTATTGCAACCTAACTGATAACACAATTCCAGATAACTACTTTAGTGCTATATATTTAAGTAGTTCTTCCAATAATAACATAACAGGCAACACTATTGCAAATAATAGTATGATTTATGGAATTTATCTGGCCTCTTCTGAAAACAACAATCTAAGTAATAATATTGTTTTTGGTAATAACTATGGGATTTATTTAGCAAATTCCAACAATAACAATTTGACAGGAAACGATGTATCAGAAAATCCCGGAATTGGAATTTATTTGCAATCTTCAAGTAATGATAATAAATTGATTGATAACATCATTCAAGATAACGAGGGTCATGGCATTCTTATGGATGATTGTGATAATAACAATATAACTGCCAATAATATTTCAGACAATGGATATTTTGATGGGGACGAATTTAGTGGTATATATCTACTAAATTCTATTACTAACAATATAACTGCCAACACAATTTCAGGCAATGGCTATCATGGAATAAAATTAGAGGGAAGCAATTCTAATAATCTTATTGACAACACAATTTCAGGCAATGGATATTTTGATGTGACCGCATATAGTGGTATATATCTACTAAATTCTATTACTAACAATATAACTGCCAACACAATTTCAGACAATGATGGCAATGGAATTTATATGTCTTCGCCTAAAGATACTTCCAGTGACAATAATTTTTCCAGTAATACTGTATATAACAATTCCAATGGTATCTATTTACAATATCCTCAGGATAGCACTTTGACTGATAACACTGTATATAACAATTCCAATGGTATCTATTTACAATATCCTCAGGATAGCATTTTGACTGGTAACACTGTGTTTAATAATACTGAAAATGGTATTACTCTGTATGATGTTGATAGAGTCTATAATGAAAATAATACCCTTATAGATAACACAGTTTTGAATAACAATAATGGTATAGATATTTCATATGTTTATAACACTACCCTTATTGACAACATAGCTTTGGATAACAATAATGGAATAAAGATTGCTCACTCTAAATACAACAATTTGACTCAAAACAATGTGTCAAATAATATCAACAATGGAGTTTATTTTGTTTCTTCCCACGAAAACAGGCTGGTTAATAACACTATATTGAATAACAAAATTGGACTACTTTTGGGCGGGCAATACGGATCATCTAATAATTTTGTTGGCAATAATAATATTTCTAATAATGGGGACAATGAAATAAATTCAGATCAAGGATATGGATGTGGAATATATATCCATGAATCTGGAAAAAATGAATTGAGTGGAAATATCCTGTCCAATAATGATCGGTATGGAATTTTTTTATATCCAGGGTATAATAACTCCATCTACAATAATACTATCTCAATGAATGGGGGTGGTGGCATATATTTAAGTGGTGGAAGTTCTGAAAATCATATCTATAATAATTATTTCAACAATGATATTCGGAATGCTTACATTTCTGGAACTCTGACCAATTACTGGAACACCACAAAAACCCTCGGTCCCAATATTGCAGGCGGAGACTATATCGGAGGTAACCTCTGGGCGACTCCGGATGGCACCGGTTTTAGTCAGGAAAATACTGATACTGATGGCGATGGTTTTTGTGATACTCCCAACGATACTTACACAATACATGAAGCAGAGAATAATTACGACTATTTGCCTCTTGTAATGCCGACTTCTCTTAAATTCACAGAATCACCGGCTGTCTTTTTCATCAACAATGATGGCACTAACAGATCTGAAAATGCAAATTTCACCTTTGCTTACAGTGGGGAGAATATCAGTTTGTGGACAAAACTGGATAATAAATCGGATGCCAGCGTAGTTGCAGATTTTTCCAATATAACTGGAAATACTAATCCCATTTCATTTGAGCATCAGGGTGATGGTGTATTCACCCTTCTGAATCATACTATGCCAGATAATGATACTGGTGTCTATTATATTTCCATTCATGCCACAACAGCTACAGGTGCTAACAATACCGTCTGTCCTGTAATGCTGAATTTCAATCCCCAATCAAATATAACCGGTCTGGGTAACCCCAATACTACAGATTGGACTACTATTGAAGATCTTACCAATGTAAGCAACCTGACCTTTGAAGCAAACGACAGTAATGGTGATGTAATTGGAAGTCTGGAATTCACGGAATACGTAAATCTCTGTGATATTGAGTTTGCCCAGAAATTGCAACAATTCGGGGAATATGTAGATTTCGATACAGCGCAGACAACACTGGACTCTGCAAACCTGAGCAGGTTGAATAATTCAACCAGTCTTACAATGTATGGCCTTGGATCCTTCGAAAACCAGCCGGGCATACTGCTCGATGGCCAGCCAATCCTGGAAGCAGGCAATACCTCCAGTGACTCGGTTTCAGGGCTTGATTGGAACGCAGAGAAAGGTACATTGACTTTCAGTGTAGATCACTGGTCGACCTATACTGCTGATGGTAAAACACCCGAGGTCACTGCAATTTCTCCAAAGGAGAAAAGGGTAAAAGTTGGAGACACTCTTGAGATGAACGTTTCGGTAAAAGACACATCCGGCATCTCCTCAGTGGTGGTCAATGTCTCCAGTATAAATGATACAGTAGATGAAGCGGTTCTCAAAAATGTTAGTGGCTACTGGGTAAACAATTCCATAATGGTGGATACAGATGCTGAAGACACATATTACCTGAATGTAAACGCCACTGATGTTCTGGGTAATTATAACAACACAGTCAACCTGTCCGTGATCAGGGCTGATACTCTCAAAGCAGATGACTATAAAAAGAGCAGTTCCGGTGGACGCTCTTCAGTAGGTCCAAGTATGCCTCCTGAAGATGTCGAAGGTACAGTTTCCGGAATTAAACGTGTGCTTGCTGGATCGAATGTGAAATATGATTTCTCTGATGGACAAGGACCTGTACTTGGAATCAGTTTTGATGCAAAGGATGACAAAGGCACAGTTGTAGCAAAGGTGCAGGCACTCAAGGACAAACCCGATGATGTGGATGATCCAAAAGGTAATTCCTACCAGTTGATGAGTATCACCGTTGGCAGTGAAGGTACTATCTCTGATGAAAATGCTGACAACATCCTGATCGAGTTCAAGGTCAGCAAAGAATGGGTTGAGGAAAACAACATCGACCCTTCCACAATACGCATGACCAGATTCCATGATGGAAAGTGGCAGGACCTTCCAAGTAATCAGGTCAGAGAAGATGACCAATATCTCCACTTCACAGCCGAGACTCCCGGATTTTCTGTATTCAGCATTGTTGGAGATGAATACAAAGAAGGGATTGAAGAACCGATTGCCGAGCAACCTGAAGATGAAGAAACAACAGATGAACCTGCATCTGAAACTGAAAATGCTCAGACACCCGGCTTTACCGCCATTTTTGCAGTGGCACTGATTGCAGGTGCAGCACTCATAATGCGGAAGGACTAAAAGTCTTGAAAATGAGCGGAGTCACCCGCTCATAATATTTCTTTTTGATTGGTAAATTTTCTATAGAACCAATACCCTTATAGTTAGAAGTAATAGTACTAAAATCAGATGAAAGAATCATCACAGATTAAAAAGGATGTAAATGCTGTTCTGACAACCACATTGTTATATGTTGTCTTTGCAGGTCTTTGGATCCTGTTTTCAGATATGGCATTGGGATGGTTTGTTTCTGATATAAGATTATATGGCCTGCTGCAAACCTATAAAGGATGGCTTTTTGTTCTGGTAACCGCCCTTTTGTTTCTATTTTACGTAATACCCCACATTAATGAAATCAACAACTTCTACGAAGAGGCCTTAAAAGCCAAAGAGGAATACAGGTCCATCTTTGAAACCGCTGCAAACCTGATTACCTCTATAGATTCTGATGGCATAATTGTTGACTGCAACAACCAGGTCCAGAATTTCCTGGGTTATAAAAAAAAGGAAATCATAGGCTATCCAATGGCAAAGATAATTCATCCGGATTATCTGGGCAAAGCTTCCCAATCCCTTCAGGAAATCCTTGAAACCGGCTATTCTTACGGTAAAGAATACAAGATGGTTAGAAAGGATGGCACTCTTATTGATGTCATCATAAATTCCTCAGGTATGAATAAAACCAATGGAAACTATGAAAGAACGATATGTATTATCAATGACATCACTCAACGTAAAACGAATGAAAAAAGGATTGAGTACCTGACTTCGGTGTTAAAATCCATACGCAATGTAAACCAGCTTATCGTAACAGAAAACGATAAATTAAAACTTGTACAGGGTATCTGTGACATCCTCGCTGAATCCCATAGTTTTTACAGTGCATGTATATGTTTGATGGATCATAATCAAAAGCCAATCCTTTTTGAGGAAAGTAGCGGAGTTAGTAAATATTCACTCCTTTCCTCAAAAATGGAAAAAGGTGAAACCCCTGATTATATCAGGACTGTTTTAGAAAAAGACGAATTGCTTATTGTGGATGACTTATTTGAGCAATATACCGATCATACTCCGGCAAAGGAATATACAAAATCAGTACACCTGCTTTCTAAACTTGAATACAAGGATAATGTATATGGTGTAATTGCAGCCACCATATCCCGGGAATTTGCACAGGACGGCGAAATAATCGGTTTGTTTGAAGAAGTAAAAGGTGACATTTCTTTTGCCCTCTACAAACTGGAACTGGAAGATATTCGCCAGGAAATAGAAAAACATCTCGTGGAAAGTAAGGTAGCAGCTGAGGAAGCAAATCGTGCCAAATCAGAATTCCTTGCCAATATGAGTCATGAATTAAGGACACCTCTTAATTCAATCATTGGTTTTTCTAATATCCTGAAAGATAAAAAACATGGTGATTTGAATGAAAACCAGACCAGATACATATCCAATGTTCTCAAAAGCGGAAAACATCTGTTGAAATTGATCAATGATATTCTTGATCTTTCCAAAATAGAAGCGGGTAAAATGGGGTATGAACCTGAAAACATGAACCTTACAGAAACGGTGGATGAAGTAGTAACCTTGATGCAACCCATGGCTAATAAAAAAGATATTGAACTTACATCCAACATCGAATCTGAAGATATAGAAATATTTGCTGATAAGGTAAAATTCAAACAAATCATGTATAATATACTCAGCAATGCAATTAAATTCACACCTCAAAAAGGTAAAGTTACAATTACATCCCAGCTTGTCGGTGATAATATTGAAATATCTATCTCAGATAATGGTATAGGTATTCCTGATGAAAAATTCCAAAGCATATTTGATCCCTTTAAACAGGTCGATTCGTCTTCCACCCGTAAATATGGTGGCACCGGTCTGGGGCTTGCCATTGTAAACAGATATGTGAAAATGCATGGTGGAAGTATACGGGTGGAAAGTGAGCCTGGAATGGGTACTACTTTTACGTTAGCGATACCTGTACCAAAATGATTTCCGTTTCAGCACAATCTAATATTAACCACTGTTTGAAAATCAATTGTCATATCTTTTCTTTTATATCTGTAAGATTTTGATTCATCATCCACTATCATCTCTGTAAGATAGCCTGCAATAATGGATGTCAGAATAATGTACACTGTAAGTATTAGAGTGTGAACTACCACTTGGCTAAACCAGATGGCTTCCTGCTTCATACCTTTCCCAACGAAAAACAAGTTTATCTTCCGGTAGATGCTGAGAAGCTGTACTTTGATGTAAAAAAGTGCTGGATTTAATCAATAACAAATGTGTATGTGCCAACTCATGATTGCGATCACTGCAAAAAACTCTTTCTGAGAAGAATTGGTTCACTTTAGATAATACACTAAGCAAAGCACACCAAGCATCATCGATCCTGCAATGATAATCATTGTCCAGGTAGCAGTAGATAGCAACGTTTTGCTAAGCATACTCCCTCCCATTAAATATTCAATGGCTAATAGTGCAAAAACCGTAAACATTAAAAATAGAATTGAAGATATAATTATAATAAATTCAGATATAACCTTGTTCATCTTAACTCTAATTTGCAACTATAGTTAATATATTATATATTTGTATGCCAATACAACATAAAAAATTCAGTATGCCAGAGAAATAGATGTTGCGCCGATATCTCAAATAATCGATCACTGGTATCCTGGTTGTGATGGATATTGCTGATATCCTCAAAATAAAGAATGGATCTGATAAATCCATTCTCATTTGAGAATTCTGATCAACGTTCCTCTTCCAGAACTTCTATAAAATTTGTTCTTATTATCACTCTACTAGCCTGTTTCCCGGGCAATTATTCTGAAATATCTGCTTATTTTTAGATAGTTTCCGCCCTCAGTCCACCACCTTTTTTCTTTTTAACGTCCTCATTTGATGCAAATTGAAACAAAACGCCGTCACCATCACCTTTCCCGCTTTGAATACGCCTTTTGTCACCGCATACACCCTTTCACAGGGCATCCTCTGTACACTAATCCTGTCATTGCGCATAATCTGTCTGATATTCAGTGGCTTTCCTCTTACCGCTCTTTGCATCGTTGCTGCAAATCCTTTTGCCGCCACTTCGAAATATCCCTTATCCCTATACACCACTTCTCCTTTTTTTGACAGATCCACCTGTGAATCATGTACTGATGCCACAGTCGTTTCAAACCTTCGAATCAACTCATTCTCCTTATCAATAATCGTAGCAGTTTGTACCCAAAATATGATTTGCCACCTTTTTTTGACCAATTTCCAATCCTCTACAATCAATCTGTCTTTGTGGTTCAAGTTCTGGATCAAAAAAGACCATGCCATTGTTGTAACACAAGCATTTTGAACATCATTACAACATCATTTTCAGGTCGACCACCTTTGTCTGTCCTGTTGATATACATAGATTCCAGTATGGGACGAAATGGTTTCCAGTCGATCAACTTGTCTATTATCATATAGTTTGTCACCACCAGCTATCAAACGGTCATATTCTGTGTTTCAGGGTGAAATTACTGAAAGTACTCATATAACTAAATTTATCTTGATAGAATATAAATATTGTTGTTTAGTTTGGGTGAGGGGAGGAGTTAATCAGAAATCTCTATAGGAATATTAATCAAAATTATACACTCATGGATATCGAATGATAGAAGACTTCCAAGGAAGTGATACAGGCAGTGTTTCCTTAAACTGTAGACTTATTATTTATGAGTTCATTAATGGCCATATCGGCATAATTAATATTTAATAATAACAGATAATTATAAATTCTATTTTTGAGAATGCAATAAATGTTATGCCTGACCACAAGAAAAATTAATGTGAATTGCTTTTGGAAGATTCAACCCCGAGAATACCTGCAATCTCCAATCCTTCACTACCAAGCTCAGAAAGACGGTTGAAAATTTCGCTGCGATCCACGTACTTTTCAGTGCGTGTTCCATCTTCTTGCTCAATCTTGATGGTAATTTCACCTTTCACATATCCCCTTTCACGACACTGGGTTATAATGTCTGAATACTGTTCTGCAACAGCCTTTAAGCAGTCAAATATCTCATTACTGTAAATGGCATTCTCATCACCGGCCATCAAATTGACAAGTTTGCGGGAAGCAATACTGGACCGGGCAAATCCCACAAGATTATTGACAAGTGAATCAATCTCTTCGAGGGTTATTGATTTAAAAAGCGCAGGGTCTGCAGTAATATCAGTATCATCAAAAATCACGGAATACTCATCGCCGTCTGAAATAATTCTCAGCGAATGGTCTGCCTTTTTATTGCTGAAAGAGGCGTCCACGTGCTCCTTGCCATCATACTCAAACGATTTCAGTAAATACTCGGACAGGTCTTCCATTTTGATCTTTTTTTCCTTGGATATTAATCCGGTTCTTGTCCACGTAGGGATAAAAAGGGTATCAATCAGATCTTTTACCGCAACAGAAGACCTGTTATAACCCAATTCAAAGAAAGATTGCATTGACCCAAAAGTTGAGACCTTCTTGCCGGTTAAATGGCCATTTTCAGCTTCCATGGAATAACTTTCATGAGAACCATAAATTCCGCCTTCAAAAAGAGGATTCAACATAGAAAGGACCTGACTGCCGATAGAATTCATGAATTTGTTATAGTCATTTCTTTCCTTTTCGATAGAGAGGTTTACCTGTTCCAAGCCTTCATGTACAGCTCTGTCACAGGCTTCCAGGACTGATTTTTTATATTCATCCAGATAGTGGCCGGCAAAATCAGAATCCAGGGATTTGACACATTCCACAGTTTTATCATTGGAACTATTCAGTTCCTCCAGTGCTTTTTCCAGAGAACCGATATTTTTGTAATAATTTTCATTTTTTTCAATCGCTTCCTTTTCTACAGGAAGAACTTTGGAACAGGCATCCACAAAGTTCTTTAAATCCTCAATGAAATCCCGCTGTACAGGCAGATCAGTAGAATCCTGAAATGTATATTTCATGTTTCCCCCGGTTTAATGCTAAATATCTGCCTGCAAACATTATATATGTTATCGTGGGGATTTACAGGAGAACTTCCCTGACAGGTGCAAGTAACAGGCTCATGTATTTTACAGCACCGTTTTTAAGGTCCATTGGGTGCAGGGTCCCGTCTTCAAAGATTTTTTCAAGTTCCTCGTAACCATTGCATGTAAGATTGCCTCCAAATTTCTCAGGCCTTTCAAACACGACCTCTTCATAACGGGGTAATATATGGTAGCGGAAGAGCTGTAACACAGGATTATCAACTATCTCACCAGCAGGACAGAAAGCTTTTTTCATCTTTTTCTTGATGGTTGCCTCATCATCATCCACAGAAATATAATTGCCTCTGGAAGATGCCATTTTATCACCGTCAAGTCCCAGCAGGATTGGAGTATGGAGACATATCGGTGCCTTGTAACCCATTCCAGGCAGTCCCTCACGGGCAAGCATGTGTATCTTACGCTGGTCGATACCACCTACAGCTACATCAACATCAAGCATAGCAATATCAATAGACTGCATTATCGGATAGACCATCTGGGAAACCCGCGGATCATCCATTGTTCTTCCTACCTCATCCATACTGCGGCGGGCCCTGTTCAGAGAAGTAGTACAGGTGAGTCTGAGTACATTGAGCATATATTCCTCACCCAGCTGGAAATCCGAACCATAAACAAAATTGGTTTTATCAGGGTCAAGCCCCAGTGCAAGAAAGCATCTCCTGTTATAATCAGCAATTTGTTTTACTTCTTCCATAGTACCTTTCTGATTCAGGAAAGCGTGCACATCTGCAAGGAGTACCGTTATATTGAAGCCGGCCTTCTGAAGGTCGATCAATTTGTTTACGGTAAGCACGTGACCCATATGTATCTTACCGCTTGGTTCGTAACCGGTGTAGGCAGAAGGCTCTGCTTTTGCTTCCATCAGTTCATCCAGTTCCTTCTCTGTAACAATTTCCTGAGCATTCCTTTTAACAAGATCTATTCTGTCCATGGAGTCACCGCATAAGATAATTTAACTGATAATAAGGTCAATAATTGTGCAATCTCTATTCAATCCAGAGATATATGTCTTTTGAGGAAATTATCTCCCTCTTCTGTACTGAAAAGAGGCAAATCCCAATCCTGGTAGATACGTGAACGTGTGGAACGTGTCTTTTCCTCCAGAAGAGGATTATACCCTTCTATTGGATATTTCACCCTGTATACAGCCACACCTCGCCTTTGCCATGCAGGTTTCTTTGCCAGATTTGTGCCTCTTTCAAACATCATCTCATGTATGTCCTGTGATTTTTTGCCATGCATGATCGAAGCTGCACTTTTTCTGTCAATACCTTCATCTATAAGAGTGTAATAACCATAAGAACTAACAAAATTGCGCCAGGCTTCCTGTTGTCGCCACTGCATATATTCGGTAAACTGGCCACTGCATACAGGAATCACGCGGCAGTCAAAGGCCACAGGTTCCTCAATTCCTGAAAAAAGGGTAAAAGAGCTGCTCAAAAAAGAAGGTACAACCGAATCAAGTTTCTCCACTCTTCTGTCAAAGGGCAGATCCGTGAATACAATGCTTGCCTCATCAGAAAAAGTGTACGCAAAAACCGGGTTCATGTTGCTTTTTTTGAAAAACAGCTCTATTGAATCGGCCATACAGGTGGCAAAGAAAAGGTCATAGGGTTTTTCAAACCCTTCTTTTTTCAGGGTATGCTGGAAGTTCCTGCCATCTACTCGAAGAATTACCGGAGACACACAACGCAAATCAGCATAGATCTCTCGCTCTTTCATGAGATGATCAGTCTTCTTCTTTCTCTTTATTCCTGAATTTGCTGACAACATCCCTGATAAGAACGATGTCCCCGCTTGTGATTACCCAGCGATAGGGAATTATGACACCCTTTGTAGGAACATCGAAAAAATCACGACTGATGTCAGAAAGAGCAAGACCACTTATTACCCCCTCCTCCACATTCATTACAAGGTCATCAACTTTACCCACATAAGTACCGAGGTTGGTATATACGTTTAACCCAAAGAGTGATGTAATATCTGCGCGCATGTTATCCCCTGTTATAGTTGTATATTGTATAAGAATTTACGTTGGTCATATATATAAATACATTTTCTTAAATGATATATATTCTGGCAAATTTAATTACATGAGCTGAATCCATCATATAAAATATTGGTGACATTAATGCTTACAAGTACTTATATTCATATCCCGGGCATCGGGAAAGAAACCGAGAGGAAGATATGGTCCGGTGGAATTACGACATGGAATGAATTCCTGCAGAATAAAAGCGCAATAAACCTCCCGGGTTCCAAAAAAGATAAAATTGCAATGGAAATTGAAAACTCCATCGAAAAACTTGAGATACGCGATATTCCTTATTTTGCAAAATCGATACCTACATCCGAACACTGGAGAGGATTCCGTAATTTTTCGGACTCTGTAGCCTACGTGGATATTGAAACCACAGGGCTTTCACCTGCATCCTCTGAAATAACTGTCATTGGAGTTTATAACGGTAAAGATGTGAAAAGTTTCGTGCGGGGCATAAATCTGGAAGAAATAGTGCAGGAGATGGAACAATACGATTTCCTGGTAACTTTTAATGGTGCGCGTTTTGACCTTCCTTTCATACAGCGAGAGTTCCCACAGATCACAATGGAACAAATGCATACCGATCTTATGTATCCTTTAAGGAGAATAGGGTTTAAAGGCGGACTCAAAAATATAGAACACATGCTGGGAATTAACCGCTCCGAAGAAACTGAAGGAATGGATGGTTTTGAAGCCGTGCACCTGTGGAAAGAATATGAAAAAGGGAATGAAAAAGCCCTTGACCTGCTTCTTGAGTACAACAGGCAAGATATAGTGAATCTGGAAACTATCCTGGAGATTACATATGACAGGTTTATTGAACATTGCTTTAAGGGGTGTACACCACAGAAATGAGTGAAAATATTGTGCCGGGACATCCGGACATATCGGATTTTCCCCACCTGCCCGGCGTATACCTGATGAAGGATGCAAATGATACCATAATCTACATCGGTAAAGCTAGGGACCTGAAGAAAAGGGTCAGCCAGTACTTTCAGACTGACAAAAACAAGAGCCAAAAAACAAAGGTTCTTGTCAGCAAGATCAGGGATATAGAATACATAGTTACATCCACAGAAGTTGAAGCCCTTATTCTGGAAGCCAACCTTATCAAAAAGAACAGGCCCAGGTACAATATCAGCCTTAAGGACGACAAACGTTATCCCTATGTGAAGGTAACCATCAATTCCAGATACCCGCGCATATACCTGGTCAGACGCAGGTTAATGGACGATGCTGTGTATTTTGGCCCATACACCAGTGTAAAGCCAGTGCGCACCACTCTTGACCTGATATCCCAGATCTTCAAAATCCGCAGGTGTCACGGCAATCCCACACAAAAGAAAAGGCCCTGCCTGAATTATCATATAAATCGCTGCATGGGACCCTGTACAGGAGATGTGGATGCAGAAGAATACAGGGATAATGTGAAGGCGGCAGTAAAGTACCTCCGGGGGGACACCGGTGACCTGCTGGGCAAACTCAAAAAGCAAATGCAGGAATACGCAGAAAAGCAGCGATATGAGGCAGCTTCGGTTATCCGGGACCAGATTGAGGGCTTAAAAGAACTTGCAAAACAGCAAAGGACAACTGCAGGAATCGATGACAGGGATGTAATCGGGTTACATGTGGATGAAAAGGATGTCTACGTGCAGCTCTTCTACGTGAGAAACGGCAGCATGGTGGGACGGGCGGATTTTGAACTGAACCGGGGGAAAAGTACGTCCTCTGAAATTATTGCCGAATTCATCAAACAATACTACCAGGATTCCCCTGTACCTCCCGAAATTGTTGTGCCAGAAATGCCACCGGAGGAAAAAGTAATCCTGAAATGGCTGTCTGAAAAGGCTGGCAGGAAAGTCACCCTGAACATTCCCCGGATAGGGGAAAAGAAAAAACTCCTTGATATGGCGATGAAAAATGCCACAATGGCCCGAGAAAGGGCAAACACGGAGAAGGCAAAAAAAGAGGGAACACTGAAAGGGCTCGAGGCTCTGCAGGAAAAACTGGGAATTGGCACCCTGCCGCGACACATAGAAGGTTTTGACATATCCAACATATCGGGAAGCGATCCGGTAGCTTCGATGGTGGTATTCAAAAACGGTACACCGTCAAAAGCGGATTACAGGCATTATAATATCAAAAGTGTTGAAGGAATTGATGATTTTGCCATGATGGCCGAAGCAGTTGGCAGGCGATATTCCCATAAAAAGGACAAACAAGCCATGCCAGACCTCATACTTATCGACGGGGGAGAGGGACAGGTCAATGCCGCAAACCGGGAATTGCAAAAACTACAGATGAATATACCTATAATCGGCCTTGCCAAGAAATTCGAGCACATAATCTTTCCTGAAAACCATCCACGTAAACTGCTGATTCTGCCAAAAAAATCGCCTGCACTAAAAATACTCATGCAGGTAAGGGACGAAGCACACAGGTTTGCAGTGGCTTCCCACAGGAAAAGAAGATCAGCGAGACTTTCCCATTCCGAGCTGGATGGGATTGAAGGTATCGGGGAGAAGAAAAAGAAAGAACTTCTGCAGCATTTCGGCTCTGTGGAAAAGATCAGACAGGCTGAGGAAAAAGAGGTCGCAGAAATTGAGGGAATCGGAAAGGAACTTGCAAGACGTATTGCCGAAAAGCTCAGGGAACAAAAATGAGCACGACAGTTATATAAAAAATACTGTCCTAATTAACTGCAAGGGTGATTAGATAATGAGTTACACCAAGATGCTTATTTCCGTTGACGGTTCCGGCTATTCGGAACAGGTGCTTGAAGCGGGGATGGAAATTGCAAAGAGTTTGGATAGTAGTATTTACGTAGTTTATGTGGTACATCCCGGTTCATCCCTTCTGTCAAATCCTGATTCCTGGAGTCCTTCTAGCCGGGTGCTGGAGGAGATGGGCAAAGACACATTCCGGAAGGCAATGGCTATTGCAAAAGAGAAGGGTTTGTCCTGCGAGACAAAAATGCTGGAAGGATATCCGTCAGATGAGATCATGGATTTTGCTGAACGAAAGAGTGTTGATATGATCGTCATTGGTTGCAAGGGCCAGCAGAGCACCAAAGAATTCCTGCTTGGCGGTGTTGCGGAGAAGGTGATACGCAATTCCAAAAAACCTGTATATGTAGTCCGTTGAAAATATTCTTAAATACTATGCCAGCGCGGTTAGTCCCAGGTGATGCAGATAACTTTGATAAGTAAAGAGCTCTCACAGACCAGATCAGACCTCTCTGCTGTAGAGGCATATCCTTTTGGAGAACTGGTTGATATAATCAAAGATGTGGGTTTTGAATGCAGCAGGTGTACACGCTGTTGCACCCGCGATTACAATGACCATGTTTTCCTGCTTGAGAATGATGTTGAGAGAATCGAGATGGTTGATTCTTCAAAAATTACACCTGCACCTTATTTTGATTACTGTGATAACAAGGGCAATTTCTATGTACAGGGGTATGCCCTGACCTACAAGGATGACGGGACCTGTGCTTTCCTGGGAGAAGATGACCTGTGTGCCATATACACACAGAGGCCCGCCATATGCAGCATATATCCGTATATGCTCAATCGCGAACCCAACAGCAGGGGCAAACTCCTGTGGAGATATGTAGCAGGCCTGAACGAACACGGTTACTACCACTGTGAAATGACTGAGAAGGACGCCATGCAGATAGCAAAAGATGTGTTAGAATATGAAACCGGATTCCTGCAGCACCGAATAGATTTCCTTACTACCCTGCTCTCCTATTTCAGGGAAAATAAACTCAAACCTTCCCAGAGACAATACGAAAGACAGATGAAAAAATACAATTCAGGAAAAGAAATTGTCGTTAACGTGTACCATTGCGGACAATTTCATACTCACCATCTTGCATATAAAAATTGAGCCCATTTTCCTGTCAATTTCCCATCCAGTGCCAGTTTACCCAGAAGTTTATTTACATCCGGTTCAATCGGTGCAGGAACTATATTTCCATAGGGAGTCGAAGGTAGTGGAGTCAGGTAATGAGCCCGCACCTTGCCACCTTTACTGATTATCCAGTTGATCATATCTAGGGTAATTCGCTGGTCCTCTTCGTTTTCACCGGGAAAACCGAATATGAAATCCACCATCGGCACTATATCTTTGTCCACACAGTGCTCAACGGCATTAAAGATATCTTCACTGCTATGTCCCCTGCGAATTTGCCTGAGTATCCTATCACTGCCTGATTGGCCACCCAGGCTTATGCTTTTGTTTGTGCAGTATTTATCTACCAGTTCCAGGGCATCCTCGGACACGAATTCAGGACGCACTTCCGAAGGAAATGTACCAAAGTAAATGTTCTTTCCCTCAAGTTCTGCAAGGGAGGCAAGTAATTTTTCCACCTTATCCGGCCTTGGATGAATTCCGTCACTCCCGTAGGCAAAAGCATTTGAAGAGGTGAATCTCAGGTCATTGTAGCAGCGTGCATAACGAACAATGGAGTCAATACTTCGATGACGCATTTTGTGACCTAAAAGTCTGGGAGTCTGGCAATATTTGCAATTCCAGGGACATCCCCGGCTGATTTCAATTGGCGATCGGGGCCCATCACAGTCAAAACAGGGATAATCATCAAGGTTTACCGGTTGCCGGGCAGCCGTATACACAATATTACCCTCTTTTTTGTAGGCGATGCCGGCTACTTTTGAAATATCTCCACCCATCTGCAGGGTATCCACAAGTTCTGGCAGGGTTTCTTCTCCCTCCCCTATCACCACATAATCAAAAAACCCAAGAGTTTCTTCCACTGATCCTGATGGATGCGGCCCTCCTGCTATATAGACAGAATCGGTGTTTGAAGAGGATACTTCCCTAAATATGTTTCTTTTTTGTGCGGTGGAAAAGCTGTACACCATTATGCCGTCAACCGGATGCCTGACAAAATCGGCATTTTCAAGCAAGGGATAAAGCGTCGCCAGACTGTATGAGTTCTTTCGATGCCATCGGAGATTTATATCCATTCAATTCACTTCCTTAAACAGTAACTACAGTAAAAGGAACCGGTGTGAAACACAACAGGCCCAACACGAAGGTAACTATTCCCAGTAACATCCTTTTCCCGTCAAGTTCATGGCTGTCTTCCATTGGTCGGGGATGGCCTGCGGTAGCAAAAAGAAACAGTAAAACCGCCCAGAAAAACCAGATTCCGGCATTCTGTCCCATTACAGTGCCTATATATATGGCTACCAATCCGAGTATAACCGGCATTGCTGAAGAAATGTATTTCGCTTTTTCACCAAGCATTGCACGCATGGCATGCCCTCCGTCCAGCTGGCCCGAAGGTAGCAGGTTGAGCAGGGTGACAAACATGCCCACCCAGCCGGCAAAAGCCACAGGGTGAATGGTTTGACCACTGGAACCCATTAGCCATTGCAGGAAGGCAAATAGGGGAGGCATCTGCAGGTCTATCATAAGGGTCCCGGGTGCCTGAGAGAACTCCAGCGGGGGTTGCATCAAACCTATGATCGTTACAATTACTGAGGCCACAAGCCCTACAAGGGGGCCTGAAACTGCCACATCAAACAGGGATTTCCTGTCCGGTATCATTCCTTTGTGTTTGATAACCGCCCCCATTGTTCCGATTATGGAGGGAAAGGGAATAAAATAGGGCAGGGAAGTTTGCATGCCATGCCTGCGAGCTGCGAGATAGTGCCCCATCTCATGTGAACCCAACACACCCATTATAGCGATAGTAAAAGGCAAACCTTCAAAAGCAGAGATCGGATCTGCAATTACATCTGCCCCAAACATGCTTGCACCGGCAAACATGGTTGTAAAAAAAGTGGCTATTGCCAGCACAGCGTTTATCCAGACTCTGTCTTTTCCTTGTTTGAAGGGAACCGCTGCAATTACCTCTTCCCCTAACTTAGATTCGATAGCAAGGTTGTAACCCCTGGAGGCAAACTGCACTGTGAGGGATTCCTGTATGATCTTGCGGCTAACCCGTGACATTCCATAGAAATAGACCGACCCGGCATGGTAGTTCACCTCATATACCCTGAAAAAAGGACTTACCTGAAGATACATCCAGTCAATAAGCTGTTTGACCTGAGGGTCTACTGAAGGTTTCCGTTTTAAACCCATCTTACTCCTTTGTTTCCAGCCAGCCTTCATTTCCGTCTACATTCACGTGCATACCATCCTTCAGCATCTCAAATGGATTACTTTCCAGACCATCAACCAGAGGAATTTCGGATATGATCGCTCCCACAGCTACTATCGGTTCACATTCCAGGTTTACCATTGCAACCGGAGCAACACCATTTTTGAAAAGCTGGTAAATTACATAGGAACCCACTGTTGAGCCTTTCCCATGTGGAAATACCAATACCTTGCCAGCTATATTTTTACCGAAAAGACAATGCTCCGGATCAACAATCTTACCTGTTTGCGGGTCTACGTTGCCCAGAAATGAGATTGGGTCTTCTGAAAGCAATACTTCACCATCAGCACTTCCTTTTGAGATACCCCTGCCTTTAATCCGAATGGGCTCCACCCCCTTTTTCCATGCATTTCTCAATATTGGCAATTGTTGCGGCCACCTTGCACATTCCAGGCAGGTAGGCATAGGCTTTTCCGGAATTTACTGCCATGTGAGAGAACTTATCGGTTGCAGGGGAGACCACCATGCATGTGTCACAGAGGACCTTTGCACCACTTCTCTCGATACTTTCTACTATCTTGGGATTGGATACAGCAACTTCCCTGGAAGTAAATATCCAGACATTGTTGTCCACAACCTTACCTTCAAGCTTTGCAGCAACATCTTCCAGTTCTTCCGGTGAACAGTGAGGACAACCCACAGCAGCGCTGTCACATTCTGTAATCCCATCACCTGATACTGTTTCATATACTTCATCTATCTGGCTTTTTTCAATCGTCAATTGTTCCGCGGGTGGCTCGAAATCTTTCCTGCAGGTTTCAGGAGTTACACCGTCCACATGATAGAGGGCTACTGCGCCGGATGCAGCCATTGCAGCACCCAGTGCTTTGAGCTGATCCCTGTGGGGTGTAGATCGCATCTTGAATAGAGGCACACGTTTACCTGCTGCTTTGCCTGCGATATATCCCAGGACTGCATAATCCGAAGCATCCAGTTCACAATCCACGGATATCATGAGTTCAGGTATCCTGTTCTCATCCAGATGATAGCCATAGTTTGCGGTTTTACCCACAAGAGCTGCACAGAGAGCAGAAGGGCCACCTTCACGATTGGTACGGGCCCCGATAACGGAATTAGCGTAGGATACAGCTGAGGATTCACTCCAGGCAAGATGATCACCGTAGGTTGCCGAGAAACTTTGCAGGTAATACGGCGTGCATGTACACTGGACCCCTATACCCAGATTCCTGTATGCTTCGATGATCTCCTGCTGCTTTTCGGCGAATTCGGCAGATATTCCCATCTCCTGCCATCTTTCAAGATCCATGCCGGCAGGGTTGAGGATGGAAGGCACCTGCACCTTGCCTTCAAGATCGGATATCCATTCCAGACCGGCATCACCCATCGTTTTATAGGAGACACCTGCAATCTGGGCACTTTTAATGGGAATCAGGCGGTCTGCCTCGTAGATATCACCCAGTGCGACCAGGATTTCCATAGCCTTTTGCAGGGTAGGGCCGCTTTCCCCTGCCATCATTCTTTCTTCTTCAGGTGTGAGATACATATAATAAACCTTCAAATATGATCAGTAAATGTTTTTTGGCATCGTTGCTCTTTCGAATTTCTCTTTTTCTGCCAGCACTTTTGTGGCATCAATACCCATTTTAGTAGTTGTACCGTCCAGAGCACCCCGCGGATCAAGAGAGCTTCCCCGGACCCCGGGAATTATCATAACATCTGAATCCGCCTTCACACGTGTTGCCATTGCGAATTCGATGTCGTTACTGTCAAATATATCTATATCCTCATCCACAACAATCACATGTTTGAGACTGGTATGGGCGGCAAACGCTGCCATTATGGCGTTTTTTGCATCCCCCTCTGTCTGCTTTTCAATCTGGACAATGGCATGAAGGTAGCAGCACCCTCCTTCGGTCAGAATTACATTCTTTACTTTTGTAACTTCTCCGACAGCCCCGTAAATACGGGGTTCATAAGGCACACCCATCATCAACAGGTGTTCGGGACCTGCAGGTAATATTCCGTGATATATGGGGTCTTTACGATGCCATATTTTGGTAACCGTTATGACAGGCTCCTGGCGCACAAGATCATAGGTACCCGTGATATCCACAAATGGACCTTCATCTGTCCTTTCTTCGGGATAGATGTAACCTTCCATGACGATTTCGGAATGTGGGGCCTTTACACCATTGTCACATTCAAAAAGTTCCACAGGATTGCCCATCAGGGAAGCCGCATAATTAAATTCCTTGCCTTCCCCGACCCGTGTGGAGGATGCAAAAGCAACCGCAGGATGAGGGCCCAATACTATGGAAACAGGCAATGGATCACCATTGTTCTCCGCCTCCTTTTGCAGAAGATATGTATGTCTTGGAGGCACGAGGCGTGCAGCCAGTTTGTTTCTTCCCACAACCATCAGGCGATGGATCGAGGCATTTGTCACACCATCATATTCAGAAACAACTATTCCTGCCGTAATATAGGGACCGCCGTCTTTCTCAAAATGAGTCATTATAGGAAGAGAATAAAGGTCCACTTCCTCCACACAAACTTCTTGTGTGGGAGAGGAATCCACAATCCTTATTTCACCATCAGGCTGTATCCTGGAAAGACTCTGGATAATGTCTTTTCTATTGACATTGAGCATTGCTCCCAGCTCATCCCTGCTTCCCAATACGTTCATGATCGCCCGGTAACCATTAATATTTTCGAAAAGGACCGGCCCGGCGGTCTTTTTTGCAATCATTGGTGCCTCGTACTCGGCATTCACTTTTTCTTTGATTACGGTAAGCCTGCCGGAAGTACGGATCCTGTCAATAAAATCTCTGAGGGTCATTGGTTATACTATAAAAAGGGATGATAAATACATATTGCCATTAAAAAGTTGTGAGCTCCCCTCAGATAATTGTGGGAAACAGGATAATGGAAAGGAGGTTGACAGGAGCCCACAGATATTCGGCAATTGAGAGAATGATACGACATTATAAATACCATATATTTTGCATCACGTGTGTAATCCATATAGCTAACAATATCATTAATCAAATCCCTCTGCTTCATTGATATTTTTGAGGACTTGTGCAATCAATAGCTGCACTTCCTCTGAATGGGATTCGGATAATTCCCCGCCTTCAATCTTGAGCAGTTCTCCTATATCATCTATCATGCTATGTATCATGGTTAGGATTTCTTCCTGGCCTATCAGGCCTGCATAATATGCATAAAAAAATGTTGTGCCACTACGCCTGACTTTTTTCTTGAAGGTGGAATGGGCATTGGATACTTCCTGTCTGGAATACGGACTCTCTGCAAATGGCACAATATCCGGCAGGTTTTCACCTATCCAGGTCATTTCCGAATGGTCGGATACATTTTTGAAATCTGCACAGAGACGGGCAATCATCCATTCACGCGCTGTCAAATGAGTTGTAGACTTAAGGTACCTGTTGACTTCAGAGTATGTCTTGTTTTCCATTTTCTTGAATTTCTCATACCTACTCATGCTGATACCTTCTTTGTATTGCAACCACTATAATACTCATTGCTGTAATGTTTTAATAGTTTTTCCATAAGAAAATGGAACAAGGTAAAAATATCCCCCTCTGCACACAGGTATCCATGCATGAAATCAAAAAATTAGAGAAAACGTCTACAGGGAAGGCCTGTATCCCGTGAATTCAGGGAAATATTTCATCCAGTTTATTCCTTCCCGCAATGACATCATCCAGAGAAAAGACTTCAAGATTGAATATTCCATCAAATCCCGACAATTCTTCAAGTACGGTATAATCAATACAACCCGCACCTAGACCAAGGTGTGCATCTCCGAAATAATCACCCGTGCACTTTCCGTGATTATCATGAACGTGTACATGGACAACATGTTCTGCAAAACGTCGGGCAAAATGTCTGAGCAGGCCACAGTCCCCCCTGCAGGTCAGATTGGCATGACCAACATCAAAAGTAATACCAAGAGAGGGAGAATCAACTTCAAGGACTGCCCTTACAACTTCCTCTGCATCACAGCAGAGATTATCAGGAGCTGTATTTTCCTTATTTTCAAGTCCCAGTACCACACCTCTGTCTGAAGCAAAGGCGGCCAGTTGTTTCAGGTTTGCAATCATTTTACTGAAAGATTTTTCATAATCTTCCCCCTGAATACCGGGATGGATGACTACAGCTTGGGAGCCAATCTCTGCGGCAAGATCAATGGACTCTTCCATGAGTCTGAAATCCTGTTTGTCCATGGCTGCCGTATTAACCACAAGACCAGAAGGATAGGTTGGCACATCGGCAAAGTAAGGAGCGTGAATCGATGTCTCCAGATCACAGGTGGATAATTCATCAAGTATTGAAAAGAGCCGCTCCCTGTCCAGTGTTCTTCCATCATATACACCAAGTTTGGGAATATAGAGTTCAACAGAATCAACATACTCATCGAGTCCGGGCAGCGGGGCTGCAAAGGAAGATGCACCAATCATATAGAATACTGTTCTGCAAGTGATAAATAGTCTTTTTGGTAAGGCAAAGAGGTACTGTTCAGTTAAAGCATCATTCCCATTGATACGGCGTATATGAATTTAGATTTTGATGATTTCTGATGTAATTATGGTAAGTGATAAACATATTGATCCAATTGTTGATATGCTGAACAAATCCCTCTTTATGTGGGAAATATAATCGATTTCAGGAGACAAATCCGAAAGGTTTATGAATTATATTAAATAATCCAAACCCACCTTAGATGAGTCTATGTTATAATTCATAACATACAGAACAAACCCCAAAAAGTTGTTCTACAACAATACATGGATTTATTATAATTAATTAAAAGGAGGATAAAATATATGGAACCACTCATAGGAATGGGTGTGTTGGCACTAATGGGTGCAGCGGCAACTATCGCCGGTGCATCGGAAGATCTGGAATCCGATGTCGGTTCACAGAGTAACCCGAACTCCCAGGTACAGCTGGCACCCCAGATGATGTATCCACACAGGATTTTCAACAAAGCCATTTCAGGTGAACCCCCCTCCAATGCCTTACTGGCAGCGGTCGGAGGTGCATCCGCATCGGTGCTTATGAGCGCCTACAGTATGTCAGTGGTCTTTGCCATCGCAGTTGGAGCTCTCATTGCAGCCGGTATACACGGCACTTACGCAACAACTGCATATTTGGGAAGGAGCGCAAGTCAGAAAAGATTCAGACAACCCATATATCTTGACATGGTCCGTTCACACGTACCTGTTATGATGGGATTTGCCTACATTACCACATTTTGTATCCTTGTTGTGTCATATCTCATGACATCTGTCCTGGCACATCCTTTCCCGCTTACCCTGCTTGCATTCATATGGGGTATCACAGTGGGAGCAATCGGATCTTCTACAGGGGATGTACACTATGGTGCAGAGCGTGAATTCCAGAATGTGGAATTCGGATCCGGGCTTAATGCCGCAAACTCCGGTAATATCGTGAGAAAAGCAGAGTGCGGACTGAGAAACGGTATCGATAATTCCTGGTTCTGCGCCAAATTCGGTGGACCTGTAACAGGACTGGCTTTTGGTATGACCGTATTCCTCAGTGGCTGGATTACTACAATATTTGACCCTTCAATGGGTGCCAATATTGGCTGGCTGGCAATTATCGCCGGACTGGCAATCATACTTATTTTGATCTTAGGAAACCGCAGACTGGAAGTTTTCGCACGTAACCAGTACGGTCCGTACAAAGAAGATGAAGAGGTGACTGCATGATAGATATTGCAGGAGTACTGGCAGCCAATTTCCTATACGTGATCCTCATCACACTTGGAGGAGTGCTCGTATCCGGAAGTGTCCACTTCGTACCTGTGGGTGGTGCCCCCGCGGCAATGGCCCAGGCTACCGGAATTGGAACAGGTACAGTACAGCTGGCTGCAGGTGCGGGTCTTACAGGACTTGTAACAGCAGGCGCAATGCTTAACCTGACAGACAGTATCGCCCTGATCCTTGCAGCCGGTATGGTCGGTGCAATGATTATGATCGGCGTAACTATGATAATCGGGAACCTTGTATACATTTACGGTGTCGGTGTCCCCCCGGCTTCAGCAAAGGTAGACTATGACCCAATCACAAAGGACAGGCAGGATATCTATGTATCACAGGGTACCGAAGGACACGGTCTTCCAACTGTATCATTTGTAAGTGGTATTATTGGAGGAGGTCTGGGTGGTATCGGCGGTGCGCTTGTCTATTATTCCCTGATGAGTATTGCAAACGGTATGGCCTCTGCAGACTTTATAGGCCTTGCAGCTATCTTTGCAGTGGGAATTTTCTTCGTCAACGCTGTGATTCCATCTTACAACATAGGCGGTACAATCGAAGGATTCCATGACCCTAAGTTTAAGAAGTGGCCAAAAGCAGTAGTAACATCTTTAATTGTCACATTTATGTGTGCAATTGTAAGTGTAATTACAATAGGAGGTCTGTAAAATGTCTGCAGGAGGAAGTGGCGGAGGTGCCTCAGAGGCAATTCCCCAGAATAAACTTATCGCTTTCGGAGCAGCAGGCGGACTTATTGCAATTTATTTGAGCTATTTCATGGTACAGTTTGCAGGACCTGCCTTCTCATTCATAGGCGCCCTCGGTGCAATTTGTGCCATCGTATGGGGCTCAGCTGCAGTACGCAGAGTTGCCAGTTATGGACTTGGTACAGGTGTACCTTCCATCGGTATGCTCGCTCTGGGTATGGGAGTGGTGGCAACAATGTTTGGCCTAGCAATCGGAGGTATTGCCGGACCCATAGTTGCATTTGTAACCGCAATGGTTATCGGCCTGGTAATCGGTGCCCTTGCCAACAGAATAATCGGAATGGGCATTCCAATCATGGAACAATCCATGACAGAAATCGCAGGTGCCGGTACGCTGGCCATTGTAGGCCTCAGTACCGCCATGACAGGCACTTTCATGTTTGATGTGGTTCTGACAGAGGTAATCGCTACAGGTTACATCGCATTGATTTTCATCGCTGGAGGTATGGCAATTCTTCATCCGTTCAATGCAAACCTCGGGCCCGATGAAAAACAGGACAGGACCCTTTCCACTGCATTCGAGAAAGGTGCTATTGCAATGATAATGGCCGGTATCGTCTCTGCAGTTTCAGCCGGTGCATCCGCTGCCCCCACAATCGTCATCGGACTGGCCATATGGTATGTTTCGTTCAGCCAGTACAGGAACTATGTTGTCAGGGATGCATATGATGTGGTTGGAACAGGTCTCCTGCCAAAGGAAGAGGAGGAATCGGAATGAGCATGGTACATGTTGCACCTGAAGTACATTTAGTACTGGATCCAATGTCATCCCTGCTTGCAGCAGAACGGGATGATGTGATTCAATATTCCATGGATCCAATAGTTGAAAGAATAGATGATCTTGACAAGATTGCAGATGACCTTGTAAATTCCCTCGCCCCGGACAGGCCACTTCTAAGTTCCTTCCCGGGAAGAGAAAATACATCATACAATGCCGGTATCTACAGCAACCTGTTCTATGGCGTCATTGTAGGACTGGTATTCTCAGGAATTCTGGCAATTGTGATCTACATGCTTAGCATGACCGGAGGATTGTAAAATGGCAGAAAAGAGAGAACCAGCACCCGGATGGCCAATCCTCAAGGGAGAATACGAGGTAGGAGATCCGGAAAACTGTGTTGCAGTAATTACCCTGGGTTCACACCTGGAGGGAGGACCCATGCTGGATGCAGGAGCTTCTATTGTTGGCCCCTGTAAAACAGAGAATCTGGGTCTGGAAAAAGTTGTATCCCATATTATTGCAAACCCCAATATCAGGTATCTGGTCGTAACCGGGTCTGAAGTAAAGGGACACATAACCGGTGATGCATTCATAATGCTGCACAAAAACGGTGTCAGTGATAACAGGATCGTGAATGCCAGTGGTGCTATTCCATATGTGGAGAACCTGACCGAAGAAGCTATACAGAGGTATCAGGAACAGGTCGAATGTATCGATCTTATTGGTACTGAAGACATGGGAACTATCACCGGTAAGATAAAGGAACTTGCAGCCAAAGATCCTGGTGCTTTTGATGCAGATCCCCTTGTGGTAGAAGTCGGCGGTGAAGCAGAAGAGGAAGAAGAAGTCGGTGGCCTAAAACCAATGGCATCAGAGTTCTCTGTAATTCGTGGCAGGATACTTGATATCGAAAGGGAAATGGCCAGGATCGGAGAGTTCAATAAATTCCATGCCGGTGTTCACGCAGGCAAGATTGAAGGAATAATGATCGGACTTACCATTACATTGTCCCTGCTTGGCCTGATATTATTCGGGAGGTGAATGATATGGCGGAAGAAGAATATGGAAAAGGCGTGCCAATGGTCATTGAACCAAAAATGGGCGCTATTGATCGAGTGGTCGAAGATATCCGTTACAGGGCCCAGCTGATTTCCAGGAACCAAAAACTTGATTCCGGTGTATCAGCCGCAGGAATAGTCGGTTTCACAATCGGATTTCTTTTTGCACTGATAATGGTAATCATACTACCACTATTGGTATGGCAGGTGATTTAAGATGGCTGACGAACAAGCGAATAACAATATTCCAGCCGTAGTGGTGGACTCGGAGGATTTTGATGAAATACTCAAGAAACTCAATGATATAGACGAGAAAATCGAGTTTGCCAACAGTGAAATCACACAGAAGATAGGCAAGAAAGTAGGAAGGGATATAGGAATACTCTATGGAGCAGTTGCAGGCATATTGATGTTCTTGCTCTATATCTCGATATCACCGATACTTTTCTAAAATAGAGGTAATAACATGTTCAAATTTGATAAGAAGCAGGAAGTATTCGAGGTCGGAAATGTCAAGTTCGGCGGACAACCCGGCCAATACCCAACCATCCTGGTCGGGTCAATGTTCTACAATAGGCACAACATTGTCACTGACGAAGATACAGGAGAATTCGACAGACCAGCAGCAGAAAAACTCTGGGACAACATGCTCGAGATGGCAGAAACTACAGGAAACCCCTGTGCCAACCAGATAGTGGGTGAAACCCCGGAAGCCATCAAAAAGTACATAGACTGGTTTGTTGAGTACGATGAAAAGACTCCGTTCCTGATAGATTCTTCAGCAGGGGACGTCCGTGCTGCAGCAGCTGATTATGTTACAGAGATAGGTGTTGCTGACAGGGCAATCTACAACTCCATCAACGCAAGTATCCACGAAGAAGAGATAGAAGCGGTCAAGAGAAGTGACATTGAAGCATCCATCGTACTTGCATTCAATGCAGTTGACCCCACCCTTAAGGGTAAGATCGAAGTACTCGAAAAGGGTGCATCCGGTCAGACACAGGGTATGCTTGATATCGCCAAAGACTGTGGAATCACAAAACCTCTTGTCGATGTTGCAGCAACTCCCCTTGGTGCCGGTGCCGGTTCATCCATCCGTGCAGTAATTGCTGTAAAGGGCCACTTTGGCCTGCCTGTAGGTGGAGGTTACCACAACATGGCATCCGCATGGGACTGGATGAAGACATACAAGAAACAGTTCGAGACCAAGGAGCAGCGTAAGGCAATCTACATGCCTACAGACATCGGTACAAACCTCGTGCCACAGATCCTCGGATCCAACTTCCAGCTCTTCGGTCCAATCGAGAACACAAACACTGTGTTCCCGGCAACCGCAATGACCGATATCATCCTTGCAGAAAATGCCAAGGAACTGGGTCTTGAGATCGAAGACGAAAACCACCCAATCAACAAACTGGTCTGATATTTCAGATCGGTTTTACTTTTTCTTTTCTTTTTTAGCACATAAATCTTCTATTACACAAGCCACACAATCCGGATACAGAGGTTTGCACACCGTTTTGCCAAACTGGACAAACAATTCGTTAACTTCTCTCCAGTAAGACAGAGGAACCTGTTTTTGTAACTCAATTTCAGTCTGTTCTGGGGTTGTGGTTTCCACAAGACCGAGCCTGTTTGAGATCCTGTGTACATGAGTATCCACTGCGATTGCTTTTTCCAAAAAAGCATAGGACAGAACACAGTTTGCAGTCTTTCTTCCAACCCCTGGTAATTTGAGTAACTCATCCATGGTAGCAGGGACCTGTGAATCATATTCATCTATAAGTATCTGAGAAATCTCTTTTATCCTGCCGGCTTTCACCCTGTAAAAACCCACATCCCTGATAAGGGTTTCAATACTTTCTATATCTGCTTCCACCATCTGGACAGGAGTGGAATAGTGCTCAAAAAGTCTCCTGGAAGCAATTTCTGTAACTTCATCCCTGGTGCGCTGGGAAAGAACAGTTGATATCAATATGTAGAAAGGATCCCTTTCAGTGGAAAAGTATTCATGGGGATAGAGGGGTTTCAATCTGTCGAATATTTCTTCTGTGTCCATGGATAACCTAATGTTATGCAAAATAATAAGGTTTACCTGATGGAGAATCGGAACCAACAGATACAGGAACACGAACAAGATTACGATTTCCAATTACAAGGAAACAACCGAGGATGTTGTGATAGTGGAACGTTTCTATGGAGACTGGGGATTCACCGAATCATCCCATTCCTACAACCAAGCAGGATGCAAACACCATCGAGTTCAAGGTGGAAGTACCTGCCAAGGGAGATGTGGAAGTTACCTATACATCCCTCTACAATTACTGAGCCCAGGGCGCTCAGTCTTTTTTATTTACCAAGTAAATTACAGAAATCCGAACAATCCATTTCATTGAGATCTATACCGACAGCCTCTGCAGAATAGCCCAGTGAGAGGGCCAGTAACTGGGAGTAGTGAATTACGGGGATGCCAAATTCCCTGCCTTTGCCTGCAAGGGATACCTGGCCCGCATCAAACTGCATGTGACAGAAAGGACATGCTTCCACGATGCAATCTACACCTGCCTCTTCAATCTTGCCCAGTTTGTGTTCGGTGATTGCAAGGGCCGTTTCACCCAGGGCTGACCTGACACCGCCACCGGCACCGCAACATTCCATCTTATCGGGATAATCCACACTTGTGCAGCCCAGTGCTTCCACCAGTTCATCAAAAACAGAAGGGCGCTCAACACTGTCAGTAGCCCTGCTTGATGAAGGTTTGAGCATATGACAACCGTAATGAACGGCCACTTTCAGATCCAGGGGCCTGACAATTTTTTCTTTTATTTTTTGCACACCGATTTCAGAATACAGGAATTCGATGATATGGCGTACATCAATGGTACCGTCAAAATGGCGACCTATTTGTGACAGATGGCTGTTGGTCTGCTCTTTCAGGAGAGAGTTGTTTTTCAGTTTGAGATTGGCATCCGCCAGGGACCCATAACAACCGTTACAGATTGTCAGGACATCCCTCTCATCCGTCTCCGACAATGTGATGTTCCTGGAAGCCAGGGCCAGCCAGGTGGGCTCATCGAACGAGCGGAATACACCGGGTGCCGGACAACAGGATGCGCCTTCCAGCTCTTTCCAGTCGATACCCAGATATTCAAGGCAAATCCCTGTGGCTTTTTCGATTCCAGGATAGCGGTTGGGCACAAGACAGCCCAGGAACAGGGATATTTTCATTGCTCCTCACCTCCTGTAATTTCCCCGAAACCACAACTTGCAAGCAGGCGCTTTACGTCTTTCAGGGCATCGGGATGGCTATGGACCGTGGAAGGCAGGGAGTTCAGGCCCAATTGCATGCGTTTTTCTCTGTGAGTGTCATCAATAGGTACAGCATGGCCATGTTCCTGAAGCAGATTGGCCACATGCCTGTGTCGCTCCAGAATCAGTCCTTCATGAGCAGCAATACTTCGCACAGCGAGTATGGCATCCACAATTGCAATACCCCTGGGACACCTCTCCTGACAGTTGTAGCACGTCGTACACATCCAGAGGGTCTCATCGGAAATGGCTGTATGGTCTTTCCCGATTTTGCGCACAAGCCGCCTGACATTCAGACTGGCCTGCCTGCCGGAGGGGCAACTACCACTGCATACGCCACACTGCATACATTTCAGGACATTGAAATCCTCTATAACCTCCTCAATTGAGGGCGTACCTGCCATGATTATATTCACCTACCTGCAAGTAGATTTTCATTTGTTATAAAGATGAGGCATTTCGTTGTGGAAGTTTGTGGGACCGGATTATTTCTGAGGTGCAGCTGGCAGAGTATCCAATAATGTTGTCTTTCCTGTAAACTTGGACAGGGGGCAGCATACCTGCTAGGTAAAATATTTTTAACTTAACCTAAACATAAGAATAAATATTCACTGCCAACAACACTATATAGTATAATATCAAACATAATTTTCGATGTGAGGTTAGAAAGTGTTCAATCAGTCAGGACCCCACATCTTTGCCTGCAAAGCAACGATTGCGGCATTCCGGGCACCATAAACCTGAAAAGATTTTGTAAGACATCAATTGTGTGAAAGTCCTTCACATAATTGTCTTTAATTTATTATTGAGGGAATCAAATATGGAGCACTATTAATAGCATTCATCATCCTTACAATCACAACACTCCCTGCAATGGCAGATACACTCACAGTTGACGGTAGCCAAGGAGCGGATTACAGATCAATGCAGCAGGCTGTAAATAATGCAACATCAGGAGATACAATCCTTGTGTATCCCGGGAATTACACGGAAAGTGTCTACATTAATAAAAAACTCACAATAATTTCCAAATCCGGTAACCCTGCCGATACAATAGTGAATGCTGCCATTATCTCAGATCGTCATCATATAGAGACAGATGACGTATTTAATGTGAATGCCGACGGTGTTGTTATCAGTGGATTCACCTCCTTTTTTCATTCAAAATCACACTAGGAATTTTTTCTTATAGAAATGCTGATTTATTAGCTGAAGTCATATGAAAGGAATTCTACAGAGAATGATTTTCATTTATGCAAATAATGCAGGGGGTTCAAGAGGCCCGGCGGTTTTTTGGACCCGAACCAGTTGCCTCCCAGATACAATTTATTATCTGTAACAGGGTATTTTTCCCATATTTCAAGATGCAGCATGGCAGGATTTTTTTCTTTGAGTGCCTGGATGTATCGGGGTGATGTGCTATCTATCATCTCAGGGTTGAGTACCTGTCCGACTTTTCCAATCCGGTCATATTTTTTGACCCTTGAACCCTTTTCCGGAATGGTCATGCCCATTTCCCCGTATTTGTAATATTTCCCGGAATTTCCCCGTACTATTAGATGGTAGGTTTCATTCCAGTACTCTATCATTGAGGAAGAGGTCATTATTTCAATTTCTACAACTTCCCCTTCCTCTATGGCAAAAACCGGGGTTCCTTTTTCTGCATAAAGGTCAATGCCACAGTGGTGGCGGTCTTTTCTGTCTTCCCAGAAACAACCCGATTCACCATCAGCAGGTATATGTACCGGTACTTGAAGGGCGCAGTTTTTTTCATTCCCTGTTTCCATAGCCTCCTCCTCCGGGAGTTTTAATTATGAATACATCTCCTTCTTCCACTTCCATTTCATCAGCTGCTGAAAGTTCAATAGTTTGCCCACTTTTCTTTTTTAAGATGTTTTCGCCGGTGCTTGCAGTTTCTCCGCCTGCCATTCCCTTTGGCGGGTATTTCCTGTGGCTTGAAAGAATTGCTGCCTTCATTTTTTTGAGAAAACGTATCCTTCTGATCACGCCATTGCCTCCCTGAAATTTTCCCGCTCCTCCACTACCCCTTCGAATACTGAATTCTTCTATTCTGACAGGAAAACGTAATTCCATTATTTCGGGGTCTGTAATCAGAGAATTAGTCATGTGTGTCTGAACCGCATCTTCTCCATCAAAACCATTGCCTGCTCCTGCCCCTCCGCAGATGGTCTCATAATACTGGAATCTGTCATTGCCGAACGTGAAATTATTCATTGTTCCCTGGGACGGTGCAAGTATACCGAGGGCTCCGTAAAGGCAATCCACGATGTATTGGGAAGTTTCGACATTGCCGGCCACAACAGCTGCAGGATATGAAGGATTAAGCATCGAATTATCGGGAATGATTATCGTAATAGGCCTGAGACAGCCCGAATTAAGCGGAATATCATCCTGCACAAGTGTCCGGAATACATAAAGTACCGCAGCTTTGCAGACTGCAGACGGTGCATTGAAATTGCTTTTTGTTTGAGGTGAAGTGTTTGTAAAATCGATGGTTGCTTTTGTGTTATCCCTGTCAATTCTTAACCTTACTGCAATTTTACTGTCATCATCCAGTGTGTACTCGAAATCTCCATCTTCTAAAATATCAATCACTTTTTCCACTGCCATTTCGGCATTATCCTGTACATGTTGCATGTATGCAGTAATGGTTTTCAGGGAATAGGTATCAACAAGTTTGCGGAGTTCTTCTATTCCTTTCTGGTTGGCAGCAATCTGTGCTTTGAGATCTGCGATGTTCTGGTCGGGGTTTCGAGGGGGATATGTTGCCTGATTGAAAAGTTCCACAAATTCTTCTTCCCGAAATTTTCCTTGCTCTGTAAGTTTGAATTCTTCAATAAGAACTCCTTCTTCCTCGATCCTCTTGCTTAATGGTGGCATGGAACCTGGAGTAATCCCGCCGATATCCGCATGGTGGCCTCTGGATGCTACATAAAATTGTGGTTTTCCGTTGCTAATAAGCGGGGAAACTGCGGTTATATCGGGCAGATGGGTCCCTCCATGATAGGGGGAATTGAGAATGTAGGTATCACCTTCGCTGAAATCATTCTCATGATTGCGGATTACCTCTTTTACTGCGTCTTCCATGGAGCCCAGGTGTACCGGGATGTGGGGCGCATTTGCAACAAGGTTACCGCTGCCATCAAAGATTGCACAGGAAAAATCCAGTCTCTCCTTAATATTTACCGAATGGGCTGCATTGCGCAACCTGTATCCCATCTGCTCGGCTACTGACATGAAACGGTTATTGAATATCTCAAGCATGACAGGATTGACTTCAGTACCAATATCCGGTCTGGACTTTGTCATCTTTTTTTCCAGTAGCAAATGATTGTGTTCTGTTACGCAAGCCTGCCATTTACGTTCCAGTACAATGGTAGTTGTATCTTCCATGATCAGGGCAGGACCGGTGATCCGATTGCCGGGTTTGAGAACATCCCTTGTGAACAAAGGTATCCGGTGCCATCTCCCTTCCATGTAAACTTCCTTTGAAGATGCAGGTTTCGGGTTTTTATCTGTTAATAAATGGGTGGTTTCTGCAGGTATCTGGTTCTTCCCAATAATTTCCACATAAACAGAATCTACTACCAGTTTTCTATTTTCGCTTACAAAACCAAAACGTTCTATGTGCAGGTTGTAAAACATTTTTGTCATTTCGTCTATAGGGCCATATGGCACATCAAAAGTTGTTTCAGTACCTTCATATTTCAGGCGGACCCTTTCCACGGTTTCGATGTCAATATTCCTGTCACCTGTGGCAAGCATGCGTTCCATTCCTTTTTCAGAAAGGTTCTTTGTAACACCTGTCAGTTCCTTTTCAATCCCTTCTTCAAGATACTTTTCCAGAGCCTTCTCCTCGATTACCCGTCTGTCTGCAAGTCCCATTCCGTAGGCTGACAGTACTCCTGCAAAGGGATGAATCAGTATTTTTTCAATTCCCAGAGAATCAGCTACAAGACCCGCATGTTGGGCTCCTGCACCTCCGAAACAACAGAGAATGTAATCTTCAAGATTATACCCTCTTTTCACCGAAATATGTTTGATGGCATTAGCCATATTTTCCACTGCCACCTTCAGGAAACCTTCGGCAACTTCTTCCGGATTCATGCTTTTGCCGGTTTGCAACTTTATTTCTTCTGCAAGTTCACAAAATTTTTCCACAACAATTTCCCTGTCAAGGGATAAATCCGCATTTTCACCGAAAATGCGGGGAAAATTCTGTGGGCTGATCTTGCCCAGCATTACGTTACAGTCAGTAACGGTAAGTGGCCCTCCTTTCCTGTAACAGGCGGGTCCGGGGTCGGCTCCCGCAGAATCAGGTCCTGCCTGGAACCTGCCATCTTCAAAATGCAGGATTGATCCACCGCCTGCAGCAACAGTATGTATGTTCAGCATTGGAGTGTGCAGATGTGTTCCTGAGATAGTTGATTCAAGGGTTCGTTCCATTTCTCCCCTGTAATGGGCTACATCGGTGGATGTACCTCCCATATCAAAACTGATTACCCGATCAAACCCTGCCATCCTGCAGACTTCTGCTGATCCTACGATACCGCCGGCAGGTCCAGAAAGAATACTGTCTTTGCCCCTGAAACTGTTTCCGTCGACAAGTCCGCCGCTGGATTGCATGAAAAAAAGATCAGTCGAGTTTTTCTGATCATTGAGTTTGTTGCGTACCAGGTTTACATAATGTTCCAGCACCGGGGACAGGTATGCATCCACAACTGTTGTTTCTGCCCGGGCAACCAGCTTGCTTAACGGGCTTGTGCGATGGGATAGGGATATATTGGTATATCCTGCATTATGTGCAATCTTTTCGATTTGCTCTTCGTGAGCAGGATAGCGAAATGAATGCATAAGGGCAACTGCGACAGAGCGGTAACCTTTATGGTAATATTCCATAAGTTTTTCTTTGATGTCCTCACAGTTCAGAGGAGTTACTATTGTTCCGTCAGAGCTGTATCTTTGCCTGACTTCAATAACTTCCTCATAGAGGACTTCGGGTTTTTTTATATCAAGTGCAAATATAGAGGGGCGGTTCTGGTATCCTATTTTCAGGATATCCCTGAACCTTTCCGTTATTACAAGTACTGTAGGCTCTCCCCTGCGCTCAAGCAGTGCATTTGTTCCTACAGTGGTTCCCATACGGATAGATGCAATTTTTTCTGCAGGAAGGGTTTCATCTTTTCCGAGATTCAGGATTTGTCGAATTCCTTCTATAGCAGCATCTTCGTATTGTTCGGGATTGTCGGACAGGAGTTTGTGTGTCAGGAGTTTCCCGTCCGGTTTCAGGGCCACGATATCGGTGAATGTGCCACCTCTGTCGATCCAGAAGTCCCAGGAGTTTGAATTGTTTTGCATGTTTTCACAGCGATTATCCTGCAAAATTATTTATATCTGGCTTATAATATTATATCAATGCCATTTTAGGAATTTGATTTACAATTATTTCATTACATAAATTCCATTCAGGCTCTTGATTTTATTATGGTCCCCCTGACAATAGCGGGAAACCTGTTTATATGGTTGTTAATCGCTGCATTTCTATATATATTTAAAGGTAAATCCTATGCAGTCTATTACTTGTCACTTTTGTTCATAATATGGCTGCTTGTTTATTGGATTAAATCATTATTCATGGTCCCCAGGCCAGAAACCGGACGTATCCTTGTGGATGCAGCCGGTTATTCTTTTCCCAGCAGTCACACAGCACTGGCTTTTGGAACTGCCAGTTTTTTGCATCCAGTTTCAGGCAAATCAAGTTATTTATTCTGGATATTTGCCATAATGATGGGTATCAGCCGGATAGTGGTGGGTGTACATTATCCTTCGGATGTTATAGCAGGTGCAATAGCAGGTATTATTCTGGGTTATGCAGGTTTGCTTTTGTATCCTGCATTTGTAAGAAAAGTAAAAAGGTTTAGAATTGATTAAGCCGGGTTTGCCTGCACTGGCATTTTTCCCCGGGAATTTCCAGTGGATATACTTCTGTCAGACATCCCATACATAGATCTTCTTTGTCAAGACCTATGGCTCTGACCAGTCCGTCGATACTTAGATAGCCCAGGGAATCTGCGTTTATGGTATTACAAATATTTTCTACTTTGTTGTTGGCCGCAATTAATTCCTCACGGGTAGCCATATCAATACCCATATAACAGGGGGCAATTATAGCTGGGCTCCCAATTCTGGCGTGTACTTCTCTGGCACCGGAGTCTTTTATCATATTGATGATTCTTCGGGAAGTAGTTCCCCTTACAACACTGTCATCGATGAGTATTACCCTTTTGTCCTCTATGTTTTCTGCAATAGTGTTCATCTTGAGCCTGACGGCTGTTTCCCTCATTTCCTGGCCCGGAAGAATGAAGGTCCTGCCAATATAACGATTTTTCATCAAGCCTTCCTGATACTGGATGCCTGATTCCCTGGTATACCCGACAGCAGAAGTTATGCCCGAGTCAGGCACAGGGGAAATAATGTCTGCTTCTACAGGATGTTCTTTTGCAAGTTCCCTGCCAATACGTTCCCTTACTTTGTAGACGAGCTGCCCATCAATTACAGAATCAGGTCTTGCAAAATAAATATATTCAAAAACACAATGTGCCGCATGTGTGGTATTGTATACCTGATGGCTTTCCACTTGACCATCTTTTAATACAATGACTTCGCCGGGTTTTACATCCCGGATAAGTTTGCCGTTTAATGTATCAATGGCCACACTTTCGGATGCAACTACCAGCCCAAGGTCAGTTTTTCCTATGCAGAGAGGTTTGATTCCAAGGGGGTCCCTGGCGGCTACCAGGAGGTTATCGATCATTATGGCCAGGGAATATGACCCCTTAAGCCTTTTCATTACATTCTTGATAGATTCTACAGGTCCATGCTTTAGCAGTTCCTTGACAAGAAGGTGGGCAACAACTTCGGTGTCAGAATCGGTAATGAAAATCCTGCCTTCTGATTCCAGTTCGTCCCGCAGGTCGCTGCCGTTTATCAGGTTGCCATTATGAGCAATAGCTACAGTACCACTTTTGTAATTCACAATTAGGGGCTGGCAATTTTCTATGCGTGACTGGCCCGTTGTGGAATAGCGGACATGACCGATTCCCACATGGCCTACAAGTTTAACAATGTCTTCCATTGTATAAACTTCCGGGACAAGACCCATCCCTTTCAGCGAATGGGTTGAACCACCATTGTAAACAGTAATGCCGGTGGATTCCTGGCCCCTGTGCTGTAGTGCATAGAGAGAATAGTAAATCTGAAGTGCGGCGGTTTTTGATTGGGATTTTGTATCATCCAGTAAAATCCCTACAACACCGCATTCTTCCTTCATTTGCACCTCAGCAAAAGAATAAGAGTAATCAGTATTTGCACTTGCGCTGCCACTTGTAACTTCTCATACGTGAAGTCTTACCAAATCCGCATGATGTGCACTGTTTGGTATGGATGTTAAGAGATACGCTACCACAACGTCTGCATTTAGCATGTGTACGTTTCTGTCTTTTTCCTCTTGAGGGAGTACCTTTTGACATTATTTATCACCTTGTAATATGGATAGTAGTAATCAGTATTTTGAAGGGTACCATTGATTGCCCTGATTATTCTTATAGGTTACGGAGATACATATACAACATTATCGCCACGGACAACAACGCTGCCAATCTTGCGGACTATTTCTCCTTCCTTGATTTCTTCAGCTTCATCCAGTACCAGATTCATGTGAACGTCATATCCCTGAAGTGTTCCACGAAATTCTCTTGCACCTTTCAATCTTACGATTACGGCTGTGTTTAATGCGTTGTTCAGTATATCCAGAGGTCTGTTTCCCATATTGAATTGCCCCGTAGGTATAAATATTTAAATCTAAGTTACCCATACGAATTTAATTGGGTGTTTGCATGCAATAATGTAAATCTCTCATGGTGCAAATACTATATATAAAGGTATCGCAGATATTCTGCATCAGTCAAAGAAATTATCATCAGGTGGAATTATATGAGCAATACAAAGGTAGCCCTTACGATAGCAGGTTCGGATTCCGGCGGCGGTGCCGGTATAGAAGCAGACATTCGTACCTTTTCGGCACTGGGAATGCATCCCACATGCGCCGTTACATGCATCACCTCCCAGAACACTATGGGACTGCAGGATTCAACGGAGGTGCCTCTATCCCACATATCCTCTCAGATTTATACGGTATGTACGGATATGGATGTAAAGTGGGCAAAAACAGGAATGCTTTCTTCTCCTGAAATTATCGATGCGGTTGCATCTGAGGTAAAGAAGCATCGTCTTAAACTGGTTGTGGATCCTGTAATGGCTGCCGAGGCCGGAGGCACCTTGCTTGCTGAATCTGCGCTTAATACCCTGAAAGAAACATTGTTGCCTCTGGCTTTTGTTGTAACTCCCAACATATATGAGGCAAAAGCCCTGTCAGGAGTTACGATAAACACCTGGGAAGACGGGCAGAAAGCAGCTCGCAGGATAGCAAAACACGGTGTGGATAATGTAATAATCACAGGAGGCCATTTTGATGCTTCGGATCTTGTCTACGAATCCCACAATGACACATTTACAACAATATCAAGTCGATTTGTTGAAGGGGGAACTCATGGTTCCGGGTGTACCTATTCGGCGGCTTTGCTTGTTTATCTCTCAAATGAATTGAGAGTGCCCGAGGCTGCAAGGTGTGCCAAAAGATTTGTAGAAAATGCCATTTCCAGAAGTACCGATGTTGGAATGGGTGTATCCCCGGTAGATCCGCTTGCTTTTCTGCGTAATTCAGCTGCAAAATACCATACTTTTGTGAATACTACCGAGGCCCTGGATCTCTTGCTTTCGGAAAAGGCTTTTTCAAAACTCATCCCTGAGGTAGGGTGCAATATTGCCATGGCAACTCCCGAGGCGGAAACAATATCCGACGTAGCCGGCGTACACGGTCGTATAACCCGTTCAAAAGGCAGGCCTGTGGCATCAGGGTGTGTTGGGTTTGGTGCCAGTAAACATGTTGGAAGAGTGGTACTTGCTGCTATACATTCCAATCCTGAAATCAGGGCATGCCTGAATGTTAAGTACAGTAAGGAGATACTTGCTGCCTGCAGCCAGATGGGCTTTGGCATTGCTTCCTTTGAACGCAAGGACGAGCCTTCCGATGTGAGTACAATGGATTGGGGCACGGCTTATGCAATAGAAAAATATGGTAAGGTTCCTGAAATCATATATGATGAAGGCGATGTCGGAAAAGAACCCATGATAAGACTGCTTGGCAAGAATGCTACAGATGTGGTGGAGATGGCCCTGCGAATAGTCGAACGAATTAACTGATCGGTTTTGGGTATAGGTATAAGTAAGTACAGATTTATACCTAATATTTGTTATTTCCAGTATTAATGGAGGAATATTGTATCGCAGTAGGGGCCGATGATTTTTATTTGACGATAATCATAGTTATATTGACATTGCTGGTGATCCTGCTGCTCCAGTATCTTTTCAAAAAATCTTTGGTTTTCAAAGGTGACCCTTTCATAAGGAATCTTTTCTTTACCCTTATAACATTCCTGGGTATGATGCTGGTTATATTTTCCCTGCCGATATCCAGTGATTCAAAACAGATCATTGTAAGTGCGATAGGTATTATTGTTGGTGCTACGGTAGCTCTTTCTTCTACCACTTTTGTTTCAAATGGAATGTCCGGTATAATGGTTCGGCTCATCAAGCCATTCAATGTGGGTGATTATATAAGAAGCGGTGAAATCTTTGGCAGGGTGACGGACAAAACCATACTCTACACACGAATTCAGTCAGAAGATCGTGACCTGATTACCGTGCCAAACCTGAAAATAATGTCCAACCCCCTGACTACCATACGCTCGTCGGGAACTATAATCTCTACTAACGTTTCACTGGGTTATGATATATGCCGGCAGGATATTGAAACAGCCCTTCTCAAGGCGGCTGATGAGGCAGGCCTGGAAGATCCTTTCGTACATGTTCTTGAGCTGGGGGATTTCTCCGTCACCTACAAGGTGGGAGGTCTGCTGAAAGAGACTAAAGCCTTGCTAACTGATCGTTCTAATTTTAAGAAGGAAGTGCTGGACTCCCTTCATAGAATGGATATTGAAATTGTATCTCCTACATTCATGAACCAGAGAGTCATGAATAATGGCAAACGATTCATTCCTCCTCTACCGGAAAAAAAGGAGAATGAGGAGGAATTCCGTCCAGATAGGGACTATATTCCTGAAGTATCCACCGAAGAAATTATTTTTGATAAGGCTATAGAAGCTGAAATGCTGGAAAAGGCCAGAAAAACGCTGGAATATTTTGATAATAAAAAGGCAAAAGTGGAAAAACAAATTTCCTGCCTTCCCGAAGAATCTGCCGAAATCCAGCAGAATAATTGGTCTTCTATAAAGGATCGCTTGGGCAACATAGAGCAGATTGTTGAGGCACTGGAAAAAGCCCCGGAACCGGGAGAAATGGAATCATCGCCCGAAGGCCTGCTTCACTCCAAGGTGCTTGAACACCTCAGTTCCATCATGGACAGCATTCTTGAGGATTATAACCAAATGGTGAAAATAATGGAATCCGAGTCCTGTGAGATTGAGGACAAAAAATCTTACGGTTTATCAGAAAGTAAAGAATCTGTCAGTGAAAATGATGTTAATTAAATAACTTATTTAGGATCACTTTTAAATACCAGATTGCTATAGTGACCGGATATGGACGTTGTATCATTCTTTATCTACTCCTTTGTTAGCATCTTCATTATAGTGAGTCCGATCGGAGTAGTCGTAACGTTCATCTCTCTAACAAGCAGCATGACACAGGAAGAAAAAAACAGTATAGCAACCCGTGCAACCCTTCTTTCCTGTGCGATATGCATTTTCTTTGCCGTTACCGGTCACGGCATCCTCAATGTTTTCGGGATTAGTGTAGATTCCCTGAGGGTGGCTGGTGGAATATTGCTGTTCAAGGTAGCCTTTGATATGCTGCTCTCAAAAGTATCCGGGGAAAGTGTAACTGAAGAGGAAATTCATGAATCCCTCAGCCGTGATGATGTCTGGATATTTCCCATTGCCCTTCCATTGATGACGGGGCCTGCAACAATCACAACCGTAGTCGTGCTTTCAGGTACCTCCCCTTTAATTTCCTATAAACTAGTGGTATTGCTGGCAATTCTGCTGACATTTGGCATATGCTTTGTGACTCTATATTATTCCCGCCGTCTCTATAAATTAATAGGATACACCGGAGCACATGTTATCACCAGGCTGCTCGGGCTTTTCCTTGCAGCTCTTGCGGTGGATTTTGTAACTCATGGTGTGTGGAATATATACAGTAACCTTGCAGGAATTACCTGACCGACATTACATCACAGCTGGCATTATGGATCACTCTTTCTGCTACACGTCCCAGCCGGAATGTCCCGTCAGAACCCATGCCCAATGTGCCCATTACAATCAGGTCTACGTTCTTATCGGAGGCAAAATCAAGGACCTCATTTGCAGGTTTGCCTTCGATATGTACTTTTTCGACATCTACGCCCTTATTTTTCCCGAGTTCTTCTACGTAGGAAAGAATATTTTCTGCTTTTTCCTCGAGATGTTTCTTGCGCTCTATTCTCCAGTTCTCGTCGGCAATCTTTGCAAATTCGCGCCACTGGGCCGGAGATATGTGTTCTGGAAGTGACACCTGCATTGCCGTTTTCCAGTCCCGGTGTATTGCTTCCCTGGTCAGGCCTCCGGGATTCATTTCCATTACATAAAGTGCATAGACCTTTGAACCACATGCACTTGCTAAATCTATTCCCGATTGCACGGCTTTTCGGGCATTTTCAGAACCGTCGGTAGTTATCAATATAGTGTTATAGACCATTGGTATTCCCCCATAGAAACAAGGGGAGTACTCCAATAAATAGCTAATTCAGCGCAATATTACGGCCATTACATCGCTGACTTCAATAACATCCACTGTCCTGCCTGCAGACGTCACTTCTTTTATTATTTCCACACTTTCAGGTTCCAGACTTATTTTTTCTCCATCAACTTCAATATCAATGGATCCGGATTCCTTCATCTGTGCAACCCGGGATGCATCCATGCTTTTCAGGGTAGTGATGATACTGCCAGCCTGTTTGCGGAATTTTGGTCCGATAATTCCCATGTTGGGTTTCACATCCACAGGCACATGTTCAAATTCGGGTTTTCCTTCTATAACTTCCACCGCGGAATTTGTAGCTCCCTCAAGATCGGTAACATCATCCATTACAGAATATATCTCGATCTTCTTGAGAGGAGCATTCAGAGCCATCCCTGAATCGGATTTATACCTGCGGATACTGCTTGCGAGGTCTTTTATTATTTCACCCTGCTTCTCAGAAGTTTCATCGATCATTTCCCTGTGTGCAGAGGGCCATTTTGTTTGGTGGACGCTGCCTGTAGAAATATGGGAATAAACTTCCTCTGCAAAGAAAGGCGCAAAGGGTGCAAGCATGCGGGTCAGAGTTTCCAGAGTTGTGTGGAGGGTGTAACGAGCTGCTCTCTTTGAAGTTTCATCCTCTCTATATAGTCTGGCTTTAACAAGTTCGATATAGTTGTCTGCAAGGGTTTCCCAGGCAAATCCGCGTATGGATTTGCAGGCTTCGTCGAACTGATAGTTATCCATATTTTTGGTTACTGAAATTATCAGCCTGTTGAGTTTGCTGAGCAGCCAACGATCCACTGTGCCCAGGCTGGATGTGGCAACTTCAGGGATGTCGGGGAGTACTTCTTCCAGATGGGACATTGAAAAGCGGAAGATACTCCACATTTTGTTAAAGTATCTGGACCCTGATACCACGTCTTTCCATCTAAACATTACATCAGAACCAGTAGAACCTCCGATTGCAGCCCACTGGCGGAACGCATCCGCACTGTACTGGTCAACGACCTCTTCCGGAGAAATGATGTTGCCCCGGGATTTGCTCATCTTGTGTCCGTCTTCTCCGAGTACCATTCCATTTATCATGATAGAATCCCATGGCTTGGAATCCTGAAGGGCTTTGGAGCGCAGTATGCTGTAAAATGCCCACGTGCGGATAATATCGTGGCCCTGGGGTCGCAGCTGTGCAGGTGATCTCATTTCATGATCTGTAAGCCAGCCTGTAACGTGCAGGGCTGTCAGGGATGAGTCCATCCAGGTATCCAGTACATCTTCTTCACCTTCAAAATCAGTCGAACCACATTCACAGGGTATTGGAGGTTTTGTCTGTGTGGGATCAAGAGGCAACCAGTCCTCTTCTGCAATCAGGGATTTTCCACATTTTTTGCAGTACCACACAGGTATGGGGGTGGCAAAAATACGCTGTCTGGATATACACCAATCCCATTCCATGGTGTTTGTCCAGTTCTCCAGACGTATCTTCATGTAGTCGGGAATCCAGTTGATCTCATTTGCAGTCTCAAGGATTTTATCATTTTCAATTTTGACAAACCATTGCCTTTCAGAAAGGATCTCTATCGGTGTGTTGCAACGCCAGCACATTCCCACATTCTGATCAAGGCTGTCCTGATCGTACAGGTAACCCTGCTCTTTGAGATCCCTAATGATTGCATCCTTGCATTCTGAAGATTTCATTCCTTCATATTTGCCGGCAATACCTGTCATAAAGCCATTCCGGTCAATAGCCTTACGCAGAGGTAGGTTGTGCTCGATCCACCAGCGTACATCCTGTTTGTCACCGAAGGTGCATATCATTACCACACCTGTACCGAATTCCGGATCGACCTCTTTGTCAGCGATTACAGGCACTTCATGGTCAAATAAAGGTACTTTTACATTTTCACCAATCTTTTCCTTATATCTTTCATCATCGGGATTGATTGCCACAGCCACACAGGCAGCCAACAATTCAGGTCTTGTGGTGGCGATTTTGACTTTATCAAAGTTCAAATAGTTCAGTTTTGTGTCCCTTGCTTCATATTCGACTTCCGCAAAGGCAATAGCTGTTTCGCAGCGCGGACACCAGTTCACCGGATGGTCGGCCTGATAAATACGTCCCTGCTTTTGCATCTGGACAAAGGAGCGCTGTGTTTTCACGAAGTATTCGGGTTTCATCGTGATGAATTCATTACTCCAATCCACCGAGAAACCCAGCATGCGCATTGTCTGGCGCATTTTCTCTATATTTCCGATTGTAAGTTCTTCACAGAGCTTCCTGAATTCAGCTCTTGGGACCTGGTTTTTAGTAATGCCATGTATCTCTTCCACCTTCACCTCGGTGGGAAGGCCGTGACAGTCCCATCCCTGTGGGAACATAACATTGAATCCCTGCATGCGTTTGTATCTTGCAACAAAATCGATGTAACACCAGTTAAGGGAATTTCCAATATGGAAATTGCCTGTAGGATAGGGAGGCGGGGTATCTATTATATACTGGGGTTTATTCTCATCTTCCCAATCAAAATGGTACATTGACATGTCCCAGGCATTCTGCCATCTTTTTTCCACTTCTTGGGGGTTATATTCTTTAGGGATCGTCATCAGGACACTCCGATAATTATGATAAATAAGTTTGATATTCAGTACCGGATGGCATAATATGTGTATGTCCGGCAAATCTCGAACAACATCTTGTCTAATCTTATATTAAAGGTTTGCTTATGTGTAATAGTGGCTTCTATAGAATAGCATGGCCACAAAGTATGATTTGGTGAACTCAATTTAAGTTATACAATGACTGAAACAAAGGTACCTGCTATGATTATTGCCACGATTGATGCAGATAAAAAAATAGACCGGAGTAAAATATAAGATCTCTGTCATGTTCCTGCACTCCGTACATCAGGCCAAAAATGGTAATAAATATCCCGCCAACAGCTATAGCTATCAGATCACGGTATACCGTATACAGAAAAAGAATTGCAATGATATAGAGTACTGCTATAAGATATGGGTTGCGATATAATGATTTTTCTTTTTTCATCCTGTCACCTGGGTACTTTTTTATCAGGTATGGCCTGCAACTTGTTGCGGTTACCAGAGCTTTTAAAATTAATGTTTTTGATGGTTGTAGTTATAATATTCAAATTACAAAAGCTACAAAAGGAAAGTTGAGTAAATCATTCCTTTTCTTCAGGGGGTTTCCAGCCAAAACGTTTCATAACCATCTTAATACGGGCATTAACTTCTCTTTTGTCAAAGGGTTTTGAAATATAATCATCGATACCCAGTTCCATTCCCTTTAGTTTGTCATCTACTTTTGTTTTGGCTGTAATCATGATAATTGCAATGTCTCTTGTGTCCCTTTTCTTTTTCAGGGTCTCAACGACCTCATAACCGTCCATATCAGGCATCATTATATCCAGTAATATAAGGTCGGGGAGTTCTTCTCTTGCAATTTCAATGGCATCTTTCCCGTTATATGCAACTAAAAAATCGTAGGGTTCATCTTTAAGGGACAATTTCAAAAGATCAGGAATATCGGGTTCATCATCTACAATAAGTATTTTGAGTCTTTCTTTTTTGACCTTTTTCTGGATATAGTATAGATTGATTTTTCCCTTGTCTACTACGTATTTCACATCAAGACTATTCAGTCCCATTTCAACATGCATCTCTCCTGTATCCGAGGCATCTATTACAACATCGAAAAAGGATACCAAAGTTCCTTCTTTTTCACCAGCAGAACCTTTATTGAGCATTGATACAGCGCTTCCTTCATGCTGGTGGACATTTGACATGACGTATTTCAGGAAATTTTCAACAACCTGGAGATTATCCTTTGAAAGGATGTTCATGTCATCAATGACCATTGTTGACCCGGGCATTTCAGAAAATAGTTTAGATGTATGTGACCCGATTTTCATATAATCGGTCTGAGAAGAATAGTAAAGGATGTTTTCTTTTTTCTCTTTTGAAGGGTCTTCAATATCTATAAACCACATTCTGGCCAGATAGTCTTCGATATCCATCCCGTAATCTCTAAAATTAGCTATCACTTTGTCTCTTGAGTTTTTCAGGCAGAGCCATATTATATTCTTTTGATCATCATTTTCGAGTATGGAATGAATATAAAAATAGATTAACCTTTCACTGGATACACTTGCAGGAGCCAGAAAAACAGTAGTTTTGTCGGCAAGTCCTTCACGAAAAGTATCCATAATCTCTGCGGTATCTTCGCCGGACATTTCCCTCTACTCCTCCTGATATCTCTATTTGGCGTTTTAGAATATTAATGTTTGGGACTTCTGTTCACATTATAATAAGTCCCAAACCTGTTTGATGATTAATCCCTGAGTTGCTCTTCTACCATCCGGCGACCCAATGCAAGTCCTTCGTCAATCTTTGCACTATCCTGACCTCCGCCACGTGCCATTGAAGGTTTACCTCCTCCGCCTCCGCCGGTTAGACTTGCTATTTTACGTACGATGTTTCCTACGTTAACCCCTTTTGAAACTGCACTGTCACCCGCAGCAGCTGCGATCTTGACACCTTCATGATCACTTAAGAGTAATGCAACAATATCGTCACTTGAAGCAAGTTCTCCTGCCATTCGGGTAAGTTCATCGGCATCTGCACCGTCGACTCTTGAACTTATAAAGCGAATATCCTTTAGATGTTCAGCATTTTCAATTAAGTGATTTACGCGGGATTCTGCCAGTTCTTTCTTGAGCCGGGTATTTTCTTTCTTAAATTCTTTCCATTCAGTGAAGAAACGTTCAATGGTTGACGGTAGCTGCTCGGTAGATACCCTCAATGTTTCTGCAGAACTTCTGAGAAGTTTATCCCTTGCCTGGAAAGCTACAACAGCAGCTTCGCCTGCTGCATATTCAATACGTTCCACTCCATCCTGTATCCGTTCTGTCTTCAGGATTTTGATGGGGCCAACCTGACCGGTAAAGGTGCAGTGAGTCCCAGCACAGGCTTCAATATCGCTTCCTACATGCAATACGCGAATGCGGTCCCCTGGTGGTACTCCGCCCTGATAAAGGCTAAATCCGTATCTTTTTTCGGCGGTACTGCGATCCATCCACTCGCTAATTACTCGTTTGTTCTCCATTACCATCTGGTTTGCAATCATCTCAATCTCATTGAGTTCCTCAGGAGCAATCCTTTTGTAATGAGAAAGATCAAGCCTGGCGCGGTCGACGAATTTCTGTGCACCTGCCTGCCATATATGGTCTCCCAGCACCTGCCGCGCTGCATCATTTATTATATGGGTTGCAGTATGATTTCTTGCATGTGCCATACGACGTTTTTCATCCACTTTTCCCGTAACCATATCTCCTTTTCGAATATGGAGTTCATCTTCGATTTCTTCTATGGTATGGGTGACCACCCCGTTAAATATCTGGACATCGATTACTTTGAGTAAGGCATCATCTACCATGAATGTGCCATGGTCTGGCGGCTGTCCCCCTCCTTCAGGATAGAGAAGTGTGCTGTCGAGCACTATATTATTGTCAAAAACATCAAGAACAACAGCTTCGAATTCCATTCTGTTTGGCTCATCGTAGAAAAGCCGTTTTGTAGGGGGGAGTTTCTTGAGATGATCTGCATAGGGGATTTCTTTTTCCTCTTCCTGTACGGATTTGCTGTGCCGCTCAGCGACAAGGGAGTAAAAATTATCGGGTAGTTCGATTTCCACTCCTACTTCAGAGGCAGCTTCTTTGGATATCTCAGCCGGTATGCCATGACTGTCATACATGTCTATAACAGTGTCAAGAGGCATTTTTTCTCCCTTTTTCTTGTAGTGCTTTGCAGATTTTTGTATGAGTTTCTTCCCACGCTGCAGGGTTTCCTGGAATTTCTTTTCTTCGTTATCCAGTATGTCGTTTATTATATCAAATCTGTCGGCGAATTCAGGGTATTCGGGGAGATGGTTGATGTGCATCTGTATAATGTCAGATAACGGGATTGTGATGCCAAGGTCCTGCATCATCTTCATTGTACGTCTGATCACAAGTCTTGCAAGATATCCTGCTTTGACATTTGAAGGTATTATTCCGTCACCCAGCATAAATGTTATACAACGGGCATGGTCTGCAATGGCATATGCCGTTTCCACGGGCTCCATTATGGTGCCCAGTTTATCAGCAGTAATTCCTATGTTTGAAGCTACCTGTTTGCGCAATTCCAGCAGGTTTGCTTTTTCGCTTACATCCATCAGGCCTGCAAGCCGGGCGTTCTGGGATAAAATATTTGCATAATCTTCATCTTCCAGCCGATGTTCCACACCTGCCAGTTCCATAAGTTCCCCGACAACTTCCGGGAATATAGCATCATATACAGTAGGGGTTCCCTGGGATGCCCATACCAGCCTTTCCAACCCGTACCCTGTGTCCACGATGTAATTGTCCATTTTCCTGTAAGTATCACCTTTAATCACGATATCTCCGTCTTTGGATTGCTGGAGATTCATAAACACAAGGGTTGCCACTTCCAGGCCACCTATAAGAACTTCAACACAGGCACCGGCGTTTCCGCCACCTGCCCAGGGTTCTTCTTTGTAGGTTACAGCAAATGGGTCTACTCCAAGTTCGTTGAGCAGGCCGTCACAGAGCTGTACTGTCCGGTCTTTCCAGTAGATCTCATTATCCTTTTTGTTGAATGCGTGGTGTGCCATCATCTCAAAGGTAGTCAGATGACGGCCACTTCTTCCTACTGCGTCAAGATCAGAAAGGCGAATACATGGTTGTGATATGGTGAGTGGATTTGCAGGGGGAGCAACCTGTCCGGAAGTTACAAAGGGCTGGAAATCTGCTATGGAGGCGATAGTAAGATAGATATCATTTCTCCAGCGTGCTATCACAGGGTATCTTTCAATACGTGTGTGTCCATTTTTCTCAAAGTAACTAAGATAAAACTCCCTCATCTGTGCAAGATTAAACTTTTTCTTGAAGACGGGGTTGCCGATGAATGAATATGGGTCACAGGGTGCATCTCCGCATGTATCCCTGTCTCTGTCACGGGTCCAGAAATAACTGCCACATTTTTGGCACTGTTTTCTGATAAAACCGTTTTCGTAGAAGAAATTTATATCGTATTCCTCTTCAAGCATAATAATCCCAAATTGAATAGTTAATCGTAACAATAGAGCCTCAGATTCTTATGCCTAATGCCCCCATGTTTAAAAATATTTCTCATATATACACCTTCTCAATCACTTATTATTTGATATTTATATTTATTGTGCCATATTTTTTGAACACAAGCATACATTAATAAGCTTACTTTTGAGCAATTTGTGTACATCTAGGTTATATGAATGTCCATAAGTAGATTCTTCTATTTAGGAGATGATATTAATGCAGACTATTAATTACATGTCAATGGTTTTCAGGAGCGCAGTAGAAGATTACGAAAAAACCGGTGTTCATCCTTCAGTATTCCTTGATCCAAATGGGCAACTCCAAATATATCTCTGTGATCCTGTTGCAGCGGAAGAAGAATTTGAAACTACCTATGGAATGGGTGACTATGAAGTTAACGGAGCCCAGTTTGTGAGTGACATTTCCGAAAATGAGAATATTCATGAAGTTAATTATGCAAAGTTAGTAACTCCCTTTTCTATGAATGATTGAACTCTTCTTACTTTTCTTACCTTCTTTTTATGCGAATCAGTAAATATACAATCAAAACTTTTTTATAACTTGTCTCTGTGCCAGTCTATTATATAGATAGGAGGCAACATGCAGATAAAGGCAAGTCCCGGGTTTCAGGTAAATCCTCATGTTTTTTATGTATCGGCAGTTCTGGTATTATTTTTCGTGTCGATTGGGGTCTTTTTTACAAAAAGATTATCTGAAATTTTTGGAACATTCCAAAATACGATTGTAGTAAACTTTGGCTGGTTCTACATTCTCTCAGTTGCATTTTTCCTCCTATTTGTTATCTGGCTATATTTCAGTCCCTATGGATCCATCCGGTTGGGCAAGGATTCGGATCGGCCGGAATATAAAGATACCACCTGGTTTGCAATGCTTTTCAGTGCAGGTATGGGCATAGGGCTGCTTTTCTATAGTGTCGCAGAACCAATTCTTCATTTCGCTTCTCCCCGGGATGCTGCACCCGGGACAATTGAGGCGGCAGTTGAAGCGGTGAACCTCTCTTTTTTCCACTGGGGGCTTCATGCCTGGGCAATATATACTGTGGTGGGGCTTTCGCTTGCATATTTTTCCTACAGGCATGATATGCCGCTGACAATTCGCTCTACAATGTATCCGTTGTTTGGTGACAGGATATATGGAATACGTGGAAACATTGTAGAAGTGCTGGCCATCTTTGGCACATTGTTTGGTGTTGCCACTTCACTGGGTCTGGGTGTAATGCAGATTAATGCAGGAATGGATTATCTTGGTCTGATGTCGGTGTCTATAAATAACCAGATTTTGCTGATTGTATTCATAACTCTTGCAGCCACTACTTCTGTGATATCAGGTCTGAACAGGGGAATACGTATATTGAGTCAGGTTAATATCCTGCTGGGTCTTGCCCTTGTCATATTCGTCTTTATCGTAGGTCCCTCTGTTTTCCTTTTGAGTTCATTTGTACAAAGTATAGGTTACTATTTGCAAAACATTGTTTACCTTACTTTCCAGACCGATGCGTTCACTGGTCTGGAATGGCAGAAAATGTGGACCATGTTCTACTGGGGTTGGTGGATCTCCTGGTCACCCTTTGTTGGCATGTTCATTGCACGTGTATCCCGGGGGCGCACAATCAGGGAATTTATCAGGGGAGTACTGCTTGTTCCTGCAATTGTAACTTTCATCTGGATTATCGTCTTTGGTAACACAGCAATTCATATGGAGGTGTTTGGTAACGGTGGTATTGTAAATGCTGTCCAGACAAGTATTCCGACGGCCCTTTATGTCCTGCTGGATAAATTGCCGGGTTCATTGCTAAGTTCTGCTCTTGCAACGATTGTCGTAATGACTTTCTTTGTTACATCGTCTGATTCGGGTTCCCTTGTTATTTCCATCCTTTCCTCAGGGGGAGATCCCAAACCAGCAATTCCCCTGAGGCTATTCTGGTCCCTGCTTCAGGGTGCTGTTGCAGCTGTTCTTCTGTTGACCGGGGGGCTTGTGGGGTTGCAAACAGCTGCCCTTACCACAGCTCTGCCATTCTGTGTCGTTTTAATTCTGATGTGTTACAGTGTATCGAAGGGATTAAAAACCGAGTCTGATAGCTACAGGGTCATAGATTCGGAGAAAAAACCGCCGGAAAATACATCAGATAATAGAGCTAAACAACTGGTAGGAGAACTTTTCAAAGGCGGGTCCAAATGAACATGTGGGAACAAAAATTGCGGGATATTTTTCAGGCGGAAAAGAAAAATTCCGGGGAAAGGACTACGGAGGAAATGCATGTCAGGTTTGCAGAACTCAATATGAGGGATTTTTTCAAACATGTGGTATTTCCTGCCTATGACGACCTGAAAAAGGAAATTGAAAAATATGGCAGAACGGTTGAGGTCAATGTGGATGATACCGGGATGAACTCCGCCTCTCTGACAGTTTATGTCCCCTCCGTCAAAAAACCAGATGAACAGGTTGAAGAATTCTATTTTGAAATAAGGGGCAGGGCCTATCAAAAGGCCGGTTTTGCTTTTCCGGCACATGCAGATGAAGAGCAGCCACGTATCCGTAAGGTGGAAATATTACTTCGCAACGGTACTGTCCATGAATATGATATAGAGAATCTGACCCGGCAAGATATCATAGAATGTTTTGTCGACGAATACTCAAAATGGATCAATTACTGATTTTTTCAATTCATTACCTTTAAAACCCTTAAGGTCAATCTGGCTTTCCATGTCGAAAAAAATTCTGCTTACCAATGATGACGGTGTGTATTCTGCGGGAATACGTGCTGCTTACAAAAGTGTGGATTCACTGGGCGATGTGACGATTGCTGCACCGGCTTTCCAGAAAAGCGGTGTAGGGCGGTCAATTTCTATTTTTGAGCCCCTGCGGATGAACCGTACAAAGATAGATGGCGTGGATGCTTATGCAATAGGCGGTACTCCCACTGATTCAGTGATACTGGGGATATTTTCGGTTATGAAGGAAAAACCCGACCTTATTGTGTCGGGATTCAATATCGGGGAAAATATCAGTACGGATACCGCGACTACCTCAGGAACCGTGGGTGCGGCACTGGAAGGTGCAAGTTATGGCATCCCTGCAATTGCAGTTTCCATCCAGGTCATAGAACAGGGTCTCAAATTCGATGACCTGCGGGATTATGAACATGATTTCGAGGTCGGTATCAGGGTAGTGAACCGGATTGCGAAAAAGGTCCTGGAACACGGGCTGCCTGAAAACGTGGATATATTGAATGTAAACCTGCCGCATGATGTGAAAGAAGATACCGAGATCGAGATCACCCGCCTTGCAAGAAAGTTTTTCAATATGGAAGTCGAAGAGCGCCATGATCCCAGGGGCAGGCCATATTACTGGCTTGCAGGCGACCCGATACCAGAGGGTGAAGAAGGTACCGATGTACATGCCGTTACCCAGAAGGGGCACATATCGATAACACCTCTGAGTCTGGATTCGACTTCCAGGGTGGACAACTCGGAAATAGAAAAATTATTTTGATTATTTTTTGATGTGGATGTCGATCTCTTTCCAGGTTGGGTCGACACCATGCAGACTTTCTGCAGCCGCAGCCGCAGTTTTTCCCAGGAATTTCTGTACAAAATCGTTTATTTCTATATTTTTACCATCAACATTAAGTTCGACTTTCATTTTTGACACTTCCCTTTTTGTGCATATAGAATGGATTCCAATATTTATTATTCTTTGTATCCCAAGTTTGACAGTATTCACTCCTTGCTGAAGAAACCGTCTCCTCTTCCAACCTAAAAATTTCACTTTTTTGTCAGGAAAACCCATTTGACAGTATTAAATAATTCAAGTCAATTTCTACGATTTCATCCCTTTTTGCCTTAAAATCAGTGTATTTATTGCATCAAAATTAGCGTAAATGTATCTTTTTGCCTTATTTCTCATGTAATCCACGGTAACTGTCAAATTCAATAAGCTATTTTTAATGAATTTTGTAGACTTAGATTTGAGTTCATCGTACTCATATCGCATCAGTGATATGAACAATTGCGCAATGAATCCAATAATCACAGCTCCAAACGCTAGCATCCGTCCACACTCGCAATGGTTTGATCTCAATCTCATTCTTCAGCGAGTTGATGATTTTCTCAATAGAATCCTTCTTCCTATATGTAGAAAGAGCCTGTTTTAGTGTCAAATTCCTGCTTGATTTCAGACAGAAAAATCCTTCTCTACCTGTAATCACCTTCTCCTCCAGTAGTTTGATACACTCTTTTTCATCCATATCCGCCAGTTTTGTCTGCAAAGAATAAGTTACATCAACAAGTGCATTGTTGATCCTGAATCTCTTGGGCAGTTTCTTATTCTTATCAATGGATTTC
>Ga0182237_100031_pt1 | contig 79635 bp, 83 predicted proteins | sample hydfratesGB_TF_B_FD_132457 | JGI IMG/M metagenome (GOLD analysis project Ga0182237, IMG submission 132457) | Subsurface microbial communities from deep shales in Ohio, USA - hydraulic fracturing test GB_TF_B | ecosystem: Environmental > Aquatic > Deep subsurface > Shale gas/oil reservoir >... | reverse complement strand
GGATGTAACTCAGGCAGTGGCAGAATTTGATTATCCTGATCGAGTTAACTTACCTGGCTATAAGCCTACTTTTGAAGGCCATAAACTGCAGATTAATAAAGCAGCAAAGGCGATTAATGATGCCAAAAAACCACTTTTATATGTCGGTGGTGGTGCGGTAATCTCAGGGGCACAGTCAGAAATCAGACAAATGGTGGAAAAAGCAAAAATACCGATTACCACAACTTTAATGGCTTTAGGGATTTATCCTGAGGATCAGGATCTGGCCTTAGAAATGTTAGGAATGCATGGAACTCAATATGCTAATAAGGCAACCTTAGAGACTGATCTTTTAATTGCAGTTGGAGCCCGTTTTGATGATCGGGTAACAGGGAAGTTAGATGAGTTTGCCTCACAGGCAGATATTATTCAGATTGATATTGATCCTGCGGAAATAGGCAAAAATATTGCGGTTGAGGTTCCTATTGTAGGAGATGTTAAAAGAGTTCTTAAAGAACTGCTTCCTTATATAGAAGAAAAGGAAAATGGAGCCTGGCAGCAGAGAATAAAAGAGCTGAAAGAAAAATATCCTCTTAAATATGAAGATGATGATTCAGAAACTATTAAGCCTCAGTATATTATGGAAGAAATTGATAAGTACACAAAAGGTGATGCCACAATAGTAACCGAAGTTGGTCAGCACCAGATGTGGGCTGCACAGTTCCATAAGTATAAAAAACCGCGCCAATTTATTACTTCAGGTGGTTTAGGAACAATGGGTTATGGACTGCCGGCAGCAATTGGAGCTCAGATTGGACAGCCAGATGAGAAGGTTGTGCTGATAGCTGGAGATGGAAGTATTCAGATGAATATTCAGGAACTGGGAACAGCTCAGGCCTATAACATCCCTATTAAAATTATTATCTTTAATAATAAATATTTAGGAATGGTCAGGCAGTGGCAGGAATTCTTTTTTGATAAGAGATATTCTTCAACTAAAATTCCAGCACCGGATTTTGTCAAAATGGGTGAAGCCTATGGAATCTGGTCTAAAAGTGTGGAAAAGAAATCTGAACTTGGTAGTGCCTTAAAAGAAGCAATGGAGTTAGATGGACCGGCTATTCTTGATTTACACATTCCGGAAGAAGAAAATGTTTATCCAATGGTACCAGCAGGTGCCGGCTTAAAAGATATGATAGGGGGATAATTTATGACACATATTTTATCAGTTTCCGTACTTAACAAGCCCGGTGTTTTAACCAGAATTGCCGGACTCTTTAGTCGGCGGAATTTTAATATTGAGAGTTTAAATGTTGGTAAAACTGAAAATCCAGAGATTTCCCGGATGACAATTGTAGTTAATGGTGATGAAAAAGTATTAGAGCAGGTTACCAAACAGCTGCACAAACTGATTAATGTTTTAAAAATAACTGAGCTGGATAAAAATTCAATTGTGGAAAGAGATTTAATTTTAATTAGAGTTAAGTGTACCCGCAAACAGCGCTCAGAGATTATTCAGATTGCTGATACATTTAGAGCTCAGATTGTTGATGTGGCTCCTGATAGTTTAATGATTGAGGCCACAGGAACTGAGAATAAATTGGAAGCTTTAACAGAACTATTGAAGGACTTCGGTATAGCAGAATTTGTAAGGACAGGAACAGTTGCTTTAAGCAGAGGACAGGCAGCGAAATAAAATATAAGATATAAAAGGAGAAGATAAGAATGGAAATATATTATGATAAAGATGCGGATTTAAAGTACTTAGAAGATAAGTTAGTTGCGGTAATTGGATATGGTAGTCAGGGACATGCTCAGGCCCAGAATTTAAAGGACAGTGGACTTAATGTAGTAGTGGGTTTAAGAAAAGAAAGTTCCAGCTGGCCGATAGCAGAAGAAGACGGTTTTGAAGTTCTGACAACTGCAGAAGCAGCAGCAAAGGCAGATCTGATTCAGATTCTAATTCCAGATATCAAGCAGGCTTCAGTTTTTAAAAATGATATTGAACCAAATTTAGAAGCTGGAAATGCTTTAGTATTTTCACACGGCTTAAATATTCACTATGATCAGATCGTACCTCAAAAAAATGTTGATGTCTTTATGGTCGCGCCCAAGTCACCCGGACATTTAGTGCGCAGACTCTATGAAGATGGCAAGGGTGTTCCCGGGTTATTAGCAGTATATCAGGATTATACAGGTAAAGCTTATGATTTAGGTTTAGCTTATGCTAAAGGAATTGGCTGTACTCATGCTGGAGTTATTGAAACTACTTTTAAAGAAGAAACTGAAACTGATCTCTTTGGTGAGCAGGCAGTCTTATGTGGGGGAACAACAGCATTAGTTAAAGCAGGATTTGAAACTTTAGTTGAAGCAGGTTATCAGCCTGAAATTGCTTATTTTGAAGTTCTAAATGAGTTAAAACTAATTGTTGATCTGATGTTTGAAGGTGGAATTTCTACAATGCGTGATTCTATTTCTGATACAGCACAGTACGGAGATTTAGTTTCCGGTCCCCGAATAATTGATGAGCATGTAAAAGAAAATATGCAGGCAGTTCTGGAAGATATTCAGACAGGTAAATTTACAAGAGAGTGGATTTTAGAAAATCAGGCAAATCGGCCTGTATTTAATTCCTTAACAGAAAAAGACGAAAATTCTCAGATAGAAGAAGTTGGACGTAAATTAAGAAAGATGATGTCCTGGATTGAGTAGTTATTCCAGACAGACTAGAGGTGGTGAAATAAATGGCAAGTGTTAAAATATTTGATACAACTCTGAGAGATGGTGAACAGTCACCGGGTGTAACATTAATTCCCGAGGAAAAACTGGCGATTGCCAAACAGCTGGCCAAAATGAAGGTTAATGTTATTGAGGCTGGATTTCCAATTTCCTCAGATGGTGATTTTAATGCAGTGAAAATGGTTGCTGAAAATGTAAAGGGAGTTGAAGTTGCAGCTCTGGCAAGATGCCGCAGGGGTGACATTGATCGAGCCTGGGAGGCAGTAAGGGATGCAGAAAATCCACGCATCCATGTTTTTATTGCTTCTTCACCAATTCATTTAGAATATAAACTGCAGATGACAGAAGATGAAGTTTTAAATAATGCAGTCGAGGCAGTTAAATATGCAGCCCAGTATACAGATAATATTGAATTTTCGGCTGAGGATGCTTCCCGCAGTGATATTGATTTTCTGGCCCGCCTTTTTGAAGCAGTAATTGAGGCCGGTGCAGCAGTAATCAATATTCCAGATACAGTTGGTTATTCTGTACCCTCGGAATTTGGTCAGATGATCAAAGATGTGAGAAAGAAGACTCCTAATATTGATCAGGCAGAAATTAGTGTCCACTGCCATAATGATTTAGGTCTGGCAGTTGCCAATTCTCTGGCAGCAGTCGAAAATGGTGCTGCCCAGGTTGAAGTGTCAGTTAACGGTATTGGCGAAAGAGCCGGCAATGCAGCTTTAGAAGAAATTGTAATGGCTCTTTATACCAGACAGGACTATTATGAGCTGGATGTGACTCAGGATACAACTCAGATTTCCCGTTTATCCAAGTTAGTTGCTAATTCTACCGGTATTTCTCTGCAGGCTAATAAGGCAGTTGTGGGAGCCAATGCTTTTGCTCATGAGGCAGGAATTCATCAGGATGGTGTGATTAAAGAAAGAACTACCTATGAGATTATGGATGCTAAAACTATCGGTCTTGACCACAACAAATTAGTTTTAGGAAAACATTCTGGCCGCCATGCACTCAAAGACTTTTTGGAGAAATATGATTATGAGCTTGATGATAAAAGCTTTGAAAGCTTCTTCAAACGCTTCAAAGATCTGGCAGATAAGAAGAAAAATGTCAGTAATGCAGATATTATTGCCCTGCTGGATAATCAATTATATGACTATGAAAAGATTTATGAGCTGGAATACATCTCAGTTCTGACTGGTAAAGGCCTACTGCCGACAGCTACTGTTAGATTAAAAAAGGATGGAGAAATTATTCAGTCTGCAGCCTGTAATGGTGATGGCCCGGTAGATGCTATTTTCCAGACTATCAATGAGCTAACCGGTATGGAGGATATTAAGTTAATTTCCTATAAAATTGATGCAGTGACAGAGGGTAAAGATGCACTGGGAGAGGCCTTTATTGCCGCTGAAATTGAAGGCAAAATTTTCACCGGTCATTCTTCTCAGACTGATATTACTGAAGCCAGTGCAGCAGCCTATATTGAAGCAATTAATAAATATCTTGTATATATTAATAATAAATAAATTAATTACAGCTCGGGCTTGCTCGGGCTGTATAAAAAATTTCAAACATCTATAATATTATAAGGATTTTAAGAGGAGTGATTTAATTAAATGGGAATGACAATGATAGAAAAAATTCTTGCTGCTCATTCAGATCAGGATCAGTTAAAACCTGGAGATATAGTCAATGCCAGAGTCGATATGGTTTTAGGTAATGATATTACAACTCCGGTAGCAGTTGAGGAATTTAATAAAATTGGTGTTGATAAGGTTTTTGATAAGGATAGAATTGCAATCGTACCTGATCATTTTGCTCCAAATAAGGATATCAAAGCAGCAGAACAGGTTAATATGATCAGAAAGTTTGCTAAAAAACACGATATTACTAACTTTTTTGAAGTAGGTCAAATGGGTATTGAACATGTTATATTACCAGAAAAAGGTTTAACTCTGCCTGGAGAAATCATAATTGGTGCTGATTCCCACACCTGTACTTATGGAGCTTTAGGTGCTCTGGGGACCGGGGTTGGAAGTACTGATATGGCAGCAGCGATGGCCGCAGGTAAGGCCTGGTTTAAGGTACCGCCAACTATTAAATTTGTTTATAAAGGAGAACTTAAACCTCATGTCAGCGGTAAGGATTTAATCCTCTACACAATTGGTAAAATTGGTGTTGATGGAGCCCTATATAAAGCTATGGAATTTACAGGAGAAGCAATTGACAATCTTTCTATGGAAGGTCGAATGACAATGTCCAATATGGCAATCGAAGCTGGCGGGAAAGCCGGTCTGATTGCAGCAGACGAAAAAACAGAAGAATATCTTAAAGGTAGAACCCAGAGAGATTATACTGTGCGCAATGCTGATCCTGATGCAGAATATGAGCAGGTTATAGAAATTGATGTCAGTCAGATTGAACCCCAGATTGCTTTTCCGAGTCTGCCCGAAAACACTAAAGGTTTAGATGAAATAGATGAAAAAATTGAGATTCAGCAGTCGGTAATTGGTTCCTGTACCAATGGACGAATTGAAGATTTAAGAGTAGCTGCTGAGATTTTAAAAGGTCAACAAGTAAATAAAAATGTGCGCTGTCTTGTTTTCCCAGGCTCTCAGGCGGTTTACAAACAGGCAATGAATGAAGGCTTATTTGATATTTTTATTGATGCAGGAGCAGCAGTTTCTACACCTACCTGTGGACCCTGTTTAGGTGGACATATGGGTATTTTAGCTGAAGGGGAAAGAGCCATTTCCACAACTAATCGTAACTTTGTTGGTCGGATGGGTTCACCCGGAAGTGAAGTTTATCTGGCAAGTCCAGCTATAGCAGCAGCATCAGCAGTCAAAGGTTATATTGCTGGTCCAGAGGAGGTTAAATAATGAAGTTAAAAGGAAAAGTATTTAAATATGGAGATAATGTAGATACAGATGTAATAATTCCGGCCCGCTATCTAAATTCATCAGATCCAGCCAATCTGGCGGCTCACTGTATGGAAGATATTGACAAGGATTTTGCAGATGAGGTGAGTCAGGGCGACATTATTGTTGGCGGTAAGAACTTTGGTTCTGGTTCATCCCGTGAACATGCACCTTTAGCAATTAAATATGCTGGAGTTTCCTGTGTGGTAGCAGAGAGTTTTGCCCGTATTTTTTACCGCAACTCAATTAATATTGGGCTGCCAATTTTAGAGTCACCGGAAGCTGTTCAGGCAGCAGAATCTGGAGATCAGTTAGAGGTTGATATAGATAAAGGTGAAATTAAAAATCTGCGGACAGGTAAAACTTATCAGGCAGCACCTTTTCCTCCTTTTATGCAGGAGATTATTAAAGATGGCGGCCTAATTGAACATGTCAAAAAGGAGCTGGTATAGATGAGCAATATAGCCTATATACCGGGAGATGGAATTGGAGAAGAAGTTACCCGCCAGGGAATTAAAGTTTTAGAATATCTGGATAGCGCCTATAATCTGGGACTTAAATTTGAAAAATTTGATCTTGGAGCAGAAAGATATTTAAAAACAGGTGATATTCTACCAGATGATGTTTTAAATAAGCTGGAGACCTTTGATTCAATCTATCTGGGAGCAGTTGGAGACCCCAGAGTTGAGCCCGGAGTTTTAGAAAAGGGAATTTTGCTCAAGCTCCGTTTTTACTTTGATCAGTATGTAAATTTACGGCCAATTAAATTATATAAAGAAGAGTTTTCTCCCCTAAAAGGCAAAGGAATTAAGGATATTGATTTTACTGTGGTCAGAGAAAATACTGAGGGGATTTATGCCGGTATCGGCGGCTTTTTAAAAAAAGATACAGCGGATGAAGTAGCAACTCAGGAGATGATTTCTACCCGTAAAGGGGTGGACAGGATAATTAAATATGCCTTTGAATATGCTCAGGAGTTTGGAAGAGAACCCAAACTTACTGTCTGTGATAAGAGCAATGTTCTAACCTATGCTCATAATTTATGGCAGCGTTCCTTTAAAGAAATGGGTAAAAATTATCCTGATGTGGAGCAGAATCATTTTTTAGTTGATGCAATCACAATGAAGATGGTCCGCAATCCTGAGATTTTTGATGTAATTGTGACCTGCAATATCTTTGGTGATATTATAACTGATCTTGGTGCAGAAATTCAGGGTGGAATGGGGATGGCTGTTTCTGGAAATATTAATCCAGACAGTATATCAATGTTTGAACCTGTGCATGGAAGTGCACCTGACATTGCCGGTCAGAATATAGCCAATCCACTGGCAGCGGTTTTAGCGGCTGGAATGATGCTCAGAGAACTGGGATATGGTAATCTGACACCAAAGGTAGAAGAGGCTGTTAAAGATGCTTTAGAGAATAAGATGGTAACTGCCGATCAGGGTGGAGACTTAAGTACAGATCAAGTTGGGGATTATCTGGTTCAAAATCTTAAAAGCAAAGAGGAAGGTGAGTAGTGATGACTAGTGGGATTAACACTTTATGATACGACTTTAAGAGATGGTTCTCAGGGAGAAGGAATTTCTTTATCACTTGATGATAAATTAAGAATCACCAGACAGTTAGATCGTTTCGGCATTGATTTTATTGAAGGAGGCTGGCCGGGTTCTAATCCTAAAGATGAGGCCTATTTTAGAGAGGTTCAAAATATGAACCTGGAGCATGCCGAAATTGCAGCCTTCAGTTCAACCAGAAGAGCAAATATTAAGGCTGCCGACGACCCTAATATCCTAAAATTGGTTGAGGCAGGGGTCGACTATGTAACAATTTTTGCTAAAAGCTGGGATCTCCATGTAACTGATGCTCTGCAGATTCCTTTAGCAGAAAACATTGAGATGATCAAAGATACTGTTTCATTTCTAAAATCAAAAGGGCTAAATGTCTTCTTTGATGCTGAACATTTCTTTGATGGTTATGTAAATAATTCTGAATATGCACTAAAAACTATAAAAGCAGCAGCTGAAGCTGGTGCTGAACTCCTGATTTTATGTGATACCAATGGGGGAATGCTGCCATCTCAGGTGACTAAGATTGTACAGGAAGTAAATGAGGAATGCGAGATTCCAATTGGAATCCATGCCCATAATGATAGTAATCTGGCTGTTGCTAATTCCCTCGCTGCCTACGAAGAAGGTGCGGTCCAGGTTCAGGGGACAGTTGGTGGGCTGGGTGAGCGCTGTGGTAATGCTGATTTATGTAGTGTGATTCCGGCTTTGCAGCTAAAGTATGGAGAAAATGTTGTAACAGAAAAACAGTTAAAACAGCTCAAACCTCTGTATTTCTTTGTTACCGAAACTGCCAATCTAATTCCAGTTAATAATAAGCCCTATGTCGGTAAAAGCGCCTTTACTCATAAAGGTGGTATCCATGTCAGTGCGGTCCGTAAAAATCCACACACTTATGAGCATATTGAACCCGAACTGGTTGGTAATGAGCGGCGGGTGCTGGTATCAGAGCTGGCTGGAAAATCCAATCTGCGCTATAAATTAAAAGAGATTGGCTTTAATTTAGATGATTTTTCTAATCAGATGATCAAAAAATTAATTAAAAAAGTTAAAGTCTTAGAAAATAAAGGCTATCAATTTGAAGGAGCAGAAGCCTCACTTATACTTCTGGCTTTTAGAGAGTTTAAAGATTACAGTTCTTTTTTTGAAATTGAAGATTTCAGGACCAACAGTGTTAATCGGAAAAACCATACTTATTCTGAAGCAGTAGTTAAGATGACAGTTAATGGAGAAAAGGTCCATATTGCTGCCGATGGTGATGGACCTGTTAATGCTCTGGATAACTGTTTTCGTAAGGCTTTAGTATCATTTTATCCAGAAATTACCGAAACTAAGTTAATTGATTATAAGGTTCGTGTTTTAAATGGAAATGATGGTACAGCAGCCAGGGTAAGAGTTTTAATAGAAACTGCTGATCTGGAGAAATCATGGACTACCGTCGGTGTTTCGACAAATATTATTCAGGCATCCTGGGATGCTCTTCTGGATAGTATTGAATACTGGCTTTTAATTGAAGATGGGATAAGTATTAATTAAAACTATAAAGATATTTGATTTAAAATTAATAATTTATTTTTTAAACCAACAAAACCAACAGCTGTGGAATGATTTCTGCAGCTGTTTTTTTGTGCTTTAAATTATTGTTAATAATTTTTGTGTTTTAATTCACTAATAAAATAGCTATTATTATACATTTATTTACAATAAAATGACTATTATTTTGTAAAATAAGAAAAAAATTACAAAATTATGCAGGAATATCTCTCCGAGTCGCGAATATAAAAACTAATCAACAAATATTAATAATTATAAATATTTTATCAATGAAATTAAAATTCAGAAATAAAAAACAGAGAAAGAGAGTGTTGTTATGCAAAATTTTTGTGAATATTTAAATAATGGGTACAGCTTTGCTCCGGATATCTGGGCTAAACTCCAATTTTTTGCTAAAAATAAAAAAATAAAATTAGTAATTGATTATCTAAGAAACAAAAAAATTATTACTGAATCAGAATTACTGCAGGCTATGTCATCCTATTTTGAAATTGAACTTTTTCGAAATTCAAAAATCAAAATCAAAAAAAATAATACATTGACTCTGGATTTATCTCAGGTAAATAAAGATAAGATTTTAATAATCAATCAGAGTCCACAAATCATATCTTTTGGCAGCATTTATCCCCCTGATTTATTTTTAGAGGAAAAATTAAAATTTAAATTTAAAACCAGCATAAAGTTTTATTTGATGTCAGAAAATGAATTTAAAGAAGCAAAAAGCTTTCTTTACAGCAGTTATTTTCAGGTTGATCAACAGGAACTTCTAAAAGATTTAGGAGATTTCAAAAAAATAGACAGTCGAGATATAGATAGTTTAAGAAATATAGTAGAGGATGCTCCAGTTGTTAAGCTATTAAATAATATTTTAACTGAAGCAATTTCCTTAAATGCAAGTGATATTCATCTTGAAAGAAAAGAAAATTATTTTAAGGTTAGATATAGAATAGATGGTATTCTAAAAAGTTATTATAATTTACCTGGAGAAATTGCTGCTGCTGTTATTTCCAGGATTAAAATTATTTCAGCAATGGATATTACAGTCCGTCATTTACCTCAAGATGGGAAAATGGAGTTTAAATTTCAGGGAGAAAATTATGACATTAGAACTTCTATTATTCCAACAATCTATGGAGAAAAAGCAGTATTGAGATTGCTTTTAAGAAATGAAAAATTATTAGTAGTTAAAGAATTAAACTTTAACAGCTGCAATTTAGAAAGATTTAAAAAAATTTTTAATTTTAATTCTGGAATTATTCTGCTTTCTGGTCCAACAGGAAGTGGGAAAACAACTACTCTTTTTTCAATCTTAAATAAGCTGGCCTCAGAAGAAAATAATATTATTACAGTCGAAAATCCGGTTGAATATAAGCTGGAACTTTTAAATCAGATAGAGATTAATGAGGCTCAGGGCCTAACTTTTCCAAGAATTTTAAGATCAATTTTAAGACAGGATCCTGATATTATTATGATTGGAGAAATTAGAGATCAAGAAACTGCAGAAATTGCAGTAAGAGCTGCTGTTACAGGACATCTGGTTTTAAGTACTATCCATACTATTGACAGCATTTCTGCAGTTAGCAGGTTGATTGAAATGGGAATACCTCCCTATTTAATTAGCAGCACTCTTAATGCTGTCGTAGCTCAAAGGCTGCTGAGAAAACTCTGTCCGGAGTGTAAGCAAAAAACTAAACTCAGTCAGGAAGATAAAAATATTTTTAGTCAGGAAAAGATTGATTATATCTATCAGGCTCAGGGATGCAGCAGCTGTGATGATGGCTATAGGGGACGGACACCAGTGTCAGAAATTCTATTGATCAATGATCAACTGCGAAGACTAATTAGTCAGCAGGCAGATTATTCACTGCTTAAAGAAGAGGGACTGAGTTCGGGGATGCTGACACTTGCTAATTCTGCTTTTAAAAAAATGAAAAAAGGGATTACAACCAGAGAAGAGGTTTTAAGAGTAATTGAATTTTAATCTGAAGACTGGAGGAGATAGCAATTTTAAATAAAAAAAGTTTTGATTTAAAATTTTTTGCATCTCAGTTGGGGATAATGCTTGAATCAGGTCTGAATTTAAATAGATCCTTGATAATTATTTCCAGAGAGACTAAAAACAGAGTAGAGAAAGAAATATACAGTGGATTATTAAAAAATATAGAGTCCGGTTTAAGCCTGGCAGAAGCTTTAAAAGAAGAAAAAGTTTTTACTGATCTCTTTACTGCAGTAGTTCAGGCCGGGGAAGAAAGCGGTACTCTGGTTGAAGTTTTAGCAAGTTTAGAAATATATTATGGCAGTAAAGAGGATTTAAAAAAAGAAATAAAAAAAGCCTCTTTTTATCCACTGACTGTAATCACTACCGTGTTTTTGGCAGCAGCTTTTATCTTTAAATTTATTTTGCCGGTATTTATAGATCTCTTCGCTGAATTTAGTGGAGAACTGCCTCTAATTACCAGAATATTTTTGAAATTAAGTTTGATTTTCAATAATTATTTCTTTTTAATTATAATTTTCATAATATTATTAATAACATTATTATCTTTAATTTTCAAGAGTAATAAACGAAATGATTTGAAAAGCAGATTTTTATTAAAAGTTCCGTGGTTTTCAGTTATCTATCAGGATTTAATTTTAGCCCAGATTGCAACTTACCTATCTTTGCTGCTAAAAAGCGGGTTAAAATTAATTTCTGCTCTGGAACTTTTAAAAAATATTATAAGTGATCATCAGTATCAAAATTTTATTAAAAAAACAGCTTTAAATATTTCAAAAGGGGCTTCTTTAACAGAATGTTTTGATGATAGTAAATATATACCAAATCTTTTTTACTATCTTATAATGACTGGAGAAGAAACAGCCCGGATGGAAACCATGTTGGAGAGAGCAGGTGATTATTATTCTAAAAAATTAAAAAATGAAATTGCTAAAATGCTGCAGTATTTAGAGCCATTTTTAATAACATTAACTGCAATTTTTGTCGCTTTACTTGCTGCAGCAGTAATGATGCCGATGTTTCAGATCTATTTAATTATTTAAAACTTTTAAATTGGATTAGAAGAATGGTTAAGTATAAATATGGAAGCAGCATGATTTATATATAATTCAATATAAAAGTAAATGGAAAAAAAACAGAGAGGAATTTATTAATGAAAAAAGAAACTAAAACTTTTAATAAAAACTTAGTCAAAAATGAGGGTGGTTTTACCCTGATAGAGCTTTTAATTGTAATTGTGGTGCTGGGTATTTTAATGTCAATGGCAGTTCCAGCTTTAAGCGGAGTTAAAAATAAGGCTGATACTGCTGTAGCTAAAGCTGATCTGCACAATATAATGCAGAGCCTGGAAATGTACTATCTGGATCAGGGAGAATATCCAGGTCAGAGTACTAAAGGTGATTTGAGTTCGATCAGTGAGGATTTAGCTGAGTTAAATATCAAAAATGAAGCAGCAGCTTACAGTTATCAGACTGATACTGATACAGGAGCGGAAAAGTATATAATAATTTATGAGGCCGATTCTGATGAATTTTATTATATTTCTACTGAGCAATCAGCTTTAACTGGTCCGGAAACCACAGAGCCTACATTATAGATTAATGAAAAACAATTCGGGATTTACTTTAATTGAGGTTTTATTAGTAATTACAATTATGGGGATTTTATTTACAGTTAGCTATCGCCCACAGTTAAAAAAAGATTTTCAAATTGAGCAGGAAATTGAATGCCTGGCAGCAGACCTGCGGTGGGCCAGAAATAAAGCAATTCTGGATAGTCAAACTTATATCTTTCGCATCTATACAGTTAAAGAAAACAGCAGCTCCAGTAAAATCCCCTATTATTTTTATATTAAAGAAGGTGGACAGAAAATCATTATGAAAAAAGGCTATTATTCTTCCAGCCTGATTCTTTATAAAACATTAAGCTTTAAGATTGTAGATGATGAATATTATGAATGGATTAGATTTAATAATACGGCAACAGCAAGAGGAGGAACAGTAGCTCTGGCAGAGGCACAGGTGGGAGCAAAAAAATATTCAATTACAGTCAATCAATTAGGGAGGGTTAGAGTTGAAAAATAACGCAGGATTTTCTCTACTGGAAGTTATTATTACGATCTCATTAGCAGGTGCGGTACTGGCAGTAATGAGTAGGACCATTAAAACAGGACTGGAAGTTCATACTTTCCTGGCAGACAAAAATGCAGCAGTTAATTGGACCGAGTCTGTTTTAGAGGCCTATAAAAATAGAGATCTGCTTGAAGAGGGTGTGGAAGATAGTGGGGATGATTTTATAAAAAATCTGGAATTATTGGAAAGAGAATCTTTACCTAAAGATTATGAAATGACAAGGGTTGAGGTGATCCCATATGAAAAAGATGGGATTCAGTATGACGGCTTATATCGATTGAAAGTGGAAGTTGATTTTAAATGTAGAGATGAGGAGCATCATAATGAAATGCTTGCTTTACTGCAGAGATAAATTGAATTCTGAAAGAGGATTTACACTGCTTGAGATGCTGCTGGTGATAACTATTTCGTCTCTGCTGGCAGCAATATTTCTGCAGTTGATTTTAACTCTCTATCAAAATAATAACTTTTTTAATCTGCAGAACGCCTGGCAGCTGGATACCTATCTTGCAGTTGATTTTATGACAGCACAAATAAAAAACTCAAAGAAAATTGAAGTTGTCAGCAGAAAGGAAATTAATATTTTCAGCTATTATAATCAGGAATATCAGTGGTTAAAATTTTCGCTTTATCAGAGTGGTGGTAATAATGCTCTGGGGCGTTCAATTGGTAGTCCAGATCTGGCAAATAAGGATTTTGGCAGAAATCTGGCTCTGCTTGATAAAATTGAAGATCTAAGTTTTAAAATTGTAGAGCCGGGACTGCTGAAAATAACTATTTTTCTGGTCCAGGATCAGAATCACTTAACTGTAAGTAGATTGATTAAGATTTAAAGACCTTCAAACCATGAAAAAGCAGGTAAAAACTATGAATCTAGAAAAAAACAGCGGCTATGTCTTGTTTATAAATTTAATCTTAATTACACTAATTGGCTTATTTATACCTCTTTTGATTCAGCAGCAGAAACTTAATTACAGAATATTAAATAACAGAATTACAGCTGCTCAAAATAAAGAGGCGGTTGAATCAGCACTGCAGTATCAGTTATATTTTTTTAAAAAAGAAGATTTATTGTTGAATAAATCTATAAATTTTAGTGAAGAAATAAAAGTAAAGATTAAAGGAAAGGAGGATGCTGATTTTATTTACTTATCTGCTGAGTTGGATTCTGAAATTTCATATAATGCTGAAATGACACTGGAAAAAGAAAATTTGAAAATAGTTAACAAAATAATATATAGGAGTGAGTAAAATGTTTAATAATTATTATTCTATAACTATTCCATATGAAAACAATTTGAGAAACCTTGTAGTTAGAGAAAAGAATAATCAAATTAATTTTGTTGATGGAATTAATGAACTTTCCTCAATTGGGAAAATAAAGAAATTTAATTTTAATTGTCAGTATGTTGTGCTGCTGCCGGCTGCTTCTTTATTTTATCACTCGGTTGCCCTGGAAGAAAAGAATCCTTATCGGATTAGCGAAGATAATATTTTAAGTAAACTGGCAGAGGTTAAGGAGAATTTCGAGGAAGAGTTTTACTATGATTATTTAGAAATCGTATCTGATCAGACTCAGGAGAGAGAAATTAAATTTTTTGCAGCTGATAAAAAAATTCTAGATCCACTGACAAAAGATATGGAAAAATACAAAAATAATTACCTGGTTTCTGCTTTGCCTGTAGCTGTTTTTTCTGTAATTAATAAAATTGTAGCTGCTAAAAACTATCTTCTCTATTATAAGATCAATAATTCCTATACGCTGCTTACAGCAGTAGATAAAAAACTGGATCTGCTGCAGTCCTCAATAAAAGAGGGAGAGTTAGCACAGGAATTAGAAAAAAGTAAAAAATACTATCTAAACAATAAAGGAATTGAACTGGAAGTACTGGAAGGAAAAAGTGATTTGCTTAAGCTGGGTGAGCTGATAGAATTAGAAGCTGATGATTTTGTTTTTTTAACCTCCCTGCTCTGGAGTATCAGTAGATGTCAGTGATTTTTAAGGAAAAACGCTATGATCATTTATTGATTTTAGTAAATAATCTTTTAATTGTAATCTTATTGTTGATTATTTTAATAACTGTTTTTAATTTTCTAATCAGAAATAAAATTGAACTATTAAAATCAGATCAAGAATTATTACAAAAAGAAGAAAAAAAATATAGATCTTTAATAAATGGTTCAGCAGTGCTCCAGAAAGAAAATCAAGTAAAAATCAAAAAATATAATTTTTTGATTTCTCTTGCAGATTATGCAGATAACTTAAGTTATAATTCGCTGCAGTTAAAAAATAATAAATTTAATTTAAAGGCAGTTACAAACAACCAGAAAAATATCTTTTCTTTGATTGAAGCATTAGAAAACGATAATAAATTTATTGAAGTAAATTTAATTAATATTAATCAAAAAGATAGTTACTATTTTGAGCTTGAAACACTGATTGAGCAGTAAAGAGGTGGAAAAATGATTATTAATCAAACAAAATTATTTAAAATTTCTTTAATCCTTTTACTGCTCTTTCTATTATTAGTTCAGGGGCTAAAAAGTAGAGAAATAATAAAGAAAAAAGAACTGCTGCAGCTTAAAATTTTAGAACAGCAGAAGCAGAATCATGATTTAAAAAATAAATATACTACTAAGATTAGTACTAGCAATTCAAAGAACAAAAATCAGTTAATAGACATCAAAGAAAAAACTGCTGTAATTTTAGCTGAATTAGAAAAATATAATTTGGTACTAATAGACTTCAGTAGTACGGAAACAGAACTAAATTTAAATCTTAAAGGTGATTTCCATTCTATTTTAAACTTTATGTTTTATTTAGAAAATAATATAGAAAGTTTGAAAATTGTAGAGTTTAAAATTAAAGAAAATCAGAATGAACTTTTCTTCTTTGCCAGGTTAAAAAATGAGCTGATATAAAATGAAAATAAAAGAAAAAAAGAAAAAACTACTTTTAGTTTTCTTGCTAGTAGTCATGGGTCTAATTTTATTTTCCGGCTATATTAAAACTACAGAAATAGAATTGAGCTCGATTTTTGGACACAAAAAAATATCAAAGCAAAAAGAACTGCTTTTTGAAACTGAAAAGGAAATAAAAAAAGAAGATATGGCACAAAAACAAAATATTAATAAGAATAAAAATGATTTATCTGCTAATCTGAAGGAAAAAACTAAAATAGAAACTATAACTTTAACTAAAGAAATCAAAGATCCTTTTAAAATTGCTAAAAGTGTTAATAATTTACCTGAAGAAAAAGATAAAAATAAGATAGAAAATAAAATAAATGAGACAGAAGAACTAATGTTTTTAGAAAAAAATATTGCTGCAGATTTAATTTATCCGACTCAAAATAGCGAAAAAATAACTGAGTCTGAGAAGAAAGTACCTAATGAATTATCTCTGCCGGTTTCTGAAAATAGAAACAAAGAAAAGATTATGAAAACAGACAGACAGAGTCTTGAAAATATAAAACTTTCCTTTAAACTGGTGGGGATTATCAAAAATAAAACTAGTTCTTCTGCCCTTTTTCTGTATCAAAATCAAACTCTTTTAAAAAAAGAAAATGAAAATATTGATGTTTTCAAAATAGAAAAGATCAATAATAACAATTTAATTATAAGCTATCAAAACGAAGAAAGAATAATCGACCTCTGGAAGGAGAAATATAATGAAAATTAAGCAGTTTTTGCAGATCTTAATTTTATTTATAATCTTAATTTTGTTATCTGCTTTTGTTAAAGCTGAAACCTCTGTCAAAAGAGAACTGATTTCAATTAACTTAAGAGATGTAGAATTGGAAACCGCCCTGATTATGCTGGCTAATACAGCTGATAAAAATCTTATCTGTGACAGTGCAGTAGCAGGCAAAATCACTGTAATTTTTAATGATATAGCTTTTCAGGATGCACTGAATTTAATAACTGATAGTTTTAATTTAGACTACAGTTTTCAAAATGAAATAATCTATGTCTCTACAAAGGAGAAACTGGCAGCTAAAAATAAAAAAATTATCAGCAAAAATTATAAACTGAAATATTTAAGTTCTGAAGCTGCTGCAGAAATTTTAAATAATAACTTTGAAGAAATAAAAATTATTAATTTAAATAGTGAAGGGTTGATTATAAATGGTAGTAAAAAAGATTTAAATAAAATTGACAGGATAATAGTTCAAATTGATCAGCCACAGAAACAGGTGATGATTAAGGCCAGAGTTGAAGAAATTAGCAGAAGTAAAATTAAAGAACTGGGAATTAACCCTAACCAGCTCTCAGAGTTAAAAATAATAAAAGATGATTCCGGTAAGATAGAAAAATTAAGACCTGGCTGGCCGGATACGCTTAAGGCTTTAAATGAAAAAGGCTTATCCAATATCCTTGCAAATCCAAGTTTGATGACCCTGGACAGGAAAAAAGCAAAACTTATAATTGGTGATCAGATACCGGTTAAACTAGAAAGAATTGAATCAGAGCAGACGGTTTCTACAATCAGTTATATTGAAGCAGGTATTGTTTTAGAATTTTTACCCAAGATTTTAAATAAAAATCAAGTTCTTTTGGAAGTTAAACCTTCAGTCAACAGTATTGGGCAGGTATTGTCAGATGGGCTGCCGGCAGTAAATTCTCGCAGTGCTGAAACCACAGTTATTTTGGAAAACGGAGAAACTCTGGCAATTGGTGGTTTAATTAAGAGGGATGAACTAAAAACTATTAGAGAAGTTCCAATTCTGGCTGAACTACCGCTGCTGGGAAAATTATTTTCGGCAGCAGAAGATACTGATATAGAAACAGAGCTGATTATTTTTATCACCCCCGAAATTATAAAGAGTAATCAACAAATAAACCAGCAAAAAAAGTTAGCAGACTCTTACAGTGATGAAAATAAAAAAATCGAAGTCAAAAAAGAGGAGATTGGAGGGGAAAAGAAGAATAAAAATAATAGAGAGTTTAAAAAATTAACTGAGCAGGAATTGGAAGAAATTTTAGAGAAATAGCAGGATAATTAAAGTTTATAGAGAAATTTAATTCAGGGGAAACCCTGAATTTTCTTTTAGCAGTGAGTATTTGAGGAGGCAAATTAGTGAAAATTGTATTAACAGGATTTATGACAGCAGGAAAGACTACAGTTGGCAAAATCATTGCTGATAAAAAGAATTTAAGTTTTTATGATAGTGATGATTTAATTGAAGCAAAAGAAAAAATGAGTGTTCAGGATATTTTTGCAATTAAAGGTGAGGAGTATTTTAGGAAAATTGAAAAGGAAGTTATTGCTGAACTTTTAGATTCAGATGAGGATCTAGTTTTGGCTCCAGGTGGTGGTGCGGTTTTAAATGATGAACTGAGAAAACTAATGCTGGAGAAAGCGGAAAACTTTTGTCTTGATGTCAGTCCGGAAGAGGTTTTAAAACGAAATGAAAAGGGAGATATAATTAGACCTCTGCTGGAGGTAGATAATCCCCTGGCTAAAATTAATTCTCTTATAGCGGAGAGAAAAAAATATTACCAGAAGATCCCTGTTCATTTTGATAGTGATCAGTATTCAGCAGCTGAAATTGCAGATTTGATTTTAGCTAAACTTCCTGATCAAAAATTGAAGATTGAAATTAAAGCTCAGGATTCTAGTTATCCTGTGCTGATTGATAAAACTTTCAAAAAAAGCAGTTTTAATAAAATTTTAGAAAAAATAAAAGGTCGTAAAGTTTTTTTGCTTGTAGATCAAATTGTTATGGAAAACCATGCAGAACCAATGCTTTCTTTAATTGAAGATAATTCTGAGTTGATTAGTTTAGAGCTGGAAGCCGGTGAGCAGATTAAGAATCTTAAACATCTTGAAAAAGCCTATAATATTCTATATGATAATAATTTCACCAGATCTGACTATGTAATTGCCTTTGGCGGAGGAACTATTGGTGATCTGGGAGGTTTAATTGCCTCAACTTATTTAAGAGGTCTGAAACTTATCCAGATGCCGACAACTCTGATTTCACAACTGGACAGCAGTGTAGGTGGAAAAACAGCAGTTAATTTTAGAGATACCAAAAATTTGATTGGTAGTTTTTATCAGGCAGAAATTGTATATTATCAACTGCAGTGGCTGGATACTTTAGAGATGAGAGAAATTAAATCCGGGCTGGGAGAGGTTATTAAATATGCAATTTTAGGCGGCAGCCCACTTTTTGAAATTTTAAAAGAAAATAAAGATAAGATACTTAACCTGGATAAAGATATTCTGCTGCAGATATCCAGAATTTCTCTGCAGATGAAAGATTATTATGTAAGGAAAGATGTTAAAGATAAAGGATTAAGAAAAAAATTAAATTTAGGCCACAGTTTTGGACATGCAGTAGAGGGAGCAGAAAAATTTAAATATAAGCATGGGGAAGCAGTTGTGATGGGTATTGCTTTTACAGCCTTTTTATCTCATAAAATTGGCGATCTGAAACAGAATGCTTTTGAGCAAATTATTGATTTAATTGAAGATTTTAAATATCAGCTTTTCCCCTCAGAAAGTACAAAAGCAGCAGAACTTGCTTCTTATATAGCTCATGATAAAAAAATAAGTGATAATAAGATGTGGTGGGTTTTAATTAATGAGCCTGGTGATACATATTTAAGTGATAAATTTGATCATAAAAATATTAAAAAATATATGGAGGAATACTTATGCAAAAAGTGGCTGTAATTCATGGACCTAATCTAAATATGCTTGGATTAAGAGAACCAGAAATTTATGGAACAACAAACTTAAAGATGTTGAATAATGATATAAGAGAAAAGGCCGAGGAATTAAATTTGAATCTAGAAATAATGCAGAGTAATCATGAAGGAGAAATTGTTGATTTTTTGCATCAGAACTACGAAGACCTGGCAGGAGTAGTAATTAATCCTGGGGGTTTGACTCATACAAGTGTGGTTTTAAGAGATGCTTTAGCTTCTGTCCGGCTGCCGGTTATTGAAGTTCATATCAGCAACATTCATCGCCGGGAAGAATTTAGAAAAAAATCAATTACAGCTGAAGCAGCAGTTGGACAGATTACAGGTCTTGGGGTTTATGGATACCTCTTAGCATTAGAGGGTTTAAAAGATCTGTTTAGAAAGGAGAAATATTAATGAAAAAAAGAATAAATAAACTTAGAGAAAAACTAAAAGAAAAGAATATAGAAGCCTTTTTAGTCACCAAAAAGGAAAATGTGCGCTATTTAAGTCAGTTTACAGGAACAGCTGGCAAACTTTTAATAACCCAGAGTGACAGCGTTTTTATTACTGATTTTCGTTATCTTGAACAGGCAGCAGAACAGACAGATGGTTGTGTAATTGAGGAAATTAGCAGTAATTTTATTGAAGGTTTTGCTGAACTATTGAAAAGAAAAAATATACGAAACTTAAGTTTTGAAAGTCAAGATCTAAATTTTAAAACCTATCAAAAATTCAAGAAAAAATTAGATTTGGATTCCCTGAATCCGGCTGAATCTATGGTTGAAAAATTAAGAATGATCAAAGATCAAAATGAGATTAATAAAATTAAAAAAGCGGTAGAAATTGCTGATCTAGGGTTTCAATTTCTACTTGATTTTATTGAGCCTGGTAAAACCGAAAAAGAAATTTCACTGGAGCTTGAATTTTTCATGAAAAGAAAAGGTGGAGAAGCAAATGCCTTTGATTTTATTACAGCCTCTGGAAAAAGAGGTGCTCTTCCTCACGGTGCTGCTTCAACTAAAAAAATTAAAAAGGGTGAGCTGGTAACAATTGATTTTGGTACGGTTTTTCAGGGATATCATTCTGATATTACCAGAACAATTGCAGTAGGTGAACCTTCGCAAAAGTTAAAAGAGATTTATGAAATTGTTTTAAGCGCACAGCGAAAAGTTATTGCAGAGATTAAAGCTGGTATGAACTGTATTGAAGCAGATAAAATTGCCAGAGATTTAATTGCAGAAGCAGGGTATAAAAATAACTTTGGTCATGGTCTGGGTCATGGTATCGGTCTTGAGATTCATGAGGGACCCAGGGTTTCCTATACCTCCGAAGACAGTTTAGAGTCGGGGATGGTTGTTACAGATGAACCGGGTATTTATGTTTCCGGTCTTGGGGGAGTGCGAATCGAAGATGATCTTTTAATTACTGAAGAGGGATGTGAAGTTTTAAATTCTGCTCCTAAAGAACTAATTATCTTATAATTAGTTTTCTGTAAAAGATAGTTAAATTTTTATTCTGCCTGCTTATAGTCTCTCAGGTTGATAATTTGTTTAAAATGCTGATTTCTGCTATAATTGAACTGCAGTATAAAATAGTGGAGGTGCTTAAAATGATTTCAACAAATGATTTTAATACAGGTTTAACAATAGAGTTAGATGGAGAAGTATATCAGGTAATTGAGTTTCAGCATTCAAAGTCTGGCAGAGGAAGTGCATTTGTTAGAACTAAATTGCGTAATGTTGAAGAAGGTTATACAATTAATAAAACTTTTAAAGCAGGAGAAAAGGTTGAAACTGCTCACGTTGAGAAAAAGAAAATGCAGTTTTTATACTGGGATGGTAGTGATTATATATTTATGGATAATGAGACATATGAACAGTTTCATTTAAGTGAAGAACAGCTTGGAGTTAAAGTTAAATACTTAAAAGAAAATATGGAACTGGAGATTGCTGTTTATCAGGGACGGCCGATTGATATAGAACTCCCAACTTTTGTTGAATTGAAAGTTGAGGATACTCAACCAAATATTCGTGGGAATACTGTCTCCGGTGGTAGTAAACCGGCTACTATGGAAACAGGTCTTGTAGTTCAGGTCCCTTTATTTATTGAAGAAGGAGATACACTTAAAATAGACAGCAGAAGTAACGAATATGTAGAAAGAATAAACAGTTAAATATTGATTTTTTATTTAAAATAACCATTAGGAGGGAGTTGTCTGAATGCATTATTTAATTATCGGAGCTAGTGCAGCGGGGGTTTCTGCGGCAAAAGAAATCTTAAAAAACAGGAAGCCAGAAGATCAGATTTCTATTTTTACTGATGAAAACTATCCATTTTATTATCGTCCTCGCCTGATAGAATGTTTATCAGGTGAAGTTGAGGTAGAAGATATTATTATTAATGACAAACAGTGGTTTGAAGATAATAATATTGATTTGCATCTTGCTGAAAAAATCACTGAAATTGATGCTGAGCAAAAAAATGTCAAGAGTAAAGAGGCTCAATATAATTATGATAAATTATTACTGGCAAACGGTTCTCACTGTTTTGTACCTCCGTTTTCTGGTGTGAAATTGGAAAATATTTTTACCTTGAGGACTGCAGCTGATTTAAAGACAATTAATCGAGCTGCGGAAAAGGCAAAAAAAGTTGTAGTTGTAGGTGGTGGACTATTGGGACTTGAGATAGCCTATAACTTTGCCAAAGCTGGTCTGGAGACAACTGTTTTAGAGGTAGCACCTTATCTGCTGCCAATGCAGCTTGACAAAAAAGGTGGAGACTTACTGGAGGAAAAGCTTAAACAGAACAATGTTAAAGTAATTACAGATGCCAGTACTAAAGGCTTTGAGGGCCAGCAGTCTGTAGAAAAGGTAATTTTAGAGGATCAGGAAATTGAAGCAGATCTCGTTTTGATTTCAACTGGTGTACGCTGTAATACTGGCCTGGCTGGAAATCTTAAAATTGACCAGGATCATGGGATCAAAGTTGACAGTAAAATGCAGACTTCAAAATCGGATATTTATGCTGCAGGTGATGTGGCAGAATTTAATGATGATGTTTATGGAATCTGGCCTCCAGCTTTAGCACAGGGTAGGGTTGCTGGAAAAGTTATGAGTGGTGAAGATGCTGAATTCAAAGGCTATGTTCCTTCTCATAAATTAAAGGTTGCCGGTATTAACGTTGTTTCCCTGGGAGAGTTAAATAAAGAAGGGGAATATGAAGAAGAAATACTGGTTGATAATGATACTTATGTTAAAGTTATTAAAAATAAGGGAGAAAAAATTGGGGCTTTAATTGTTGGTCAGTATTCGGAACAAAATCAAATATTGGCTGATGTTAAAAAATAGTTTTTAAATAAACGAAAAGGAGGGTAAATTATGAGTGAAGAAAAAATTAAAGATATTGAAGCGGAAAAGGTAAAAGTAGAAAAGGAAGAAGAAAATGATGAGGGAAGTATTAAAATTGCCGATGAGGTCGTAGGTATTATTACCGGATTAGCTGCAACTGAGATTGAGGGAGTTGCCGGGATGAGCGGTGGAATAGCCGGTGGAATTGCTGATATGCTTGGTAGAAAAAGCTTGAGTAAAGGTGTTAAAGTTGAAGTCAGTGATGAAAGAGCCACAGTTGACGTTTATGTGATTATTAATTATGGTAATTCAATACCAGATGTAGCCTGGAAAATTCAGGATAATGTCAAACAGGCAATAGAGGGAATGACAGGTTTAAATGTTAAAGCTGTTAATGTTCATGTTCAGGGAGTAAATTTTCCAGAAGAGGAAAAAGAAGAAGCCGAAAAAGAAGAAGTAGAGGAAGTAGACAACAAAGAATAACTTATTCTTTGAAAAATGATTGGAGGTTAAGCCATGAAGATTATACAAAATATATTTTCCTTTTTGATTGCTTTAATTCTTATCGTTTTAACAATAACTCTTTCTCTATATAGTTTTGGACTTTTATCAGCGAATTTCATTCCTGATTTAATTTCCAGAAGCTATAATAGCTGGCAGGCGGCAGTTGTATATTTAGCATTCCTGTTGATGGCCCTTTTTGTAATCTATCCTTATTTTACAGACCGAAAATTCAAATCAACAAGATTGCTGAGTTCAGAATCCGGTGATATTACAATTACAATTTCTGCTCTTTCAAATTTAATTAAAGATAGGGTTAGAGAAAAAGAAAAATTTGATGACATAAAAGTTAAACTAGAAGAGCAGGATGAAGGACTAAAAATTGTTTTAAGTGGTAAGCTGACAGTACCAGGTGATTTACCTGCAATTAGTGAGAATATACAGCATGATCTTAAGAGTTATATAAAACAAACTACTGGGATTCAGGTAGCGAAGGTTCAGATTAGAATTGATGATGTAAAAAAAGAAAACAAACTGCCCGAAAAAGTAGAATGAGGTGGTCTATAAAATGGATAAAAATCAATTTAGGGAAGAGTTATCTCAATTTATATACCTAAACCGCAGAAAAATATGTGGAGCTTTAATTGGTCTAATTATAGGAATTTTAATTCTGACTATTGGATTTTTTAAAACTTTACTGCTCTGCTTGACTACTTTAATTGGGTATTATTTTGGGTCGCGCTGGCGTTTTGAGGAAGATTTAAAAGATTTTATAATAAGAATTATTCCAGATAGATTTAAATAGAGTTAGAAATGAGGTATTTTCTTTATGCAAAAAGTTTCGAGACACAAACAGAGAGTCTGGGTGCTGCAGATACTTTATGGTCTGGACATCAGAAAAAAGCTCGACCTTGAAAATTCAAAAAAAAGTTACAACAATTTTATTGCCGAAAAAGGTGTGCTGAAAGAAGATTTATATGCAGAAGAACTTCTAGAAGGTATTATTATGGAGCTAGAATTGCTTGATGCACAGATTGATAAGTATGCAATCAACTGGGATATTGAAAGAATGCCTGCAATTGATAGAAATATTTTGAGAATTGCTGCTTATGAGATTCAGCATGATATTCCTGTCAAAGTTGCGATCAATGAAGCAGTAAAAATTGCCAAAAAGTATGCAGATGATAGTTCACCATCATTTATTAATGGAATACTATCTAAATTTGCTTAAAAAAGGGGGGCTTATTCTTAGGTACCAGGTCCAATAAAACGATTTCGGTACCTGGTACCAATAAATATGGTACCAATAAATATATTAATGGGGTGTGAAGATGAAATATTCAGCAAGAATTGCAGAAATTGAGGAATCAAAAACAATTGCAGTTAGTACTAAAGCAAATAAGCTAACTGCAGCAGGAGAAGATGTGGTTAGCTTTGGAGCTGGAGAACCAGATTTTCCTACGCCAGATTTTATTAAAAAAGCTGCTGTGGAGGCTATGGATAAGGGATATACCGGATATACTTCTGCTTCTGGTCTACCTGAACTCAAGGAAGCAGCTGTTAACAAATTTGCTTCGGATTATTCATATAAATATTCTATTGAGGAAGTTATTGTCGGTAATGGGGGCAAACAGATACTCTTTAATGGATTATCAGCTATTTTAGAAGCTGAAGATGAAGTCTTAATTCCAAAACCTTACTGGGTCTCATATCCGGAGTTAGTTAAACTTGCAGGAGGTACACCTGTATTTATAGAGACAAAGACGGAAAACAAGTTTAAACTAAGAAGAGAAGAACTGGAAAAGAGTTTAAATGAAAATACAAAAGCAATAATAATTAATTCTCCTTCCAATCCTGATGGTCATTTTTATTCTCCTTCAGAATTAAATAAATTGCTTAATTTAGCTGTAAAAAAAGATTTATTTATTATCAGTGACGAGATATATGATAAATTACTTTATGATAACAGGCAATTTAAATCGATGATTGAACTTTTTCCGGAATATAAAGATAGATTATTAATTGTTAATGGGATGTCTAAATCATATTCGATGACCGGCTGGCGGGTCGGATTTGGTTTTGCCAATAAAGAGTGGATCAGTTCTATGGCTAAAATCCAGAGCCATACGACTTCTAATGTTAATACAATTGCTCAGTATGCAAGTGCAAAAGCTCTGGCCAATGATGACCTGGAGTCAATTATAGATGAGCGCCGAGAAGTTTATCAAAAAAGAAGAGACTTAACTGCTGAGCTGCTGGCAGAGATTGAGGGTTTAGATGCTATTAAACCTGCTGGAGCTTTTTATTTCTTTATTGATATTTCAGAACTTAAAGGCAAAAAACTTAAAGGAAAGAAGATTGAGGGTTCACTTTCATTTTGTGATCTACTTTTAAAGGAAAACAAGGTGGCTGTGGTTCCAGGTATAGCTTTTGGCATGGATAACTTTATTCGAATTTCTTATGCTTTAGGAGAAGAGCGAATCAGAGAAGGTATTAAAAGAATAGCCGACTTTGTAAAGAAAATAGAAATTTAGTTTTAAAATATTTAAACTAAAAAATTTAAAGCCAAAAGATTTGAGTTCTGTTATAAAAGTAACCAGCCTTAGCAGCTGGTCTTTCTTTTGCATTAATATCAAATGTATAGTAAACTGTACTATAATAATACAGACGAAGTATTATTAAAAGTTTTGTTTCGCAGTTACAATGCAGCCAGGAAGCATTAGAGTCTAATTTATAGCTAATAAAAAAAGAGCCCTAAAAAAGGCTCTTATCACTGCTATATTAAATGGTGCGAAAGGAGGGATTCGAACCCTCACGGTCGTGAGACCACTAGACCCTGAACCTAGCGCGTCTGCCAGTTCCGCCACTTTCGCACTAACAAATTATATTGTAACTTATAAATTTAAATTTGTCAAGGATATTGTTTTCATATTTTACTTAATCAGATAAATTATTACAATATAAAACAATATAAAATTGAAATACAACTTTATGAAAAAAATAACTAGGTTTTGGTCTAAATTATTTCTTAAATCAGGAAGGAATTAAGGGTAGCGGCAAAGAATAAAGTATAGAAGCAGGATTTTTTTGCTCAAGTTTTAAAAATTCAGGAGGGAAATTATGTACGAAATTTTAGAAAAAGAAGTACTGGCACCAACTATTAAAAAATTAAAGGTAAATGCACCTATGATTGCTAAAAAAACTAAACCCGGCAACTTTATTATATTAAGAGTAGATGAGAAGGGTGAGCGAATACCACTTACTGTTGCAGATTACGATCGGGAAACTGGTATGATTTCAATAATTTTTCAGGAAGTTGGTTATTCTACTAAATTATTAGGTCAAATGGATAAAGGTGATCAGATTCAGGATATTGTTGGTCCTTTAGGACATCATATTGATCTGGAAGGGTATCAGAAAGTTGTACTTTTGGGGGGAGGTTCAGGAACAGCTCTGTTATATCCAAAAGTTAGAGGTTTTCATGAAGAGGGGGCTGAGGTCATCAGCATTACCGGAGCTAGGACCAAAAATTTAATTATTTTAGAAGAAGAATTGGAGAAGTATAGTGACAGATTATTTATTACTACTGATGACGGAAGTTATGGTCATCACGGTTATGTTACCGATATTTTAAAAGACTTACTGGAAAAAGAAGATGATATTGATTTAGTGGTTGCTATTGGACCAGTGCCGATGATGAAAGCAGTTGCTGATATGACTGATGAATATGGAGTAAAAACTATTGTAAGTTTAAATACCGTGATGGTTGATGGAACAGGAATGTGTGGGGCCTGCAGAGTAACGGTTGGTGGAGAAAGAAAGTTCACCTGTGTAGATGGACCTGCTTTTGATGCCCACCAGGTTGATTTTAAGGAATTAATGAACAGACTTAACTTTTATCAAGATGAAGAAAAATTAGTTCATGATACAGCAGTCGAGGAGGATAATTAATGTCTTTACAGAAAAAGAAGACGCCGATGAAAGAACAGGCACCAGAAGAAAGAATTAAGAATTTTAAAGAGGTTCCGTTTGGATATAGTGATCAGGAGGCCCTTGTAGAAGCAGAAAGATGTTTGCACTGTAAGCATCAACCCTGTGTTGGTGGATGTCCGGTACATGTACCTATTCCCCAGTTTATTCAGGCTTTAAAAGATGGTGATCTGGTAGAAGCCAATCAGATAATTAAAAGCAAAAACAATTTACCAGCTGTCTGTGGTCGGGTTTGTCCTCAGGAAGAACAGTGTGAAAAAGTGTGTGTAATGGGAATTAAAAATGAGCCGGTAGCTATTGGTCGACTGGAGCGTTATGTTGCAGATTATAATATGAAAAGAGGTACTGATAAGTCATCTGCTAAAGAATTAGAAAAGCTTAAAGTCCCAGAATTAATAGGAAGAAAGGCTGCAGTAATTGGAGCTGGTCCCGCCGGACTGACTGCAGCAGCTGATCTTGCTAAATTTGGTTTAGATGTAACAATTTTTGAGGCTCTACATAAGACTGGAGGAGTGCTTCGTTATGGTATCCCCGAATTTAGACTACCTAAAGATATAGTTGATCAGGAAGTTGAGGCCATTAAAGAACTGGGTGTTGATATTCAGCTAAATGTTGTAGTTGGTAAATCAATTACAGTTGATGAACTGTTTGAGCAGGGTTATGAATCAGTGTTTATTGGAGTGGGTGCAGGTTTACCAAGATTTTTAAATATACCGGGTGAAAATTTAAATGGTGTGTATTCGGCCAATGAATTTTTGACCAGAGTTAATTTAATGAAGGCCTTTAAATATCCGGAATACAAGACTCCAGTTGTAGTTGGAGATAAAGTTGCCGTTGTTGGGGCTGGAAATGTAGCAATGGATGCAGCAAGAACTGCCAAAAGGTTGGGGGCAGAGGATGTATATATAGTTTATCGTAGAGCGAAAGAACAGATGCCGGCCCGCAGTGAGGAAATACACCATGCCCAGGAAGAAGGGATTGAGTTAAAGCTTTTAAACAATCCGGTTGCTATTCACGGAGAAGATGGGAGAGTTGCTCAGATGGAATGTCAGCAGATGAAACTGGGAGAAAAAGATGATTCCGGAAGAAGGCGCCCAATTCCAATTGATGATTCAAACTGGATGTTAGAACTGGATACAGTGATTATTGCAATTGGTCAAAATCCAAACCCACTTTTAACTTCAAATACAAAAGACTTAGAAACCAAAAGTTGGGGTGGAATTAAGGTTGGAGAAGACCAGCAGACCAGCCGCAGAGGAGTCTATGCTGGTGGAGATGTTGTTACTGGAGCAGCCACAGTTATTAAAGCAATGGGTGCCGGGAAAACAGCAGCTGAAAATATCAAGAATTATTTGCTAGAGAAATCTAAAAAATAGAGTGGTTGATTTTATGTCAGATTTATATCAGGATGATTTGTTTTCAAAAAAAGAAAAAAAGATCTATACAGTAGCAGAAATTACAGGGTATCTTCAGGCTTTAATTAAAGAAGATGCTCTTCTTTCTGACTTCTGGATTAGTGGTGAAATATCCAATTTTTATCACCACAGTTCAGGTCATATGTATTTTACTTTAAAGGATAAAAATTCTCAGCTGAAAACAGTTATGTTTAAAGGTTATAATTCCTCTCTGGATTTTGAGCCGGAAGCAGGAATGCAGGTTGAGGCCAGGGGTAATTTAGATATTTATGCTCAGCGGGGAGAATATCAATTTTATGCCCGGGAGATGGAAAAAGCAGGTAAGGGTAAATTATACGAAGAATTTGAAAAATTGAAGGCCAGACTGGAAAAAGAAGGTCTTTTTGCGGAAGCTAAGAAAAAGGAGATACCACTTTTGGCCAGCAAAATTGGAATTGTGACTTCTCCTACCGGGGCCGCTATTAGAGATATACTTTCGGTAATGAAGAGACGGAGCGGCAATTTTTCGGTTCTAATAGTTCCTGCTCATGTACAGGGTAATCTTGCTAAGGGAGAAATTACTGCCGGGATTGAATATTTAAACAGTCGGGATGATATTGATTTAATAATCATCAGCCGTGGTGGTGGCTCAATTGAGGATCTCTGGCCCTTTAATGAGGAAGAGGTGGCCCGGGCTATTTATAACTCTAGTCTGCCGGTGATTAGCGGAGTTGGACACGAAACCGATTTTACCATTTCAGATTTTGTGGCTGATTTGCGGGCTCCCACTCCTTCGGCCGCAGCAGAGCTGGCTACTGCTAATAGGGAAGAAATTTTAAATAGACTTGATAATTTAACTCAGCGTCTTTTAAACAGCAGTTCTGCCAGGATTAAAGAACTGCAGAATAGGCTGCAGAGTATTTCTGAAAGAAGGATTTTTGCTTCACCAGAAGAACTTTTCCGGAATTATGAACAGGAACTTGATAGTCTTGAGACAAAATTAGAACACCAGATTGAAAAAAAATATAATGTCTGGGAAAACAAATATCAGCTGTTATATCAGCGATTAAATAATTTAAGTCCACTAAAGACTCTTGACCGAGGATATGCTATACTGCAGGATCGGAAAGAAAAAACAATTAAGTCGGTAAATCAAATAGAAGCTGGAGATCAGCTGCAGGCACATTTGAGTGACGGCCTGGCAGATTTGGAAGTAAAAGCTAGTAGAAAAGATGGTGATATTAATGGCTAAAAAAAATGAGAAAGTTAAAGAAGCTGAGAAAATTGATACTGAAAATTTAGATTTTGAAACAGCTTTAGAAAAACTACAACAAATTGTAGAAGATCTTGAAAAAGGTGGTCTTTCACTGGATAAGACCCTTGCTGAATTCAGTCAGGGAATGAAACTGCTTAAATTCTGTCATCAAAAACTTGATAAAGCAGAAAAGAAAATAGAGTTAATGCTGGAAGAAGATAATGAGTTTACTGAAGAAGTACCTTTTGAGTCAGAGATTGAGGAGGATTAGAATTGCAGGAAATAGAAAAAATACTGGCAGCAAAGGCTGAAGAAGTGGAATTAAAGTTAGAAGAATTGATGACCTTAAAAGGAGAAATAGCACCTCAGTTGACTGAGGCCATGAAATATACCCTGCTTTCTGGAGGGAAAAGAATCAGACCTGTATTATCACTTTTAACTGTAGAATTACTGGGGGGTAATTATAAGGCTGCATTAAAGGCTGGTTCAGCTCTGGAGATGATTCATAGTTATTCATTAATCCATGATGATCTGCCAGCAATGGATAATGATGACCTGCGTCGGGGTAAAAAAACTAATCATCTTGTTTTTGGTGAAGCAGCTGCAATTTTAGCGGGTGATGCTCTTTTAACTTATGCCTTTGAAGTCCTAACAGAACTGGAACTTAAGCCAGAAGCTAAAATTAAAATAATTGCTAACACAGCAAAATTTTCCGGCTATCAGGGAATGGTAGGCGGCCAGGTCCTGGACATTGAGGCTGAGAATAATAAATTGTCTCTGGCAGAAATGCAGAGGGTACATAGAGCCAAAACAGGAGCTTTAATTAAGGCTTCTGTTTTAAATGGACTCTACTGTTCTGATTTTAATAGTGAAGAAAAAAAAGCACTATTAGCTTATGCAGAAAATATTGGTGTTTTATTCCAGATTATTGACGATCTACTTGATTTAACGGGAGACACAGAAAAACTGGGCAAGGTTGTTGGCAGAGATGAAGAATTAAATAAATCAACCTATCCTAAATTAATAGGAGTTGAAGCTGCAAAAAAAGCAGCTGCCGAACATGCTCAAAGAGCCAAAAATGAGTTAAATATTTTTGGGTCTCGAGCTCAGAATTTAAAGGATTTAGTTGATTATATTTTTAAAAGACAGCATTAATTGAAGGGACTAAACAAATGTGTTATAATTAGTTAAAATACAGATGACGCAGTAGCAAAACACAGGTGCCTGGATCCAGCCCTGAGTTGAACCGGCTGGACCTATGACACTTCATTTATCTATTATATTACATCTGTTATTTTATTAATTGAGGTGAATATTTTTGGCTAAATTAAAGAGCAGTATTATTATTGCTATAATGATTTTTTTATTGCGGTAAGTGTCTCTTCCGTTTCACAGACACAGGTACAGTTTGTACCATTACCGATGGCAGTAATAATACTGTTAATTATTATTATAGTAGGTGTTTTAGTAGATATGGTAGGGGTAGCAGCTGCTGCCAGAACTGAACCTTTTAATGCTAAAGCTGCCAGGAAAATTTTTGGGCAAAAAATGGTGATAAAGTGGCCAGTTTAATTTGTGATTTCGGTGTTGGCCGCTTTTTAGAGTTTTTTCATCTTGTCTATAATAAAATTTACGGCTTTCTAAAAAAGAGGTGGAATTAATGACTGATTATTTATCAAAAATAAATGGAATAGATGATTTAAAAGAATTGAAGGGTTCTCAGCTTAAAGAATTGGCTTCTGAAATCCGGGAGTTTTTATTAAAAAATATTTCACAGACTGGTGGGCATCTGGCTTCTAATCTGGGAACAGTTGAGCTGACTATTGCCCTACATCATTATTTAAATAGTCCTACAGATAAAATTATCTGGGATGTCGGACATCAGGCATATACCCATAAAATATTAACAGGACGCAAAGATTGTTTTGTTAATTTGCGGCAGAAGGATGGAATCAGTGGCTATCCTAAGTGCAGTGAATCTCCTCATGATATTATTGGTGCCGGTCACAGCAGTACCTCGATTTCTGCTGCAGTTGGACTCTCCCTGGCTCGAGAGAATCTAGATCAAATTGGTGATATCTATGCAGTGATTGGAGATGGTGCTCTAACTGGCGGTATGGCTTTTGAAGCATTGAATCATGCCGGTCATATTGGGAGTAATATTAATGTAATTTTAAATGATAACGAGATGTCAATCGCTAATAATGTAGGCGCTATTTCTAATTATTTATCTCATTTAAGAAATGATCCTACCTTAAAAAAAGTAAAAGAAGATATAGAATTTTTGATTAATAAAATACCTAAATTCGGGAAAACAGTATCGAATACTGTTGATCGTGTAAAAGATGCTTTAAAATATAGTTTTATTCAGGGGGTACTTTTTGAGGAGTTTGGTTTTAATTATCTCGGTCCTGTTGACGGGCATAATATAATTGAACTTATGAAATATTTTGAACAGGCAGAAGCAGTAGCTGGACCTGTACTTTTACATGTAATAACCAGGAAAGGCAAAGGTTATCCACCTGCTGAAAATAACCCTGATAAATTTCATGGAGTAGGTCCTTTTAATATTGAAGATGGCAGTTCTAAAAAGGTGAAAACTAAAGCAAGTTACAGCCAGATTTTTGGAGAAACATTAAATAGAATGGCAGCTGTGGATAAAAGAATTGCCGGTATAACTGCTGCTATGCCTTCAGGAACTGGTATGGAAATTTTTGCCAACTCATATCCAGAGAGATATTATGATGTTGGAATTGCAGAACAGCATGCCATAACTATGAGTACCGGACTGGCAAAAGGTGGAATGAAGCCTGTTTGTGCTATCTATTCTACTTTTTTACAGAGAGCCTATGATCAGGTGATTCATGATGCGGCAATCCAGAATGTTGATTTAACTATAGCTGTTGATCGGGCAGGAATTGTTGGTAATGATGGTGAAACCCATCAGGGTCTATTTGATTATTCATTTTTGCGTCCTGTTCCCAATTTAGTTATGATGGCAGTCAGAGATGCTGAACAACTGCAGCAGATGCTTTTTACTGCTGTTAACTATCAGGGACCTGCAGTGCTGCGCTATCCTCGAGGTAGTGCAGCTGGAAAATATATTCCCCAAAAAGTTAGTGATTTAAAAGAAATAGAAATTGGAAAAGCAGAAGAATTAATTAAAATTAAAGAGGAAATGGATCTCACAATATTAGCTGTGGGTTCAACTGTTGAGCCGGCACGGAAAGCTGCTGAAATACTAAATAACAATAATCATCAAACTGCTTTAGTTGATGCCAGATTTATCAAACCTCTGGATGAAAAAATGATCATCCGGGCTCTTAAAAACTCTAAAAACATAATAACAGTTGAGGAACAGGTTTTAGCGGGTGGCTTTTCTTCCGCAGTGTTGGAGCTTGCTGCAGATAGAGGTATTCCCCTTAAAAATTTCAAGAGAATCGGTGTTGGTGATGAGTTTGTGACCCATGGAGGAATGGAAGAAATGAGAAAGGAATATCAGCTTGATGCCAGAGGTATTCTTAAAAAAGCACTTTCTTTGCTTGCTCAAGCAGAGGAGGTTAATAAAATATGGCCGGAAAAGAAAGATTAGATATTGTAGTAACTGAACGGGGATTATTTAAAAGCCGTTCTCGGGCTAAGAGGGCTATTATGGCCGGATTGATTTTTGTTAATGGCCAGCGGGAAGATAAAGCAGGAACTCAGGTTGATCCAGATGCTGAAATTGAGTTTAGAGGCGACAAAAACCCGTATGTAAGTCGTGGAGGCCTTAAACTTGAGAAGGCTTTAAAAATCTTTAATATTGATCCTGAAGCAAAAGAAGCATTAGATATTGGTGCTTCAACAGGGGGCTTTACTGATTGTTTATTACAGCACGGAGCTCGAAAAGTGTATGCAATAGATGTTGGCTATGGACAGCTTGCCTGGAAACTCAGACAGGATGAGCGAGTTGAAGTCTTTGAAAGATGTAATTTCCGTCACTTAGAAAAGGATCAGCTGCCGATTAAAGTTCCATTAATTGTAACTGATGTTTCTTTTATTTCTCTGCGGTTGATTGCACCGGGAGTAAAAAAATTTATAGAGCAGAATGGAGATTTTATTGCTTTAATCAAACCACAATTTGAAGCTGGTCGAGAGCGGGTAGGGAAAAATGGTGTTGTTAAGGATCCTGCTGTTCATAGAGATGTGATTGAAAGTTTAAGTGATTTTTTTCTTGAAGAAGGTTTTGAGCCGCTTGCTCTTGATTATTCACCGATAACCGGTGCTGCAAGCAAAAATATTGAGTATTTAGTCCATCTAAGTTTTACTGAGAGGACTGCTGGATTTGACCGTCATGGCTGGCAGCATAAAACTGCTAAACTGGTTAATACTGCTCATTCAGAACTGGGAGGTTCTTAAAATGGATAAAGCTGCATTAATAGTAAATTTGGACAAAAAAGAAGCTTTTACTGTAGCAGAAAGAGCTATCGAATGGTTTGAAGCGCGGGATAAAGAATTTATAATTGAGGAACATGCTGCTTTTCAGCTTGCGCAAAAAGATAGAAAAGCTGATTATGATCAGATTAAAAAAGAAGCTGATTATATTATCATAATTGGTGGTGATGGAACTTTTTTACACAGCTCTCATCATTTTATCGGCAGTGATATTCCACTGCTGGGTATTAATGTTGGTCATCTAGGTTTTTTAACTGATGTTGAGACTGATGAGTTAACAAAGGCACTGGAGATGATAGATAGCAACAATTATAATATTGAAAAAAGAATGATGCTCAAGACAGAACATTATCGTGATGAAGATAAGATTAACAGCAGCTATGCACTTAACGATTATGTCATAAATAGGGATCCAGACTCTCAAATGCTTAAAATTGAACTCTATATTAACAAAGAGCTTGTCAATAACTTTCGAGGTGATGGTTTAATTATTGCCACTCCTACTGGTTCTACAGCCTATTCCCTTTCAGCAGGGGGGCCGATAATAAACCCCCGTCAAATTCAGGCAATTTTAATAACTCCAATTTGTCCGCATAACCTTCATTTACGTCCAATGGTAATCTCAGATCAGGAAGAAATAAGAATTAAAGTTGATAGTGATGGACGGTCTGTTAAAGGCTGTGCTGATGGCAGACAGAAAAACGAAATCATTCCTGGAGATGAGATTTATATCAGTGGTGCAGACCAGGAATTATCAATTATCAAATTACCTGATAGAACTTTTTATACTATCGTTAAGGAAAAAATGAATCTTGCTTAATTGACAGGAGGAAAGCTTATGCTCAGTGATTTACAGGTAAAAAACTTTGCTTTAATAAATAAGGTTAATATTAATTTTAAGCAGGGATTAAATATTTTAAGTGGAGAAACCGGTGCAGGTAAATCAATAATTATTGGTGCTCTTGACTTATTACTGGGAGCCAGAGCAAATACTGATGTTATCCGAAGTGGAAAAAAGGCAGCATATATTTCCGCTTTTTTTCAGCCTGAAGAACTGAAAATTATTAATGATATTTTAACTGAAGCAGGCATAGAAAAAGAAGAAAATGGTATATTAATTGCCCGTGAGATTAGAGAAAATGGCCGCAACCGCACTCTGATTAATGGTCAGCTGGCAGCTTTAAAGATTGTAAAAAAAATTAGTCGTTATTTAATTGACATCCACGGTCAGCATGAACACCAGCTGCTTTTAGATCAGAGTTCTCATCTAATGATCCTTGATGCCTTTATTGGGAAAGAAATTAGTTCCTTAAAATCAGAAATAAAATCATTATATAAGGAATTATCAGAGGTGAGAAAAGAACTATCAGAAATCGAAATTGATGATTCTCAGAGAGCAAGGGAAGTTGATGTTATTAATTTTCAGATCGAAGAGATTGAGGAAGCAGCTCTTAAAGAAGGAGAATACGAAGAATTAAAAGAAGAATATCAAATTTTATCTCACGGAGAAGAAATTTATCAAGTTGTGTCTGAACTGATGACCGCTCTGAGCGGAGATGACTATAGTGAAAAAGGGATAATGGATCGTCTTTCAGTATTAAAGAATAAATTTGCAGAAATTGAAAATTATAATCAAAAATTAAAGGGTTTAAACAAAAAATTTGCAGATATTTATTATGGATTGGAAGAATTTATTTTTGATTTAGGTGACTTTGAAAGCTCTTTTGCTTATGATGAAGAAAGAATATCTTTAATCAGTGATCGCCTTGATCTAATTAATACTCTTTTGAGAAAATACGGAGAAGATGTAGAAACAGTACTTTCTTATCTTGAGGAATTATATCACAAGCGGGACAAATTGGAAAATATTGAGGATAAGATTAATTTTCTAACTAAAAAGAAAGATGATTTAAAGAAAAAATTAGTCAAAAAATCAGATCAATTATCTAAAAAAAGAAAAAAACATGCCGAAAATTTAGAGGTGAAGTTAAAACAGGAACTTAAGGATTTGGCTATGGAAGATGTTAGATTTGAAGTTGATTTTAAAGAAAAAGCAATATCTGCAGATGGGACTGATCAGATAGAATTTTTAATTTCACCAAATAGAGGTGAAGATTTAAAATCTCTCTCTAAAATTGCCTCTGGGGGAGAGATATCAAGAATCATGCTTTCTTTAAAAACTATTACAGCAGCTTTAGATCAGGTGGATACATTAATTTTTGATGAAGTTGACAGCGGTGTTGGAGGTAAAACTGCTGCTAAAATGGCAGCAAAATTAAGCCAGATTTCTAAGGATAGACAGATAATCTGTATTACTCATTTACCGCAGCTTGCAAGTGCAGCCAACCATCATTTTTTAATTAAAAAAGAAAAAGGAGAAGACAGGACTTTTACAAAGATTTACACTTTAGATGAAGCCGAAAGAGTTAAGGAAATTGCCAGGATGATTGGTGGGACAACAATAACTGACAAAACTTTGGCTCATGCAGAAGAAATGCTGCTTCTGGCAGAGAAATAGGAGATATTATACAGCCGATATTTTTAATTTAATATTTCATTACCAGGAAAATATATAGTTTTAGAAGATAAATAATTATTTTTATTCTAAGAGGGGGAAAAATATTGGAGGATGCTATTGATATTCTAATTGTGGATGATAACCAGGAATTCTGTCAGCTTTTGGCCGAATTTTTTGAGGTAAATGAGGAATTTAATGTTTTAGAAATGTTACATGATGGAGAACAGGTTCTCGAATTTATAAAAAATAATGAAAATCCGGATGTTTTAATTTTAGATTTAATTATGCCTCATCTTGATGGGATTGGTGTTTTAGAAGAACTAAACTCTCAGGATTTAATTGGAGAGATGAAAGTCATTGCTTTAACAGCTATGGGTCATGATAAAATAATGAAGACAGTAATTGAATTAGGAGTTCATTATTATATTATGAAACCTTTTGATCTTGATAAATTGAAGCAGAGAATTAAGCAGCTGATGGAAAAAAGTTCGGGTGTTTCAGAAAATATACATTTTCAGGATCCCCAATTAGCGATGGAAAATGGAAATTATATACCTTACATAACTCAGATTATTCAGGAACTTGGTGTTCCCGCACATATTAAAGGTTACCGTTATGTACGCCAGGCTGTAAAAATGGTAATTAAAGATATGGATTTATTAGGTGCAGTAACCAAAGAATTATATCCTCGAGTGGCAGATGAATTTGATTCTACTCCCAGTAGAGTTGAAAGAGCAATCAGACATGCTATTGATGTTGCCTGGCAGCGGGGAAATCAAAAAGCTTTAAAAAAATATTTTAAAAACAATATCAACGAAAATGTTAAACCTACCAATTCTCAATTTATTGCTAGAATTGCTGACAAAATTGTGGTTGATTTAAAAGTTTCATAAATGGAGGCTTATAATGGAGATCAAAAAGGAAATAAGAACAGCAACTAAAACAATATATGAAGGAAATATTTTAAAATTATATAGAGATGAAGTAGAATTTCCTAATAAACATAAATCTGCCCGGGAAGTAGTAGAACACAGTGGTGGAGTTTCTGTTTTAGCTGAAAATGAGGATGGGAAAATTTTATTAATCAAGCAGTACAGATATCCGGTTGATGAAGTGATTTACGAAATTCCAGCCGGTAAATTAGAGGTGGATGAAGAGATAGAAGAATGTGCCAGGCGGGAATTAAGAGAAGAAACTGGTTATACAGCCGAAAAATTAAGTAAGTTATTTGAATTTTATCCGACACCTGGTTATAGTACAGAAACTATTTATATTTATCAGGCAGAAAACTTAAAGTTTGTGGGTAGAGATTTAGAAGAGGGAGAATATATAGAAGTTGTTCCTAAGACAAAGGCAGAATTAAAAGAACTTATGCAGGTTGGTAAGATCAAAGACAGCAAAACCTTAATTGCAGTAATGTATTATCTCGGTGATTTTTAATGAAAAAAGAATATTTTGCTGATCTGCACATTCATATTGGCGGAAGTAGTGACGGCAGTCCGGTTAAAATAACTGCTTCCAAAAAATTAAATTTCTCCAATATCCTAAAAGAGGCTGCTTTTAAAAAAGGACTTGACATCGTTGGAATTATCGACTGTGCCTCTCCTGTAGTTCTTAAAGATATAGATCAAATGCTGGCTGCAGGAGAAATGAAAGAACTGGAAGAGGGAGGGATTCTCTATTCTAATCAGCTGCTTGTACTGCCGGGAGCAGAAATCGAAAGCAGAGAGGGAAATGGGGGCCAGGTTCACTATTTAGCCTTTTTTCCGAAAATTAAACAGATCAAAGAATTTAGCAGGACAATGGAAAATTATATTTCCAATATCACTTTAAGTTCTCAGGCTGCCAAATTGACCGGGAAAGAGCTTCTTAAAATTGTAGATTATCACGGAGGAATAATGATTCCAGCCCATATTTTTACCCCTCATAAAAGTTTTTACGGCAGAGCTTTTCAAACTTACACTGAGGTTTTCACACCAGCTGAATGGGGGGAAATACCGGCAGTAGAGCTGGGACTTAGTGCTGATACAGAAATGGCAGATTTACTGCCAGAACTAAAGGAAAAAACTTTTTTGAGTAACTCTGATGCTCATTCTCTGCCTAAAATTGCTAGAGAATATAATATTATGGAGTTAGAGGACTTAAATTTTAATTCAGTCCTTAAAGCACTAAAAAGAAAATCAGATAACAGAGTCAAAAAAAATTATGGTCTAAATCCAGAGTTAGGAAAATATCACCGCTCTCACTGTGAAGACTGTGACAGCATTTTTTCAGGAAAAGAAGCTGTTTTGCAGTGCCCTAACTGTGATTCAAAAAAGGTAGTAGTTGGGGTTAAGGATAGAATTTTAAAAATTGCAGAAGCAAAAAAACCGGAGCATCCTGTTCACCGTCCAGAATATATTTATCAGGTACCACTTTTAGATATTCCTGGAATTGGTAAAAAAACTGCAGCTAAACTGTTCGAAAATTGTGGTACTGAAATGGATGTAATTCATAATTTATCTACTGCTGAATTAAAAAAATGTATGAGCAGTAGAATCTTTAAAAAAATCAAAAAAGCCCGTCAGCAGAATTTTAGCTTTCAGTCAGGTGGAGGCGGAACATACGGCAGGGTTATTTTTTGATTTAAAAAATGAAATATCTTTCAGTTTTCCACTCATGCTGATGGTGAATTGATCTATTGTGATGGTAAATTTATAATTTAGTATTGTTTTGAATTATTATTTCTAAGCAGAGCAAAAATTAAATCCAAATCAACTTTTAAGAAAGACTAAGATTCATTAAAAAAATAATTTATTGGAGGTTTTAAATTATGATTGAAGATATTAAAAAAAATGCTCAGATCATTGCTGATGAGCTTGATTATAAGCCGGAGATTGGGCTTATTTTAGGTTCTGGACTAGGGGTAATGGCAGAGGAAATTGAAGATCCTGTTTTTATAGATTATGGTGAACTTGAACATTTTCCTGTTTCGACAGTAGAAGGCCATGCAGGTAGGTTTGTTATTGGAGAATTAGAAGGAAAAAAAGTTATTGCAATGCAGGGAAGGACCCACTATTATGAAGGCTATTCCATGCAGGAACTGGTAATGCCTGTTAGAATTATGAAGAAAGTTGGAATAGAAAAGTTGATTTTAACCAATGCAGCCGGAGGAGTTAATGAAGAATTTAGTGCCGGTGAATTTATGATTATTTCTGACCATATAAATTTAATGGGGGATAATCCATTAATCGGTGAAAATTATGATGAATTTGGTCCGCGTTTTCCTGACATGTCAGAAGCCTATAATAAAGAACTGATTGAAGTGGCTGAAAATGTAGCTCGAGATAATGGAATATTAACTCGGAAAGGTGTTTATGCTGCTGAGTCAGGGCCAAGTTATGAAACACCTGCAGAAATAAAATATTTAAGAATCATTGGGGCTGATGCAGTTGGGATGTCAACTGTTCCAGAAGTGATTGCGGCCAATCATATAGGGCTAGAAATTGTTGGAGTTTCCTGTATAACCAATATGGCAGCTGGAGTATTAAATCAACCTTTAGACCATCGAGAAGTTGTTGAAATAGCAGAAAAGGTAAGACCTGATTTTATTAAATTAATGAGAGGTATTATTAAAAATATTTAACTGGAGGGTTTAATAGTGCGTGCATATGATATAATATATAAAAAAAGAGAAGGTCAAAAATTAAATAAAGAAGAACTGGAATTTTTAATCAATGGCTATGTTGAAGGGAATATTCCGGATTATCAGATGTCAGCCTGGGCAATGGCAGTTTATTTTCAGGATATGGATGCTGAAGAAACAGCAAATTTAACTATGCTGATGGCAGAATCAGGTGATATGATAGATTTAAGCCCAATTGAAGGTATTAAGGTTGATAAGCACAGTACAGGTGGTGTAGGAGATACCACAACCCTTGTTCTGGCTCCCCTTGTCGCTTCTGCTGGGATACCTGTAGCCAAAATGTCAGGTCGGGGACTTGGTCATACTGGTGGAACAATTGATAAATTAGAATCTATTCCCAGTTTTAATACATCTTTAGCAAGAGATAAATTTTTTGATAATGTAAATCAGCATGGAATAGCAGTAGTTGGACAGACTGGAAATTTAACTCCTGCTGATAAAAAGTTATATGCTTTACGGGATGTAACTGCTACAGTTGAGTCTATTCCGCTGATTGCCAGCAGTATTATGAGCAAAAAGCTGGCTGGTGGTGCAGATGCAATTGTGCTTGATGTTAAAACCGGTAATGGTGCTTTTATGAAAGATTTTAAAAATGCTAAAAAACTGGCAGAAGCAATGGTTGCTATTGGTAAAGAGTTAGGTCGGGATACCGCGGCTTATATTACTGATATGAATCAGCCTCTGGGTTATGCTGTTGGTAATGCACTTGAAGTTAAGGAAGCAATCAAAACTCTTAAGGGTGAAGGTCCTGAAGATTTAACAGAACTCTGCCTGGAACTGGGGGCTGGAATGCTGCAGCTTGCAGGAAAAATTAAAGATTTAGAAGAGGGCAAAAATATTTTAAGAGAAAATATTAAAAATGGAAAAGCTCTGGCTAAGTTTTCAGAAATGATCTCTGCTCAGGGTGGTAATGCAAAAGTTATTGAAGATCTATCACTGCTGCCGATTGCTGATACAACTTTTGAAGTTAAAGCAGAAAAAGATGGTTATATATCTGAAATTAAGGCTTTAGATGTTGGACTATCTGCGATGATTTTAGGGGCTGGCCGAGAAAATAAGGAGTCTGTAATTGACCTTGCTGCAGGTTTAGAAATCAAGAAAAAGATTGCTGATCCGGTAAATAAAGGAGACATCCTGGCTGTGCTTCACTATAATGAATGTAATAATTTAGAAGAAGCAAAACAAAAACTATTAGAAGCTTTTACAATTACTGCAGAAAAGAAAGATAAAAACGAACTCATTTATGAAATAATTAAATAAAGTACTTTTGAGGTGAGTTTATGACTATTTTTAATGGTGAGCGTCTGGAAACTGAACTCTTCCAATTAGTTAGAAAAAGAATGGCAGCTGACTTTTATCAAATTGTTTCTGTGAGGGAACCAAAAATGATTTTACAGGTGATGTGTTCGCGTTAAAGTTGATGGTGAATGGATTGATCTGGCCAGGGTAGGGCGGTTAGCAGCTGATTATTTAATTTAAAAGAAATTGATTTGAGTGAAATCAATTAGAAAATTTAAATTTAGATTATAAATCAGGCTGTCTCTATTGAGGCAGTCTTTTAAAGTGGTGACTATATAATGAAAAAAAGAAAAAATTTATTAAATAAAATAATTAATTCTATGGCAGAAGAATATTTTACTTTTGAGAATAAAATTATAAAAATCAATAATTTAAAAGAGGCTGATTTTAAAAAAATAGCTTTAAAAGTTGATGCTGAAGATCAGAGATACTATCTGGAAAACAATTATTTGATTGATCAGGATAATGTGTATTTTAATAAAGAGAGTGTTAATCTCTTAAAATATAAAATTCGATTTCTCGGTAAAATTAAGTCAGGGCAGTATAATGTTCCCTATCATAATGATACGGCATATAAAAGTTTGAGTATTGATCTTGATAAGGGACTTGATTTATTGAAAAAATATCAGAAAAACAATCACGATCAGGCTTCATTTCTGCACTATAAATCAGACTTACTGGATTATCTACCTGCAGAAAGAAGAAAATTACTTTTGAAACTTGCTGCCGAGGCTGCAGAATTAGGATATAATCTTTATCTGGTTGGAGGCCAGGTTCGAGACTTATTGATTAATCTTCCCTTAAATAAAGATCTAGATATCCTGCTTGATGGAGATTTAAAAAAGTTTTTTATTCATCTGACTGAAAAATATGATTATCAATATGATTATAATAATAAATTTTCTACTGGATTTTTACACAACAAATATGGTTATTCTATTGATATAGCAAGTTGTAGAGAGGAAAAGTATCATTTTCCAGGTTCCTTACCTCTTGTAGAAAAAGCTGATCTCTTTTCTGATTTGTTTCGTCGCGATTTTACAATAAACACTCTGGTTATTGATTTACACCCTGACCGCAAAGGAATTTTATATGATTTCTTTGGTGCTCTTAATGATTTGAATAATGGAATTCTTAAAGTACTTCATAATTACAGTTTTAGAGACGATCCTCTAAGAATTCTGCGGGGGATTCGTTTTCAAATATTAAAAGATTTTAAATTAAGCGCAGAAACTGTTGAACTAAGCAGGAGATCTTTAAAAAATTATGATTACCATAAACTGGCTCTGGAAAGAGTTTTTACTGAATTATCATATTTATTTAAGGCACATCAAGATATTTCTCAATTTTCTTCTATTTTATTGAATCAAATTCCTGTTCTAAAGTTAATTAAAGATGATTTTGATTTTGGCAGCAGCAGAGATGCTAAATTTTTAAAAGGAGAGAAAATGCTTGCTCTCAGCAGAGAAAATGAGCTTGAAGTTAATCATTTTCTTGTCAGACTAATGATTTTGTTTTATAATAGTAAGGAAGACTCTATTAAATCCTGGCCGCTTTCAATTCCAGAAAAAAAGACTTTTATCCAAAAAAGCTGGGAAAACATTGAGAGTGCGGTTTTTGAAATAAAAGATCCAGCTTTAAGATATAGAGAACTGGAGTTTTATCAAGCAGAAGAATTAATTATGTTTGCTGTTAATAACTTTAAGCAGGAATATGCTGAAGAAATTTTTCAGCACCTGCAGTTAAGAGACCAGATTGAAATTCCAATTTCGGGTCATGATTTAATTGAGATGGGAATTAAACAGGGACCAGAAATTAAGAAATTTTTATTGGAAATCAGAGACCAGATACTGCGCGATCAAATCAGCAGTCGTGAAGAAGCTTTAGAATATTTAAGAAAGATTATATAAAAAATTGAAAAGAGCATATAAATTAGATGGTTTTTTAAAAGAGGTGAAATAGTGAATACAATATATGAATTATTATTACTAATTCCGGTACTTTTGTTTTCTTTATCTTTACATGAATTTATGCATGGTTATGTATCATATAAATTAGGGGATCCTACTCCCAAGTCTCAGGGAAGATTAACTTTAAATCCCCTGGCACATCTGGATCCGATCGGAAGTCTGGTTTTAATTTTAACCAGGCGTTTTGGCTGGGCTAAGCCTGTTCCAATTAATCCTAATTATTATAAAAATCCAAGACAGGGTACGATGTTTGTCAGTCTTGCCGGCCCGGGAGCAAACTTTTTACTGGCAGCCTTATTTGCACTGACAGCACGAATTATTCTCTTTTTTAGTTCTGCCAGTTTATATCAGCTGCAGATGGCCGGTTATGGTAATCTTGTCCAGACGTTTTTTGTTTTCTTTCAGTTAGCAGTAATTATAAATTTAAGTTTAGGCTTTTTTAATCTTTTACCAGTGCCGCCGCTGGATGGTTCTAAGATTTTGATGGGGTTTTTACCACCTAAATATGATAAATATATCCGCAAACTGGAAGGACCTTATGGAATGATCTTACTATTGGTACTTGCCTATACAGGAATTTTATGGAGTATAATTGGACCACTGGTAAATACAATATACGGACTACTACTGTAGAAAGAGGTTAAGTTATGGATTATAAGCTTATACTTGATGATTTTGAGGGTCCACTGGAACTTTTATACCAGCTGGTTAAGAAAAACGAAATTAATATCAGTGAGGTCTCACTTGCTAAGATAACTGATCAATACCTTAAATATCTAGAGCAGATGCGTGAATTTGATATTGATCTGGCAGGTGAGTTCTTAATTATTGCGGCTGAACTGATTGAAATTAAAATTAAAGCTCTGCTGCCTAAGGAAGATGAGCTGGAAGAAGAGGAAACTGAACATGAATTAATTACTCGACTTAGAGAATATGAGTTATTCAAAAACATTGCTCAAATGTTAAAAGAATGGGAAGAAAAGGCCGGAAATCGCTATCAGGCTAAGGTTGATATAGAAGAGCTGATGCCGGAGATGCTGCAGATTGATTTAGAAATCTCGGCAGCTGAGCTTTATGAGCTGGTGGTTAAGGCTTTAACCGCTGAGAAGGAAGAGGAAACAGAGGTTTTAAAAAATCCCAAATTAGAGTATCTTAAAGAGGAAAAGTTTAATATTAGTAATAAAATTAGAGATATTTTAAAAGATATCAGGCAGGTTAATCACGAAGTTTCATTTTTTTATCTGATTAAAGAAGAAAATAATCAGCTTGAAATTGTGGTCAGCTTACTGGCATTATTAGAGTTGATGAAGCGTAAACGAATAAAGGTAGTCCAGGATAATAATTTTTCTGATATCAGGATCAGTATGGAAAGGTGATTTGATGAGTGAGGATAAGATAAGCTATCTCAGTAATAAGAGAAGGGAAAAAGAGCAGAAAATACTTGATAACCTCGGGTTTGAAGATTTAAAGCCGAAGGAGATTGCTTTAGTTGAGGCTCTTATTTTTAGCAGCAAAAAAAAGGTGCCTCGTGCTGTAGTTAAGGAAATCACTGCTTTTTCGGAAGAAAAATTGGAAAGAATAATTATCTATCTGGAACAGAAATATCAGGGAGTTGAATTCGGGATTCAGCTTAAAGAATATAATGATAGTTATTTGTTTCAAACAAAAAAAGAATTCGCAGCTGAGATAGAACAATTATTTGATATCACAAAGGTTTCTTCTCTTTCTACTGCTTCAATGGAAACACTGGCTATTATTGCTTATAGACAGCCTGTTACTCGATCCGAAATAGAAGAAATTAGAGGGGTTAGTGTAGAGAGAACTTTAACTACCTTAAGTAAATATGAATTAATAGAAGAAGTAGGCAGAAAAGAAACTATTGGTAACCCAATTATTTATGGAACGACTGATCAATTTTTGGAATATCTAGATATTGAAGATTTAACTGAGCTGCCGGAGATTGAAAGGGTAGAAAAATTATTTGCTGAAGAAATTGAAGAAGCTGCAGAACAGGCAGCAGAACAAAAAAAAGAAATGGCTGAGAAAGAGGAATCTAATTAATACGACATACTAATTTTATTAAAATTTAAGTAAAATTTATAATTATAATTTTGAGGTGAAAAAATGGAGAGACTGCAGAAAGTCATGGCCCATGCAGGGGTTGCTTCTCGCAGAAAATCAGAGGAAATCATAGCAGAAGGTAGAGTTAAAGTTAATGGAGAAATTGTTGAAGAAATGGGATTTAAAGTTAATCCGGAACAGGATGAAATTGTAGTTGATGGTGAAGTAATAAGGGAAGAGAAAAAAAGATATATTTTATTAAATAAACCGGAAGGGTATATTACAACAGTCTCGGATCCGGAAGGACGCCCGACAGTGATGGATTTAATTCCTGATTTAAAACAGAGATTGTATCCGGCAGGTAGACTTGATTATGATAGTTCTGGTCTGCTTTTAATGACCAATGATGGAGATTTGACCTATAAATTGACTCATCCAAAAAAAGAAGTGGATAAAAAATATAGAGTTCTGGTTCAGGGAAAACTGAGCCAGGAAGATTTCGAAAAATTTGAAGCTGGAATGATTATTGATGGCCAGAAAACAGCCCCGGCAAAAATATCAAATATGAATTATAAAGATGAGCAGACTCAATTCGATATAGTAATCCACGAAGGTAGAAACCGCCAGGTTAGAAGAATGGTAAAAATAGTTGGATTTTCTGTTATTTCCTTAAAAAGAATTGCCTTTGCTTTTTTAACACTTAAGGGGGTTAAAGAAGGGGAATTTAGATATTTAAGTGATCAGGAAGTAGATAAATTAAAAAATATTCTTTAATTTTTGCTATAAAGAAGGAATAAGTCTATTAATCAAGAATTAATTAATTAGCTGTTAAATATTCTCAAGGTTATTTTTATAACTTGAAGATTCTCCACCTATTTTATAGAAAAAATATTATTATTAATTTTGAGGGGGAGTTATATTATTTATGGAACAATTAAAGGTTTCATCAAAATCAGATCCAAAAGCTGTTGCCGGTGCTTTAGCAGCAGTCTTAAGAGATGAAAAAGAGGTTGAGTTACAGGCAGTAGGAGCTGGAGCAGTTAATCAGACTATTAAAGCAATTGCGATATCCAGGGGTTATGTTGCTCCCAATGGAATGGATTTAATCATGATTCCTGCATTCGTTGAAATTGAAATCGATGGAGAAGAAAGAACAGCTATTAAATTTTTAGTAGAGCCGAGATAAATCACGATTTTTAAAACCTATTCGTGAGGGTAGGTTTTTAAATGTAAATTCAGGCTAATTGTGAGGTTGGTGGTTAATATTTTTCTAAAAAAAATAAGACTCAAGGGATTTAAATCCTTTGCGAACAAAACTGATATAGAGATTGAAGAAAATATAACTGCTGTAGTTGGACCAAATGGCAGTGGGAAAAGTAATATTGTGGATGCTATTCGCTGGGTTTTGGGTGAGCAGAGTGCTAAAAACCTGCGGGGAAGCAGAATGGCAGATATTATATTTTCTGGAAGTGAAGAATTAAATGCCAAAAAGAAGGCCAGTGTGACTCTCTTTTTTGATAATTCTAATGGAGATTTGCCGGTTGAAGGTAAAGAGCTTACTCTGGGACGTCAGGTTAGTGATGATGGTCGCAGCGACTATTTGATCAATGGTGCTTCCTGCCGCTTAAAGGATATAGAAATGCTGTTAATGGACAGTGGTCTGGGAAGTGATGGTTATTCAATAGTTGGACAGGGCAGAATTGATTCTATTATTAAATCCAAGCCAGATAAGATGCGCCTCTTTTTTGAAGAGGCTGCCGGAATTATGAAGCACAAATCCCGGAAAGAAGATGCCGAAAAAAGACTTGATAATACTAATAATGACTTAAACAGAATTCATGATCTTGTTGATGAGCTGGAAAAAAGACATGATCCCTTAGAAAAGGCAGCTGAGAAAGCAAAAAAATATAAGGATTATAAAGATCAACTTTCGGATTTAGAAATCAGTTTATTAAATAAACAGTGGAAAGAACAGTCAGAAGAATTTAATCAATTGAGCCAGAAAAGAGAGGCTGCAGAGAAAAAACTAAATGAAAAAGAAAGCAGCTATAATGCTCTTTCCTATCAGCTTGATAATTTTAAAGATAAGCTGAAATCTCTTAAAAATGAAAAAGAGGAAGTCAGCAATAATTATTTTCAGAATCAAAATAAAGTAAATGAGATTAATAATAATCTCAATGTAATGGAAGAGAGAAAAAACAATTACATAGAAAACAAAGAAAATTTGACTCAGAAAATTGCTGAGTTAAAAGAAGCTCGTCAGCTGCAGCAGGAAAAAGTTAAGCAGGCTAAAGAAAATTTTGAACTGATAAATTCTGATCAGCAGAATATTCAAGATGAAATAGATAAGTTAAAAAAGAATATTAATCAGAGTAAAGAACAGATAGATTCTCTCAGCCAGAAAATAGACGCTAAGAAAAACGCAATAGAAGCAAATAAGAAAAAAATTCAAGATGAAAATTCTGCTTTAGAAAGATTGAAAGAAAGAGTCGAGATCTCAAATGATCGTCTGCAGGAAATATCTGCAGATCAAAATCAAATTGATGATAAAATGAAAGTTGAATCAGAAAAAGCGGCTCAGATTAGGGAAGAATTGGCAGCAATTAGAGAGCAGATTGCTGAAAAAGAATCGGATTTAGAAAGTTTGAAAGAAAATATTAATCAAGAAACCCAGGCTTTAGAAGACGGCAAAGATGAACTATTAAAAACAAAAGAAGATTATCAGCACTATAATTCTCGCCTGCAGTTAATGGAAGAAATGCAGGAAAGTTATGAAGGTTATTATAATGGTGTGCGCAGCCTCTTAGAACAGAGAGAAAAATTTAGTGGGATAATTGACGTTGTTGCAGAAATAGTATCTGTAAAAGCGGAATATGAACAGGCTATCGAAACTGCGCTGGGGGCAAAGATGCAGAATATTATTGTTGAAGATGATCAGACAGCCCGTGATGCTGTAAAATATTTAAAAGAAAACAAAAAAGGTCGGGCTACCTTTTTGCCTTTAAATATGGTTAATGGTTCCCGTCTGGGAGATCATTATTTAGAAAAATTGGCTCAACAGAAAGGGTTTATAGGTCTAGCTGTTGATCTTGTTGATTTTCCTGATCGTTTAGAGAATGTATTCAACTTTCTTCTGGGACAGATTGTGGTCAGTGATAATCTTAACCATGCTGTCCAGATGTCCAAAAATATTAAGCGTAATTTCCGGATAGTTACTACCGAGGGTGATGTTGTTTATCCCGGTGGAGCTATTTCGGGAGGAAGCAGTTCCAGCAACAGCAGAGATTTAATTGGCCGCAGTCGTAAAATAGAAGATCTTAAAACTAAAAAAAGCAGGCTGCAGCAAAAAGGAAAAGCACTGGTTAAAAAATTAGAAACTAATAAAAAAGAACTGGACCAGAAGCGAGAAAAATTGGAAGCTTTAAAATCTGCAGTTCAGTCTTTAAAAATGGAAGAAAACAATATAATTAATCGCAAAAATAGAGTTGAAGAAACTCTGGTAGAATTGAAATCAGATAAAGATTTAAGGCAGAACAATTTTTCAGAACTTGATAACAGCCTAAAAAATAACAAAGATTCAATTGCAGCTAAAGAAAATATGATTGATCAATTAAAAGAAAAAAATAAAAGCTTGAATTCGGAAATAAATGATTTAAAAGCTGCTTTAAATATTAAAGAAGAAAATTTAAATGAACTCGAACCTCAGTTAAAAGAATTGGAGCTCGATGGGGCCAGAATTTCTGAAAAAAGAAATAATGCTCAGGAAAAATTAAAGGAAGAGAAAAGAAGTTTAGAACTTAAAATTGAAGAAATTAAGAATAGAGAAGAAGAAATAAAAGAAATCAGCAGTGATTTAGAAAGAATATCTGATCGTAGAGTAAAACTGCAGCAGAAGAAAAAAGAACTGGAATCTGCGGGAGAAGATTTAAAGCAGAGAAAAGAAAAATTAACGGTAAAGGTTAAAAACTTAGAAAAAGAAGTTGAGGTTAAAGAAAAGAACGCAAAAGAACTGCAGCAGCAGTTAAATAAAATTAAAGATAATTTTCATCAGTTGGACTTAAAATATACTAAATTGGATGACAAACTGACTAATATTACATCTATACTACTGGAAGACTATAACTTAGAGCCAGCAGAGATTGATGAGAGTGATTTAATTGAAATTAAGGATGAAGATGAAGCTGAGGTTGAGTCAAAAATCAAGACTTTAAAAAAGAAGATGGACAGCTTACATCCTGTCAATGAGGCAGCAGTAGAAGAATTTGCTGAGTTAAAGGAAAGATTGGACTATCTGCATGAACAGCAGGATGATTTAAAACATGCCAGAAATTCAATAGAATTAGTGATTTCTGATATTGAAGAATCAATGGAAAAAATGTTTGCCGAAACTTTTTATCAGGTTAAAGAAGAGTTTTCTAAGGTTTTTAAAGCTCTGTTTCAGGGGGGGAAGGCTGAACTTAAATTGAGTGAGCCGGAGGAATTATTAACAACTGGAGTTGAAATTCATGCTCAACCGCCGGGCAAAAGTCTTAAAAGTTTATCACTGCTTTCAGGTGGGGAAAGAGCATTAACCGCAATTGCCTTAATCTTTGCTTTTATCCAGGTTAAACCAAGTCCTTTTTATGTGCTGGATGAGATTGATGCACCTCTGGATGATGTTAATATAGTCCGTTTTGCCAGTTTTATTAAAAAATACGCTAAGGTAGCTCAGTTTATTATTATTACTCACCGCCGCTATATGATGACTGAGGTTGATTCTCTATATGGTGTAACTATGGAAAAATCAGGTGTATCACGTCTGGTCTCTCTAAAATTGGATCAGGCAGAAGAATTTAATGATGAATATATCAAGGAGGCTTTATAAGTGGGATTTTTACAGAGATTAAAAGATGGACTAAAAAAAACAAAAGAAGGTTTTGTAAATAAGGTTAGCAATATTTTTACCGGGAGAACTAATATTGATGATGAATTATTCGAAGAATTAGAAGAAGTACTTATTCAGGCAGATGTTGGAGTTAAAACAACCTTTACTTTAATCGAAAAATTAAAGAAAGATGTTGAAGAAGAAGAAATAACTGAACCGGAAGAACTGATGGAGTATTTTCAAAAAGAGCTTAAAAGTCTGCTGCAGAATGATGAAGGCGGCTTTAATTTTGATAATGATTTAAATATCATTATGGTTGTAGGCGTTAATGGGGCCGGGAAAACCACTACTATTGCCAAAATTGCCGGCCGCCATAAAGAAGAAGGTAAAAAAGTTATGCTGGCAGCTGGAGATACCTTTAGAGCTGGAGCAATTGAACAGCTGCAGATCTGGGGGGATCGCCTGGGTGTTAATGTGATTTCTCAGCAGGAAGGTTCAGATGCAGCAGCAGTAGCCTATGATGCAGTTCAATCTGCCAGAGCTAAAGATGTGGATCTTTTAATTGTCGATACAGCGGGGCGTCTGCATACCCAGACTAATTTAATGGAAGAGCTTAAAAAGGTCAAAAGAGTAATTGATCGAGAAGCAGCAGCAATTAACGCCGGGGTTGAAGTTCTCTTAGTTTTAGATGCCACAACCGGTCAAAACGCAATTTCTCAGGCAAAACTTTTTAATGATGCAGTAGATGTAGATGGAGTTGCATTAACCAAACTTGATGGTACTGCTAAAGGTGGGATTGTGATTGCAGTCAAAAATGAACTTCAAATTCCGATTAAATTGATTGGAGTTGGTGAAGCAGCAGAGGATCTACAGAATTTTGATCCAGAAGAATTTATTGAGGCGCTTTTTAGTAATGAATAGTAAAATTGATATTGATCGTTTATTATTAGCTAAATGGAAGAAAAAATTTAATCTTAAATTTGACTGGGACTCCAGGATTCCAGCAGTTCTGGCTGGTATCTATTCTCTCTCCTTACTTGCTGAAGATGTTGAATCTGAATATTACATGGCTGAACAGGAGCTAATAATTAATCAGAATCCATCTTTAAAGATGGATTTTTCTTTAAGTTCAGATATAATTTCTGAAAGAGAATTTGATAGTTTTTCTTATTTAAAATTAAAGTCAACAGTTAGTTTTAAAAATAATATTCTGGTTGTTTTAAATTCAAAGTTAATAAAGACCAAAAATTTAAAATTAAACAATTCACAATCCCCGAATTTTAAAAAAGAACTAAATTCAAAAAGAAGTTACTGCTGGAGAACATTTAGTAAAAATGAAATAAAAAGTTTTGCTGACTTAAGTGGTGATTTGAATTCTATTCACTTAAATTCTGATCCTGTTGTTCAGGGAATGTTGATTTTATTAACATTTGAAGATTTTTTAGCACAAAAAAACAGATTTGCTCAAAAAATAAAAATTAAGTATTTTAAACCTAGCAGAGCTGATAAAAGTATATATTTAAGTGAAATTGAGCGGAATAGATTTTTGGGTTTAGTAGATGATCAAGTTAATTTTGAAATAAACATAAAGGAGAATCTAAAATGTTCAAAAAAATAAGTGTTAAAAATTTGACTTATTCAGCACTGTTTACGGCATTAATTAGTGTTTTAAGTTATATAACTATACCTTTACCATTCAGTCCGGTTCCGATTACAGCTCAGTCGCTAGCTGTTATGGCAGCAGCTGTTATATTATCGACTCAGGAGACAGCTCTGGCAATAGCTACGTTTTTATTTTTAGGAATTGCAGGTGTTCCGGTTTTTTCTGGTGGTAGAGCGGGTCTTGGTGTAATATTTGGCCCTTCAGGTGGTTATTTAATTGGGTTTTTGATTGGTGGTATAATTATTAGTATTTTGACGAAAAATAAAGAAAATTTCTGGCAGGTTTTGGCAGGTGTAATCACAGGAGGAATTATTGTAATTCATTTTCTGGGCTTTATCTGGTTGAGTCAGGCAACCGGAATGGGGCTAAAGGAAGCTTTTCTTTCTGGTAGTTTACCTTTTATACCTGGAGATATGTTTAAAGCAGTACTGGCTGCCTATCTGGGAATTAGAATCAATAAAAGTTTAGGAAACAGGTATTAAAATGGAAAAAGTTTATATTTTGGGTGGTTTAAGGACAGCAATTGGAAAAACAGGTGGTAATTTCAAAAAGATGCTGCCAGAAGATTTAACAGCTGAAGTTCTTAATGCTTTAATGGAAAAATATAAGCTGGATGCCGCTGATATTGATCAGGTTATTCTGGGAAATGCTGTTGGTCCGGGCGGAAATATTGCCCGCTTATCACTTTTAAAGGCTGGTTGGCCGCTCTCTATTCCAGCAGCTACTATTGATTTTCAATGTGGTTCAGCTTTAAGTTCAATTAATATGGCAGCTGCTTTAATAAAGTCCGGTCAGTCTGAGATTATAGTTGCTGGTGGACTGGAGAGCACCAGTCTTGAAGTCAGAAAAAAATTGAATAAAAATGATCCCCGATTTCAAGAAAACAGTGACTTTCTCGAAAGAGCATTTTTTTCGCCTGCAGAAATTGGAGATCCTGATATGGGTATTGGAGCAGAAAATGCAGCTGAATTATATGATAATATTAGTAGAGAAGAAATGGACAGGTGGGCAATTAATAGTCATCAAAAGGCTTTCCGTGCACAAGTTGAAGGGTATTTAGATGATATATTGCTGCCTCTTAAAAATACTAGAAATGAAGTAATTGATAAAGACGAAGGAATAAGAAAAAATATTTCTTACCAGCTTTTAAAAAGATTAAAACCTGTTTTTAAAGAAGATGGGAAAATTACTGCTGGTAACTCCTGCTTAACTCATGATGGAGCTGCTGCTGTTGTTCTTGTCTCAGAGACTTTTTTAAAAATGAATAATTTAAAAGCAGAGGCAGAATTCATTATGGGAAGTGCCAAAGGTGTAGATCCAAATCTCTCACCAATGGGACCAGTTCCAGTTATTAAGAGTATTCTTGCCGAAGAAAATCTTAATATTTCTGATCTTGACGCTGTAGAAATCAATGAGGCTTTTGCCGTAAAAATACTGGCCTGCAGCCAGGAACTTGGTCTGGATCTTGATAAAGTAAATATTTTAGGGGGAGCTCTGGCCTATGGTCATCCTTATGGAGCTTCTGGTGCTATTATTTTACTTCATTTATTACAGTCTTTAAAAAAGATTAATGGTCAATATGGACTGGCAGCTATGGGAGCTGCTGGGGGACAGGGAGTTGGGACATTAATTAAAAAGATTGGTTAAGGAGAATTTATGTTAATATATGATAAAGTTTTAGAATATGCAGAGAAAAATCCAGAAAAAATTGCTTTAATTAACGGTGATCAAAAAATCAACTATAGAGAATTGAGTCTGAAGATCAAAAGCATTTCTCTAAGTTTATGCCAAAAATTTTCACCAGGGAATAAAGTGATTATAAAGCTAAAAGATCCAGTAAAAGCATTGCTTTATCTGTATGGAGCTGCCAGAGCCAATTTAGTTAGTATTTTAATTGAAGCTGATTTATCAGATAAGGAAGAGAAAAATATAATAGAAAAAGTAAGGCCGGTTTCAATAATAGAAAGTAAGATGATAACTTTAAATGATAATTTAGAATTTAGGGAGGGAAATATTGAAGCTAATAATCAATTATTTAAAACCAAAAAAGAGGATATATTTTTAGGTGCTCTCAGTTCTGGTAGTACAGGAGAAATTAAAGTTATCTGGAGAGATCATCAAAGTTGGACATCTGCCTTTGATATTCAAAAAGAAATATTTTCTTTCAATGAAAACAGTAGATTATTAATTACAGGTTCTATAGTTTATACTGGTAATTTAAATAATATACTACAATTACTTGCTGCTGGTGGAACTGTTGTTTTTTCTGAGTCGATTTTTCCAAAACACTGGTTAAAAATTATCGAAGAAAAAGAAATTAATGCGCTTTTTATGGTTCCAGCTCATTATCGTATTTTATTAAAAGAACTTTCAAAATCTATTAATAAGGTTAAAAGCATTGTAACTGCTGGTTCAAAAATGGATTTAGAAACACTTAAAAAATTAAAAAAGTTTTTCCTTGAGGCAGAAATCTGCGAATTTTATGGAGCCAGTGAACTGAGTTATGTTAGTTTTGCTTATTATGATCAATTATTAAAAAATAAAGGGACTGTAGGTCGAGCTTTTCCAGGAGTAGATATTAAAATCAAAAATAACGAAATTTGGGTTAAAAGTCCCTATCTTGCTCCAGACTATCGTCCTGAAGCTTCAGCTAAAGATCTGGGATATTTTGAGGGGACTTATCTATATTTGTCAGGTCGAAAGGACAATATTATAAATAGAGCTGGGAATAAAGTTAACCCCTTTAATATTGAATCTAGTTTGAAAAGTAATAAAAAAATTGCCGGGGCAGCTGTAATTGCTGTAGATGATTTTTTAAAAGACAAACTTTTAATTGCAGCAGTAGTTAAATCAAATCCTGATTTAAAGATAAAAGAGGTCTATAAATACTGCCGAGAAAACCTAAAAGCTGAATATTTGCCTGATAAAATCCATTTTATTAAAGAATTGCCTAAAATGAAAAGTGGAAAATTGGATAGAAAAAAACTTGCTAATAATTTTAAGAAAAAGTATAAGTGATTATTAAATATAATTTGAAACTTTAGCATTATAATTAAGCTTATCAGATTTGTTTTTACACTTTTAACCCAGATATTAACAAAGAGAGTTTTGTAAGCTTAAAATTTCAAAACAAACTTAAATATTTTATAAAAATAAAAGGATTGAGCTCAGAAAAAATTAGATATAATTGACTTAGTAACTTTTTATTGTGGTACTTAATGATTATTTATTAAAAATTAGACCTACAAATAGGATGTTTGTAGCTGATTGCAGCACAGGAGGTGCTGATCAAGAAGGTAGTCTGATTTTGAATAAATATGAATTTTTAGTGCTACAAAAAAGTTAATTTGGATAGTTAGCTAATTTTTACTGTGCTCAATCTTATCCTATCAAAAAAACAAAGGAAGTTTTGAAATTTTAGCTTGACAAAAGCTCCAAAATATCATATACTAGCACCTGTGTTAAGTAAATTAACTTTACAGGTGATTTTTGTGCTAAAGAAAACTATTAAAATTACAATGTTGTTTGATTTTTATGGATCTATGCTGACTGAAAAACAGCAGCAGATTATTAAAAGTTACTTCTATAATGATTTATCACTGGCAGAGATTGCTGATAATATAGGTATCAGTCGGCAGGGTGTTTATGATCATCTGCATAGAAGCGAGGAAAGTCTAGAAGATTATGAGGCTAAGTTAGGTTTATTAAAAAAATATAATAGAATAAGAGAAAATATAAATGACTTAGAGAATATGATGGCGGCTAAGGGTCTCTTAGCTGAAGACCAAAATCAAGATTTACGCAAAAAACTAGAATCGATTAAATCGATCCTCTAGAGGAGGTATATTATGATTTTTTCCAATCTGGCTGAAAAACTGCAGGATACTTTTGATAAGCTACGAGGAAAAGGTAAACTGTCAGAAAAAGATGTTAAAGCTGCTTTAAAAGAGGTTAAAATGGCCCTCTTAGAGGCAGATGTTAACTATAAAGTTGTAAAAGACTTTATTTCTAAAATTGAAGATAGAGCTGTTGGTAAGGAAGTTATGGAAAGTTTAACTCCCGGCCAGCATGTTATTAAAATTGTAAACGAAGAAATGCAGGAGTTGATGGGCGGCAGTAAAGAAGATATTGCAATCTCATCTGAACCTCCAACAATTATTATGATGGTTGGGCTTCAGGGTTCCGGTAAGACTACCAGTGCTGGTAAACTGGCCCGGAAATTATCAAAAGATGGTAAAAACCCACTTTTGGTTGCAGCAGATGTTTACCGTCCGGCAGCTATTAGACAGCTGCAGGTTCTGGGAGAAAGATTGGACTTACCTGTATTCTCAATGGGAGAAGACAGTGATCCAGTTGATATTGCTAAAGGAAGTATTAATTATGCTTCTACTCATAACTGTGACACTATTATTCTTGATACAGCAGGACGCCTGCATATTGATCAGGAGATGATGGAAGAACTTGAATCAATTAAATCTGAAGTTGATCCAGATGAAATCCTCTTAGTTGTTGATGCTATGACCGGACAGGATGCTGTTAATGTTGCTAAAAACTTTGACCAGCGTCTTGATATCAATGGAATTGTTTTAACCAAGATGGATGGTGATGCCCGTGGTGGTGCTGCTTTATCAATTAAAGCAATCACAGGTAAGCCAATTAAGTTTGCCGGTACCGGAGAAAAACTTGCCGATTTAGAAACATTCCATCCTGATCGAATGGCTTCTCGTATTTTAGGGATGGGTGATGTTTTAAGTTTAATCGAAAAGGCAGAAAAAAGTATTGACAAAGAAAAGGCAAAGGCCTTAGAAGAAAAACTGAGGAAAAATGAATTTACTTTAGAAGATTTTATGGAGCAGATGGAACAGGTAAGGAACATGGGACCAATGGAAGATATTCTGGGTATGATTCCTGGTCTTGGTGGAGCAAAACAGCTTAAAAATATGCAGGTTGATGATAAACAGCTTGACTATATTGAAGCTATTATCTCTTCAATGACTCAAGAAGAACGCAGAGACCCAGAGGTAATTAATGGTTCGCGCCGCAAAAGAATTGCACAGGGTAGTGGTACCAGTATTCAGGAAGTAAATCGTCTTCTAAAGCAGTTCCGACAAACTAAAAAAATGATGAAACAGTTAAACAATGGTAAAATGAAAAAGGGTGGAGGCTTTAATCTACCATTTTTCAATTAAGATAGATTTTACAACTTTTATTATTAATGGAGGGAGGTGTTTGATAGATGGCAGTTAAGATTCGTTTAAAAAGAATTGGAAGTAAGCGTAATGCATCATACAGAGTTATTGTTTCTGATTCAAAGAGAGCTCCTCAGGGCTACTTTGTTGAAGAATTAGGTTTTTATGATCCTACAACTGAGCCAGAAACATACAATATTGACGAAGAAAAAGCACTCAAGTGGTTAAATAATGGTGCAAAACCTTCAGATACAGTTAAGACTTTATTGAAAAAGTCAGGTGTTATGGCTAAGTACCACGGTAATGAGTAATTAAAAGGAGGTTTTCTCCATGGAAGAACTGATAAAATTTATTGCCGAATCTATTGTAGACAATCCTTCTGAAGTTTCGGTTAATAGAGTTGAAAATAATAATTCTATTACTGTCGAACTTTCTGTTGCAGACGATGATATGGGTAAGGTCATTGGTAAAAGAGGCCGCATTGCAAAAGCAATTAGAACCGTTGTTAATGCTGCAGCAGCAAAAGAAGGAACAAATGTAAAGGTTGAGATCAAATAATTTTTCAGGCTGGTGAAATAATTGAGTGATAATTATTTAGAAATTGGAGTAATAACTCGTTTTCAGGGAAACAAAGGTGAGGTTAGAGTTAAAGCCACAACTGATATCCCTGAGCGCTTTTTAGATATTGATACTGTTTATCTAAAAAGAGATGACGATTTTAAAGAGCTGGAAATTGACTATATTCGATTCCACAAACAATTTATAATAATTAAGTTTTTTGCTGTCAATTCTATTGATGAAGCAGAGGAACTTAAAAATTATCAGATCTTAATTGATGAGTCTGAAAAATATTTACTTCCAGAAGACAACTATTATGTCAGTGATCTGATAGACTGTGAGGTTTATTTAGAATCTGGCAGACATCTGGGAAAATTAATAGATGTAGTTGATACTTCAGGCACAGATATTTTTCTGGTTAAAGGCCAGCAAAAAGAATATATGCTGCCTGCCAGTCGGGATATGATTCTAGAAATTGATCTTGAGAACCAAAAAATTATTGTAGACCCAATTCCGGGAATCTTAGATCTTTAGGAGCTGAATTTATGTTTTTTGATATTTTAACTCTTTTTCCCGAAATGTTTGCGGGACCTTTTAGTGAGAGTATTTTAAAAATAGCCAGAGAAAAAGATTTGATAAATATTAAAACAGTTAATATCCGTGATTTTGCTGATGATAAACATCACACAACAGATGAACCTCCATATGGTGGAGGAGCTGGAATGGTGATGAAGGCTGAACCGATCTTTAAGGCCTGGCAGGATACTCAAAATAAAAGAGGTGCTGAATCAAAAACAATTCTGATGAGTCCTCAGGGTGAGGAATTAACTCAGGATTTAGTAAAAGATCTGAGTCAGGAAGAAGGTTTAACAATAATTTGCGGCCGTTATGAAGGTGTGGATGAGCGAGTAAGAGATACTATTGTGGATCAGGAAATTTCTATTGGTGATTATGTGCTTACCGGTGGAGAATTACCAGCAATGGTGCTTGTTGACTCAATATCCAGACTCTTAAGTGGTGTTCTGGGTGCTGAAGACTCTTCTAAAAAAGACTCATTTTATAATGGTCTTTTAGAACATCCTCATTATACCAGACCCCAAAAATATAATGGTCTCAAAGTTCCTGATGTTTTACTTAGCGGTAATCATCAGTTAATTGAACGCTGGCGAAAAAAAGAGTCTTTAAGAAGGACTTTTTTAAGAAGAAAAGATCTGCTGGAAGATAAAAAACTTAATGATCAGGAAAAAGGATTACTTAAAGAAATAAAGTTAGAACTAAAGGGTGAAGTTGATGAGTCAAATTGAGGCAGATGTTTATCTTGGATTGGTCCATAATCCTATCTATAATAAACTGGGCGAAGTTATTACAACAACTGTAACAAATTATGATTTACATGATATAGCAAGAGCTGCAAAGACTTATGATATTAAAAAATACTATATAATAAATAATTTGAAATCACAGCAGGAATTGGTAGAGAGAGTAAAGGATTACTGGACAGGTGGGAGAGGTGCAGATTATGTTTATAATCGGCATCAGGCTTTTTCTGTACTTGAAATAGCTTCTGAATTAGAGGAAGTTAAAAGTAAAATAAAAGAAGAAACCGGTCAGGAACCCCTTTTAATAGCTACTGATGCCCGTGAATATCCAAATACTATATCTTATAAAAATATGCGCAGTAAATTGCAGCAAATTGATCGTCCTTTTTTGATTATCTATGGAACAGGTTATGGATTGACTAAAGAGATGATTGCTGACTGTGATTATATGCTCTATCCAATCTGGGGTAGAGGAGATTTTAATCATCTGTCTGTTAGAAGTGCTGCTTCAATAATTATGGACCGTTTGTTATCTGATCCCTGGTGGGAAGTATAAATTTAAATATTTTTTGAGAGGAGGTTTATAGATGAACATTATCAATGAAATAGAAAAAGAGCAAATTCGTGATGATATTCCCGAATTTGCTGTTGGAGATACATTAGATCTGAAAGTTTTAATCTCCGAAGGTGGAAAAGAAAGGCTGCAGTCATTTAGAGGCGTTGTAATTAGAAGAAATGGTGGTGGCTTAAATGAAACCTTCACCATTCGTAAGGTTGCTCACGGTGTAGGTGTGGAAAGAACTTTCCCACTACATACTTCAAAATTAGATACAATTACTGTAGTACGCCGTGGTGATGTTAGAAGATCTCGCCTTTTTTATCTGCGGGATAGAAGAGGTAAGGCTTCCAGAATTAAAGAAAAAAGAGAAGAAAGAAAATAATTATTTGATTTTAAGGTGGGGACTTTCTCCACCTTTTTTCAATATTTAAATATATTATTATTTAAATAAAATATGATCCAGAAAAAAGTTTTAAGGAGTTTTTATAATGATACAGTGGTATCCCGGCCATATGGCCAAAGCAAAGAGAATATTAAAGGAAGACTTAAAATTAGTCGATATTGTAATTGAGGCTGCTGATGCAAGAGTACCTTTAAGCAGTCAGAATCCTGATCTCAGAAAATTAATTAATGAACAGACTAAAGTTATTGTTTTAAACAAAAAAGATCTGGCTGACCCGAAATATAATAAAAAGTGGATAAAGTACTTTGAAAACGAAACAGATGAGGATGCAGTGCTGCTCAATTCTCTCACTGGAGAGGGAGTGAGTGAATTAAAGAGTATATTAAATAATACTTATGATCGTATTGCTGCTAAAATGGCTCAAAAAGGGAGGAATCCTCGCCGTCTGCGGGCAATGATCATTGGTATTCCCAATGTTGGTAAATCTGCTCTGATTAATCTGCTAGCCGGCTCTAATATAACTACTATTGGTAATAAACCAGGAGTAACCAGAGGCAGACAGTGGGTTAATGTTAGTAAAAAGATAAGACTGCTTGATACACCCGGAATTTTATGGCCTAAATTTTCGGATGAAGATATGGCCTATAAATTAGCATTAACAGGTGCTGTTGATAATGATATTTTTGATTTTGAACTTGCTGCTTATAAATTAATTCAATTTATAGTAAATATTAATGAAGAAATTTTGTTAGACACCTATGGCCTTGATTTTTTAGAAGCTCATCCGTATGATATTCTTGCTGATATCGGTCGTAAAAGAGGCTGCTTAATGACCGGAGGCAGGGTGGATCGTAACCGAGCCGCTGGAATAGTAATCAATGATTTTCGTGATGGTAAGCTGGGTGAAATAACTCTGGAAAAACCAGCAGAGGCAGCTAAATTAAAGGTGGAAAATCAAGATGAATAAAAATTTAAATTTACCAAATTTTTCTCAGCTGACTATCAAAGAAGTTAATTCTTTTGCTTCTGGGCTGGAAATAGATAAGCAGCTGCCGGAAATAATTAAAATCTTAAAACAGGATTCCCGGAAAGGGGTTCAAAAAATCGCAGCCAGACTGGAGCGGAAAATTGCAAAAAAGGAAGCTGTGATAGAAAAGTGGAATAAAATGAATGAAATTGAAGCTGAACTTCAGACAAATGGTTATCAGATGATAGTTGGTCTGGATGAAGCAGGTAGAGGTCCGCTTGCTGGGCCTGTAGTAGCTGCTGCTGTTGCACTTAATCCTGAAGCAAAAATTTTGGGTCTGGATGATTCAAAAAAACTATCCCGGCAGAAAAGAGAAAAATTATTTTCTCAAATTAAGGAAAAGGCCAGGGTAGGAATAGGACAGGCTACAAGTAGTGAAATTGATAAATATAATATCAGAGAAGCTACTTTTGTGGCTATGAAAAGGGCAGTTAAAGATTTGCTGCCTGAATTAGATAATAATCCTGATATTTTACTGGTAGATGGTAATGCAGTTATTCCGGATTTAATGGTGGAACAGCAATCAATAATTGATGGTGACGCAAAGGTTAATGCTATTGCTGCAGCTTCTATAATTGCTAAAGTAACAAGGGATGATATTATATTTAAATATGCAGAAAAATTTCCTCAGTATAATTTTAAATCTAATAAAGGATATGGAACTGCAGAACATATAACAGCTCTTGAAAAGCATGGTTCTTCTCCAATTCACCGCAAATCATTTGGCAGAGTTCCAGAATAACTATTTTGCTTAATTAGAAAGAAGTATCTTAAGTTATTAAGAAAGGAGATAAGAAAATGGAGACAAAAAAATTAGCCAGAGGTGCTGCAATTACTGCCTTATATGTTGTTATTACATATTTTTTAGCTCCTGTAAGTTTTGGACCAATTCAATTTAGAGCTGCTGAAGCACTGACAGTACTACCTATATTATTTCCAGAAGCCATACCGGCGTTATTTTTAGGTGTGCTGCTGGCCAATATTATAGGGGGACTTGGTTTAGTTGATATTGTTGGAGGTAGTCTGGTTACCCTATTAGCTGCCTATGTGACATATAAAAATCGGGATAATATCTTTGCCTATTTAAGCCCCATTTTATTTAATGCTTTTTTAATTAGCATTTATCTGCATATTTTATTTGAACTTCCTTACTGGTTAAATGTGATTCAAATTGGATTAAGTGAAGCAGCAGTTGTTTTAATCTTAGGTGTACCCTTAATTAAATATCTAAAGAAGCATTTCTGATTTTTCTGCATACCAGCGAAAGTCCACTGCTTCTATTAAATCAGATTCTTTAATCTGAGGGTTATTATTTAAATCAGCAATTGTTCGGGCTACCCGCATTAGTCTAATATAGCCTCTGACACTTAATTTGAGTCGTTCATAGGCCTGACTTAGGATTCTGCCGCAGTTGTTATCCAGCTGACAGTATTTTTCTATATCTTTTAACTGCAGCTCAGAATTATTTTTGATCTCGGTATTTTTGTATCTTTTAGCCTGCATTTTGCGGGCTTTTTTTATTTGTTTATTATAGTTTATATTTTTAGTTTCAGATTCTTTTAATAATAACTCATCTTTCTTTAAGGGTAAAACTTCAATCTGCAGATCAATTCTATCCTTTAAGGGTCCTGAAAGTTTTTGCTGGTAGCGAACAATATCTCGCTCCGAACACTTGCATTTTCTATCTTTAACTCCTGCAAAACCGCAGGGACAGGGATTCATCGCAGCCAGGAATTGGAAATTAGCCGGGAAATAATAACTTCCCTGCTGACGAACAATTTTAATTTTTTTTCTTTCCAGTGGTTCTCTTAAATTTGCCAGGACACTATTTTTAAATTCAGGTAGTTCATCCAAAAAGAGGACACCGTTATGAGCCAGAGAGATTTCTCCAGGTGTTGGTATATGTCCTCCTCCAATTAAAGCAGCAGAAGTTATAGAATGATGAGGAGCTACAAAAGGTCGATATTTTTTTTCGAGATTAAGTTCTGCTAAATTATTATTGATACTGTAAATGGAAGCGGTCTCCAGTAATTCTTTTTTATTCAGAGGTGCCAGCAGCTTAACTATAGATTCAGCCAGTACTGTTTTACCACAACCTGGAGGTCCAATCAGAAGTAAATTATGACCTCCGGCTGCTGCAGTTATAATTGCTTTTTTTGCGTTTTTTTGACCTTTAATTTCGTTAAGATCAGGATAATTAAAATCCAATTTTGACTTTAAATTAGAATCATCTTTATCTTCTGCAGTACTTTCTTTTAAATTATCAATTTCTCTTAAATGTTTTATTAAATATGAATCCAAATTTTTTACTAAATGAGATTCTTTCTGATTGGCAGCCGGCAGTACGGCTTCCAGATAGTTATTTTCTCCAGCTGCCAGCAGCATTGATAGAACACCTTTAACATGGTTAAGATTGCCATTTAAATTTAATTCTCCGGCGAAAAACTTTTGAGTTTTATTTTTAATCTTTACCTGTCCAGAACATTCGAGTAATACAGCAGCAATTGCAAGATCAAAATGAGAACCATATTTATTAATATTACCAGGAGCCAGATTTACAGTAATTTTTTTAACTGGCCATTCAAATCCAGAATTTATTATCGCTGATCGAACTCTTTTTTCTGATTCTCGAACAGTTTTTCCCGCCAGTCCAACAATATTAAAACCGGGTAAACCTCTGGAAATATCTACCTCCACCTTTACCATTTCTGCTTTTACTCCGTGAATAACAGCCGAGTACAAATATGAATACATTTTATTCTCCTTTCAAACTTATAATTAGTAGTTAGCAAATATAAAGCGATAAAACAAAATTTAATTAATGATATTTTTAAAATGCTTAAGCTTATCAATTTTTCTGGCAGCAGGATCAATTTTTAGAGCGATTAAATCAAAACGAATTGAGCTCAGATGGATATTTTTTTCAGCAAAATAGAAGATAGCAGCTCGACGCAGATGATGAATCTGTTTGTAATAGAGAGAATGGGCCAGTTCGATATAATTTTCAGAACTTCTACTTTTTACTTCAATAAAAATTGTATAATCATTTTTGGCTGCAATAATATCTATTTCTCCAAATTTGTTTCTGTAATTTCGTTCTACAATATAATAACCTTCTTTTTTTAGATATTTTACTGCAATTTCCTCCCCAATTTCTCCAATCTGATTGTGTAGTGCCATTAAAAGTCCTCCTTTTTAGAATATATTATATAATTATGTAAATAAATAGAAATTCCTGCATATTTATAATTTTTTATTCAGAAATTTATAATTCATCTTTTATTAGCCAGAAAATTATTTTTGCTTAAAATAAATAAAATAGAGGATTTTAAACAAATTTCACGAAATTAAATATTAGAAAAGAAAATAATGTTCTCTTTTTAGGTGCTTCTATTTATTAGAAGATAATAGGGAATCAGGTGAAATTCCTGAACGGGTCCGCCACTGTTAATCAGTAGGCCGATTAATACCACTCACTCATCAATGCTGCTGGGGAAGGTAAATCGGTAGAGCTGTAAAGTCAGGAAACCTGCCTAATAAGATGACAGCCATCTTCGAGACAGGAATGGTTGTGGGCTTTTATGCATCTTTAGACACCCTCAATTGATACCCTGGGTGTCTTTTTATATTTTATAGCCTTATTTTGTCTTAGGTGGCTGTGAGCAGACAAAACACAAGGAGGAATTTTAAATGTTAAAAAAAGTGGTTTTAGTTATGCTTACAGCACTTTTGATTATTGTGGTGCCGGTAAGTGCTCAGGTAGAAGTTATGGAATTGGATGAGGTTGTTGTAACAGCGAGTCGTTATCAGGAAAATATTATGGAGACTCCAGTTAGTATTGAAGTTATTGATCAGGAAGAGATAGAGGAATCTTCTGCTAGAAATTTAGCAGAACTAATAAACTCAGCTGCTGGAGTTAGAATTAATAATCATGGGGGTCCAGCAGGTCAAAAAACAATTAGTTTGCGCGGTTCTGATGCAAGTCAGGTTCTTATTTTATTAGATGGACAACCAATAAATAGCAGTCAAAATGGGCAAATTGATTTAGCTCAAATTTTACTTTCTAATATAAAAAAGGTTGAAGTTTTAAAAGGACCAGCTTCTGCAGTATATGGTGCAAATGCCTTAGGTGGTGTTGTTAATGTAATAACTAAAAGCGGTTCTGATCAAGAAGGATTAAAACTAGATTTAGGTGTAGAATCTTTTAATACTTATAAAACAGCTCTAAATTATGGTATGGTTTTTGATAATTATCAAGTAATGATTACTTCAGAGACGTTAAATTCGGACGGGTTTAGAGATAATCCAGATAATAGTGGTATAGAGCAATATTTTTTGTCAACTAAAGTTAATTATGATTTAGATAAAAATAGAGAATTAATTTTTGATTTAAGTTATAATGAATCTGATAAAGAAGTTCCTGGTTCAATAACATGGCAATCCCCAAATGCTATTCAGGATGATAAATTTGAAAATTATAAACTAAGGTATAATTATTCTAAAGAGAAATTAGATAGAGAAATCGAATTTTTTATAAACAAACAAGATCAAATATATGATACTGATACAACTTCTCCAGGTGAAAGTGAACATAATACAGAAAAAAGAGGAATTAATTTTAAACAGGTTCAATATTTTAATAATAATACTCTTAGTTATGGTTTAGAATATATTGAAGATGAAATTGAAAGTAATGAGAACGGGAAACATGAATTTGATACAAAGTCTCTTTTCTTAAATAATAAATGGAGTATAACAAAAAAAGTAATTTTAAATACTGGTATTCGTTATGATAATCATAAAAAATTTGGTTCAGAAACAAGTCCGAGAGTTGGTTTAACATATAGTATTAATAATAATAATAATATCTACTTATCTGCAGGGGAATCTTATAGAACACCTACTTTTAATGACTTATACTGGCCATATAGTTCTTCAACATATAACTGGGAAACATATATTACAGAAGGTAATCCTGATTTAGAAGCAGAAACTTCTGATGCTTATGAAATTGGTTATAGAAATAATTACAATAATTTCAGCACAGAAATTAATATTTTCAGAAGAAATTCTGACAATTTAATTCATTGGACAACTAAAGAAACTGTGTCTAATACATTTGTGACAGCTCCATCTAACGTAGATGAAGCAGAAACTGACGGCTTAGAATTAAATTTAAGCAAAAATATAACTAATAACTTAACTTTAGGATATAGTCATACTTATTTAGATAGTAGAAATGTTAAAACAAATGAATTACTTAAAGATCAGTATTATAATGATATTTCGTTAAGTTATAAACCAGAAAGCTATAAGTTAAGATTTAATGCAAGTTATGTTGGGGGAAGAATTGATGATTTAGATAATTATACAGTTTGTGATTTAAGCTTTTCTAAAATTATAAAAGTTATAGAAAGAGATTATGAAATTAAATTAACTGTTAATAATTTATTTGATCAGGATTATCAGGTTGTTGATGGCTATCCAATGCCCGGCCGTAACTTTATGGTCAACTTAAGCACTAAATTTTAGTTAAACCTACAAATTAACTATAGAAAGGATGATGATAATGAAGCACAATAAAATAATATATCTAACAGCCTTCCTCTTATCGTTGTCCCTTATCCTGCTGCTGGAAGCCAGTTCTTTAAAGCTTCTGACAGAAGATATAAAACCAATTGAAAAAGAGAAAATTGAAATAGAACTATTATTATCTGCTTCTGATGAACTTTTAGGGGAAGAGACTCAGACAGATAAAACTAAAAATGTTAAAAATCAAAATAAATTAATAGTAAATCAAGAGCAAAATAAGAAAGCAGATAAAAATAGTTCAGCTGTGGAAGAAGAAATTACAGAAGAAAAGGAACAGCTTGTTGAAGATAAAATAATAGAAAAAAAAGAAACGCCAAAAAAAGAAATTAAAAAAGTAAAAAATAAGCCGGTTAAGCCGAAACAGCAGGAAAATAATGAGATAATAGAAGAAACAGAATTAGAAAAAAAAACTGTAAAAAGGGAAAAAGTTGAAGTTGAAAATAAGCCACCTGCCTGGATGCAGGACTCTAAAAATAAATCTTTACAAGATAATTCTGAAGAGCAAAAAGTAGATAAGAAAAGTGATAAATTTGATTTAGATAGTTTTATAGCTAATTTAGAAGCAGAAGAAAAGTTAGAAAAAAATTCTCAAAAAACAAAAAAAGCTGCAGAAACTTCAGTCAGTCAAACTGATAATAGCAGCACTTTTAATGAAATTGATAATAAAAGTCAGGAAGAAAATAAGGTTTATGATTTAAGAAAAGGCAGCCCAGATTCAATTAAAAAACCAGAGATTAAAGAATACAGTAAACCGAGTTACCCTTCTAATTTAAGAAAAAGAAATATTGAGGGTCAAGTTATAGTTACTTTAAGAATAGATAAAGAGGGTGAAATACATGATTTGAAAATAAATAAAAGTTCAGGTTATCAGTCTTTTGATCAGGCTGCTTTAAAAGCAGTTTCAAATTGGAAATTTAAGGCTGCAGAAAAAGATAATAAAAAAGTAGAGATAATAGTAAATCTTCCAATTAAATTTAAGTTGAACTAAAAGGAGGTAAAGCAGATGATTACTGAATTTATTGAAACGGCAGGTGTTGTAGCATATCCACTGCTTTTAGCTGCATTTTCAATGCTGTTTATAATTATTGAAAGAACTATAGTTTTTATTTTAAATTACAGAACAATTAATAAAGGTGAATATTTGGAGGCAATTTCTAATTTTAATACAAATAATATAAAAACCAATATTTTAAAAGATAAAAAAGGAATTGCAGCAAAAATATATTATAATACCTTAATTAAAAAGCCTAAAAATCGAGAAGAATTCAAATTGTATCTTGATGCAGAAGAAATTGATCAGCTGCCGGAGCTTGAAAAACACTTAGGATTTTTAAATTTCATTGCTCAGGTTGCCCCAACCTTGGGGCTTCTGGGAACTGTTAGTGGAATGATCAAAACATTTCAGGTCCTTGGTCTAGGCGGCAATCCAGAGCAGATGGCCCTTGGTATTTCCGAAGCTCTGTTTACTACAGCTGCTGGCTTGATTATATCACTGCCGGCTGCAGCATTTTATCATTATTTCTATGCAAAAATAGAAAAACTGCATAATCAAATGAATAATTTAAAATTAGAAAGTGAGGCCGTGCTTTTTAAACAGGAAATTAAGGAGTCCAATAAGAAGGAGCTGAAAAATAATGAAATATCAGCCTAAAAAAAGGAATTCTACCTTAAATCTGGCCCCGATGATTGACATTGTATTTTTGCTTTTAATTTTCTTTTTAGTATCTTCTACCTTACAGGGAGAGGAAGCCTTATATAATATTACAGTTCCCGACAGCAGCATCGGTCAGAGTTCAACCCAGGAGGCGATAAATATTTTTTTAGATCAAAATAATAAAATATATTTTGAGGAGAAGCAGTACAGCAGTCAAAATATTGGAGAATTATTTACTAAAATAAAATATAGCTCAGATAAAAAGGTGAAGATTTATGCTGACCAGGAAAGTGACTTTGAATCGGTCATATTTTTAGTTGAAAAATTCAAAAGTCAGGGTTTTCAAAATATTTCATTTGCTTTGAGGGAGAAAAATTAAATATTTATTTCTCAATTACTAAAATAAAAAAGGATTTTTCCAATCTTATTAGAATTATATATTTAAGAGCACAATTATTAATTTTAAATAAAGGTAATTTAATAAAAGCAAATGGAGGCGATTTTCGTGAATAAAAATTTAGGGATGTTTTTAGTTTTTATAGCTTTAATTTTACTATCAGTTTTAGTGGTAAACGGTTTATATTTTAATGTTCCGGCTTTAGAAACGGCAGAGAGAGAAGTTCCAGCAGAAGAGGTAACTGAGGATTATATTACTGCTAATTTAAGTATCAGTCAGCAGCAGGAATATGACGCCAATATTGTTGATGCAGTGCTCGGTTTCGAAAACGAAAATACCGAACAGGCAGCAGCGGTAGCAGAAAATAATAAGATTGTAAATAAGTTAATGACAATTTTAGAGGAGGCAGAGCTTCAAAATATAGAAACTCAGGGTTTTAGAGTTTATCCTCAGACTAGAACTAATGAACAAACCGGAGAAAGAGTTACTTATTATACGGTTAGCAATCAGATTAAGTTTACTTCTACTAATTTAGCTGAATTACCAGTTTTATTGGGCCGGTTACTGGAGGCAGGTGCCAATAGAGTGGTTAATATTAACTATCGTCTGGAAAGCAATGAACAGGCTTTAGAAGAAGTTACAGCTCAGGCTTTAAGCTCTCTTAAAGAGAAAGCTGCTTTTTTAGCTGAGAATCTGGATAAGGAAAATTATAGAATTAAAAAAATTGATATTGGGAACCAGAATATTTATGGTAGTGATTCCCTAAAAACAATGACTAGAACTGCAGAAACTGGAGACTTTACGAAAGTTCCGCTGGCAGAGCAAAAGGTTAATATTAGTGTATCCCTATCAGCAGCAATAGAATTATACTAATTAGAAATCAAAAGGGCTGAGCACAGGTATAAGAGGCTCAGCCCTTTTTTTTTTGCATTTTTTATTCATTATTAAGTAAAAAGTTGGCTGCTCTTTCCATATCATCTTTAGATGCTACCAGAAAGACCTGATTGCCGGCAAAAATTTCTCTATTTCCCCTGGGTACAATATATCTATCCTGTTTTTTGTCGAATATTCCTGCAATGACACAATTTTCGGGAAAGTTTTTTTGACTTACAATTTCTGAGATTTTCATTCCGGAAATCCTCGAATCAGGTGGAATAGTTAGAATTGAAACCTCAGCTTTACCATCACCAAGTGATGCCACTTTTCGGACATCAGGTTCTTCAATATCTGTAATAAAGCGGTTTACAATTAACTCCATGGTAGCAGCAATATTTGTTGCTCCAGCCATCTGATAGGCATTTTCGTATTCCGGTTCCCTCATTCTTACCAGAATTTTTTCTACTCCAAAGTTTTTAGCAAGCAGAGAAAAAGATAAATTATCTGCATCATCTCTCATTACTGCGATTGCAACATCACATTTTGCTATACCGGCTTCTTTTAAGATATCAATTCTGGTTGCACTACCCAGTACAGTTACTGCACCATAACGACTATATATTTTTTCAGCAACATTTTGATCTTTTTCTATTACAATAACATCATGTTTTTGAACTAAACTTTTTGTTAAGTTTCTTCCTGCAATACCTCCACCAGCAATAATTATATACATTTTTTTACCTCCATAGTTAGAGCTTAAATTTATTATTTATTCTTCCCAGGCTTTTTTAGTAAATAAAATTATAATCGGCAGAATTTCTAATCTTCCAGCCAGCATCCCAATGATATAAGTTATTTTAATAACGGGGGAGAGAGAGGCCATTTTTTCTACAGAAAAGAAAAATGGTCCTATATTTCCCATAGCGGAAAACATTCCGGAAAACGCCTGCCAGCCGTTAAGATCAGAAAACATAGAAGTGATTATGCCGCCAATTATAATTAAAAATAGCCAGAAAGAAAATAAGCCTGTTAATTTATTTATTTCATCATTTTCTATGATACTCTTATCAAGTGTGACAGGTAAAACAGCATGATTAGGTAAGTATATTTTTTTAACTTCCCGATTAAACAAGCCGCCCAAAATATTCAAACGCATTACCTTAATTCCTCCAGAAGTGGACCCTACACTACCACCGATTAACATAAACACGATAAATATCTGTCTGGCAGCAGCTGGGAAAAAGCTGGAATTAATATTATGGGTTCCAAATCCTGTTGTAGTAATGATAGAAGTAACCTGAAAAATCGTTTTGCGAAAAATTTCTTCAGCCCCAAAATTATTGGCTGTCTTTAAAACTATAATTAAAATACTAATAAAAATTGTTGAATATAAAATTAATCGAACAAAAGTTTTTAATTCACTATTCTTTTTAATACTTTCGTAATCTTTAGTAAAAAATCTATAGTGAAGTAAGAAGTTAACTCCTCCCAGAAACATAAAAAATGTTATTACATATTCAATTAAAATATAATTAGAATATCCACTATCTGCATAATGAGCGATACTGGCATCATAGTGAGAAAAACCACCGGTTGATAAAGTGGTAAAACTGTGGGTTAAAGCATCGAAAACAGATAATCCGAGTAAAATTAAGATAATACTCTCCAGCAGCATAAAACCTAAATAAATCATCCAGAGTATTTTTACAGTTTTAAATACATTAGGTACTGGTCTGGAAACATTAATTTTATGGCTTTCTGCACTAAAAAGCTGCCAGGTTTCGCCTTTGGCTCTGGTAGAAATTAAAAGAAAAAAAGTTAAAATTCCCAATCCACCTAAAAGCTGCATTAAACTTCTCCAGAAAATTATTGATTTGGGCATCAAATCCAGACCGGTAAAAACAGTAATTCCAGTAGTAGTAAAGCCGCTAACTGCTTCAAAGAAGGAATCGATAAAAGATTTTTCCATTCCAATCATAAAGGGAAGAGCACCTAAAATAGAAACAATGATCCAGCCTGCAGCACATAATAACATAGCAGTTGTTAAATCTATGTAAATGTTTTCTGGATCAGTGGGCAGTTTTAAAATAGTGCCTGTGATTAGAGAAATAATAATAGTATAGTAAAATGCCTGATAAATACTATCTCCATCCTGATAGATAAAGGCAAGAACTAATGGAATTACTATAATAAAGCCCATGATAAATGCCAGTATACTTAAAAAGTAGAGGATTGTATTATATTTAGTAGATTTGAGCAATAAATTTACCTCCTTAATTGTTAAAGCTAATTTATGAATAACTTCTATTAGTTATATATTCAAGAACAATCTATCATTTCCTGTATTAGCCAGAAAATTCAAGTGAATAATGTGAGTAAATTAAAATTTGCTTTTAACAAAATTTGGATATATAATATAATTAAAATTAAGGAGGTAAATTATGGATATAAACGAGTTGGTAATAATTTTCTTAAATCAGTTAAGTGGATTTGGTCCCAGAACGATTATTGATTTAATAAACAAACTGAACAAACTAGAAGAAATGTGGTCTTTAAATAAACAGCAGCTAAAAAATCTGGGTTTAACAAATTTTAAGATAAAAAACTTTAATGATCATAAAAAGGATTTTAAGCCCCGGGAGATTGAAGCTGAGTTAAAAAAAGAGAATATTAATTATCTTACATTATATAATGATCGATATCCGGGTAGTTTAAAAGATATTTATGATCCTCCACCTGTTATTTTTTATAAAGGCTGCTTAAACTTTCAGCTGCCTGCTGTTGCAATTATAGGTTCCAGAAATTCAACCCTTTATGGTCGAAAAATCGCAGGCAAAACTGCTTCAGAGCTGGCTAAAAAAGGTGTAAATATTATTAGTGGTCTGGCCAGGGGGATTGACAGCACTGCTCATCAGGGAGCATTAGCAGCAGATGGTGGAATTACTACAGCAGTTTTGGGGAATGGCTTTAATTATCTCTATCCCTCTCAGAATAAATTGCTATCTCAAAAAATAATTGATCGAGGTCTAATGTTAACAGAATTTAACGCGGGAGTTGCTCCCCGGGCTAATAATTTCCCCAGAAGAAACAGAATTATAAGCGGACTCTCCGATTTGATTTTAGTAGTTGAGGCTGGAGCCAGGAGTGGAACTCTAATTACTGTTGATTATGCTCTGGAACAGGGAAAAGATATTATGGCTGTACCAGGAAATATTGACCGCCCTAATTCAGTTGGCTGTAATAGACTGATCAAAAAAGGGGCAGCAATTTTTACAAAAGTAAGTGATATTATAGATTATTTAAGTAGATATTTGCAGAAAAATAAAGAACAGAATGAATTTGTGGAAACTGATGAATTATCCAATAAAGTTTATCCCAGCCTTAACTCAGATGAAATTAAAATCCTAAAACTCTTTCAACATGAGATTGAAATATACTATAATGATCTGGTTAGATTGAGTAATTTGACTTCAGAAAAAGTTGATCAAATACTGGTAAAATTAGAGTTAATGAATCTTATAATTCGCTTAAAAGGGAAAAAATATCAATTTAAGGGTTTACAAAATCTCCTTAAACCAATATAATAATATACTAGTTAAAGATTTTTTTATGACAGGGAGGCCTAATCGGCAGAAATGCCAGAATAATATGAATAAAAAAGTTATAGAAATCTTAAGTATTCTTATCCATAAAATGCTGAATGATGAGGATCTCTGGCGGAAACAGGAAGATGTTATAATTGAATTAGAAGACCAGGGTTATACAATTGAAAATATTAGTGAAGCATTTGAAGTTATATTTAGTGAAGTGATTTCTGTTGAAGATCGTGATTTTTATATTGATTATGAGATGCCAAGTGGTTATAATAGAGTTTTTACTAAAGTAGAAAATTTTTATTTTAGTAATGAAATTAAAGCTATAATTTATAAATTGAATGGACTTGGTATTTTATCGGCAGATGAACTAGAAATTATTATTTATAGAATGATGCAGATTGCAAGTGTTGATGATTTAAAAGCTGATCTGGTCTGGGATATTATTAATGATGTTGTAGATGATTCAGAATTAATGCTGACGATTTCAGCTGAGATTAATGAATTTGACAGCAATCTTTTAAAACAACAGAGAGTAAACTAAAGGTTTACTGGAGGTATCAATTTAATGGCAAAGAAAAAGAAGAATTTAGTAATTGTAGAGTCACCTGCAAAGGCAAAGACAATTAAGAAGTTTTTAGGCAGAAATTATAAAGTTGAAGCATCAATGGGTCATGTCCGTGATTTACCAAAAAGTAAATTGGGAATAGACCTAGAAAATGATTTTGAACCAAATTATATAACTATTCGGGGAAAGGGAAAAACTTTAAGTAAATTAAGAAAAGCAGCCAAAAAAAGTGAGGATGTTTTCCTTGCAACTGACCCTGATAGAGAAGGGGAAGCTATTTCCTGGCATTTAGCTTATGCCTTAAAATTATCTGATGAGGATAATAATAGAATAGAATTTAATGAAATAACTAAAACTGCAATTCAGAATGCAATTAAAAACCCACGCACAATAAATAAAAATCTGGTAGATGCCCAGCAGGCCCGGAGATTGCTGGATCGTCTGGTGGGATATCGCTTAAGTCCTCTGTTATGGAAAAAAGTACGCAAAGGCTTAAGTGCCGGTAGAGTACAGACTGTTGCAGTTAAAATAATCTGTGAGAGAGAAGAAGAAATCAGAAATTTTGATGAGGAAGAATACTGGAGTCTGGAAGTTGATTTAAAAAATGAAAAAGACGAAAAATTAAAGGCAGATTTATACAGAATTAATAATAAAAAGTTTAAGATAGAGAGTAAAGAAGAAGTTGATCAGGTTATTACTGATATCAAAGGTCAGGATTTTGAAATAATTAAAGTAAAAAAACGTAAAAGAAGAAGAAATCCTAAGTCACCATTTACAACTTCCACTTTACAGCAGCGGGCTTCTAATAAACTTAATTATACTGCTAAAAAGACAATGTATCTGGCTCAGCAGTTATATGAAGGTATAGATATTGGAAGTTCAGGTACAGTTGGTCTGATTTCCTATATCAGAACAGACAGTACCAGACTTTCTAATGAGGCAAAAAACGGTGCTAAAGATTACATTCTAAATAAATATGGAGACAAATTTTTGAAAAGTTCAAAGAAAAAATCGAAGCAGAATTCCAATACTCAGGATGCACATGAGGCTATCAGGCCTACTGATACTCAAAGAACACCTGAGAAAATGAAAAAACATTTATCCAAAGATCAGTATAAATTATATGATCTAATCTGGAAAAGATTTGTTGCCAGTCAGATGAGTCCGGCTCTTTACGAAAGTATTTCTGCCCAGTTTAAGGTTGGAGAAAAATATAAGTTCAGAGTTAGCGGTTCTCGCCTCTTATTCCCCGGCCATTTAATTTTAACTGGGAAAGCAAAAGAAGATGATATTGACCTTCCAGTTTTAAAAAAGGGAGATAAATACAGTTTATTAAAAACAAATCCTGAACAGCATTTTACAACTCCTCCTCCCAGATATTCGGAGGCTACACTTGTAAAAACTCTAGAAGAAGAAGGAATTGGTCGTCCGAGTACCTATGCTCCAACATTATCTACAATAGAGTCCCGGGATTATGTAGAAAAAGAAGGCCGCTATTTTAAACCAACAGAACTTGGGGAAACTGTAACTGAACTATTAACTGATTATTTTCCTGATGTAACTGACGTTGAATTTACAGCAGGATTAGAAAAAAGACTGGATGAAATAGAAAAAGGGAATGAAGACTGGAAAAAAATATTGAGAGATTTTTATGAATCATTTTATCAGCGTCTGGAAAATGCAAGAGAAAATATGGAGAGTGTTCAGATTGTTGAAGAAACTGATGAAGTCTGTGAAAAATGCGGTAGTCCAATGGTAGTTAAGTACGGCCGTTATGGTAAATTTCTAGCCTGCTCCAGTTACCCTGAATGTAAAAACACCAAACCATATTTAATTAAAACTGGTGTTGACTGTCCGGAATGTGATGATGGCGAGATCATAGAAAGAACTTCTAAAAAAGGGAGAACTTTTTATGGATGCAGTAATTATCCAGACTGTAACTTTATGAACTGGAATAAACCAGTTAAAAAACCATGTCCTGAATGCGGCAGTTTAATGGTTGAAAAAACAACTAAAGCTAAAGGAAAACACTATAAATGTACCAATAAAGAATGTGGACATACTGAAAAAGCAGAATAATATTTATTTATCTGGCTTTCTTCAAATTTTAAGTAATTTAAATTTGAAGGAAGCCTTTAAAATCAGTTCAAGAAAGCGTTTACAATAATAATTTTAACTAATAAAATTAAACGCTAAAATATGTAAAAAGATTAGAATATGGTTAAAATATTGTGAAATTAAGAGCATTAACTTGACATTTTTGATCTTTTCATGGTAATATAAACAAAATAGATTAAAATATTTTGAATCATGTGACAATTTAAAAATATAAGATTATAAGTAAAGGAGGTTCTAAATTGTCAATTACAGATTTCGAAGCAACTACTATAGTTGCAGTAAAACATAATGGTTGTATGGCCCTGGCTGGAGACGGACAGGTAACTCTGGGTAATACAGTTATGAAAAGTACAGCCAAAAAAGTCAGAAGATTATATAATGGTGAAATTTTAGCTGGATTCGCCGGTACATCTGCAGATGCTTTTACTCTTTTTGAAAAATTTGAGGGTAAATTGGAAGAGTATCACGGAAGTCTGCAGAGGGCAGCAGTTGAGCTGGCCAAAGAATGGCGGACAGATAAAATTTTAAGAAAACTTGAAGCTTTGCTAATTGTTGCAAATCTGGAGGAAATCCTTATTATTTCAGGTAATGGTGATGTGATTGAACCTGATGGCAGGATTACTGCTATTGGTTCTGGTGGCCCTTATGCAAGAGCGGCTGCAATAGCATTATCAAATCATGGCCAAAGCCTGAATGCCGGGGATATCGCCAGTGAAGCACTCAAAATAGCGGCTTCTATTTGTATTTATACTAACGAAAATATTACTTTAGAGGAGATAAATGGAGGTGAGTCTGAAGCAGGTGAATAATCAATTAACCCCAAAAGAAATTGTTGCTGAATTGGATAAATATATAATTGGACAGGAAAAAGCAAAGAAATCAGTAGCTATTGCCTTAAGAAATAGGTATAGAAGAAAACTGGTTAAAGATGAGATGAAAGATGAGATTATTCCGAAAAACATTCTGATGATTGGACCAACTGGTGTTGGCAAAACTGAGATTGCTCGCAGACTTGCTAAAATTGCCAGAGCACCTTTTATCAAAATAGAAGTAACTAAGTTTACTGAAGTAGGTTATGTAGGTCGTGATGTGGAATCGATGATTAGAGATCTTACAGAATCGGCAATTAGAATGGTCAAAGGAGCTAAAATGGAAGAAGTTGAAATCGAGGCTGAGAAACAGGCAATTCAGCGGATTGTAGACCATATGCTTCCCGGTAAAAAGAAAAACAAAGATGATTACTATTCTAATCTGGTCGATGATATCAATAAAAAAACAGATGATGTAGATGAACGGATTGCTGCCAGAAAAAAACGGATGTACCAGAGAATTAAAGATGGTAAGCTGGATGATCAAAAAATAGAAATTGAAGTAGAAGAAAATAATACTCAAATGATGGATGTCTTCTCTGGTTCCGGAGCTGAAGAAATGGGTATTAATTTTAAAGATATGCTGGGAAATATTTTCCCAAATAAAAAACAGAAGAAAAAAGTAACTATTGCTCAGGCTAAAGAAATGCTCAGAGACGAAGAAGCTCAAAAATTAATTGACATGGATCAGGTTAAGTCAGAAGCGATAAAAACAGTTGAGGAAGATGGAATAATCTTTTTAGATGAAATAGATAAGATAGCAGGGAGAGAATCAGGATCCGGTCCTGAAGTTTCAAGACAGGGTGTGCAAAGAGATATTCTACCGATTGTTGAAGGCTCAACTGTAAGTACCAAACATGGTTCGGTGAAAACTGATCATATTTTGTTTATTGCTGCAGGAGCATTTCATGTTTCTTCCCCAGCAGACTTAATACCAGAGCTTCAGGGTAGATTTCCCCTGAGAGTCAATTTAGACAGCCTCAGCCGAGATAATTTTAAGGATATACTGCTGCTGCCACAGAACTCTCTGGTTAAACAGTACAAGGCATTATTAGAGACTGAGGGTATAAAGATTAACTTTACTGAAGATGCTATAGAAGAAATATCCAGTTTTGCTTATGATATTAACGAAGAGACTGAAAATATCGGAGCCAGAAGGCTGCATACAATAATGGAAAAATTATTGGAGGATCTTTCTTTTGAAGCACCAACTTTAGCTGAACAGGAAATTGAAATTGATGTAGATTATGTTAATGATAAATTGAAAGATGTTGTAGCAAATAAAGACTTAAGTAAATATATTTTATAATTTCAAAACAGAAAATGGAGGAGATTGAAATGGGTAGTTTATTAGAAAAAAGCCGAAAGATTAATCGATTATTACAGAGAACAGGTGGGAATGCAGTAGATTTTTCCGATATGGCTTATGTTTTAAAAGAGGCTGTAAGGTGTAATGTATATGTGGCCAGCAAAAAAGGGAAAATTTTAGGTTATAGTCTTCTTGATGATTTTGAATGTGAGATTATGGAAGAAAAAGTTATTGATCTGGGAGCATTTCCAGAGGAATATAATAATGGTTTACTAAGAATTAGGGAGACCAGGTCTAATATTGAACAAAAAGATGGCAAGTGTGTTTTTGCTGATGGTGAAGACTGCTTATTTGAAGATAAATTAACAACTATAGTTCCAGTTATTGGTGGAGGAGATAGACTGGGAACTTTAGTTTTAGCTCGTTATGGATCACCATTTGATGATGAAGATTTAGTATTAGCAGAATATGGAGCTTCAGTTGTAGGAATGGAAATTTTGCGTTCCCGCAGTGAGAGAATAGAAAAAGAAGCCCGCAAAAAAGCAGCAGTTCAAATAGCGATTGATACTTTATCTTATTCTGAATTAGAGGCTATTGAACATATTTTTGAAGAATTAGATGGAGAAGAAGGTCTATTAGTAGCAAGTAAAGTAGCGGATAGAGTAGGTATAACCAGATCTGTTATTGTAAATGCTTTACGAAAATTTGAGAGTGCTGGTGTAATTGAATCACGTTCGTTAGGAATGAAGGGAACATATATTAAAGTCCTTAATGATAATCTATTAGATGAATTAGAAAAGGTTAAAGGATAATTTTGGTAATTAGGTTGATTTTGCAGGCTCCTCTCATTATCTGAGGAGCCTTTTAACTACTATAGAAAAAATAATTATTAGAAAAAGGCTTGATTAAATTCTGAGTCTATGGTATACTTTTTTGTGGCAAAATACACACGATAGTTGATCTAAATGCTGGTGCTGTATTTTATACAGTTGTGTTTAGAGTTGATGCTGTCGGAGGCTAAAACCAGAAAGGAGGTGC
>Ga0182237_100030_pt1 | contig 81710 bp, 88 predicted proteins | sample hydfratesGB_TF_B_FD_132457 | JGI IMG/M metagenome (GOLD analysis project Ga0182237, IMG submission 132457) | Subsurface microbial communities from deep shales in Ohio, USA - hydraulic fracturing test GB_TF_B | ecosystem: Environmental > Aquatic > Deep subsurface > Shale gas/oil reservoir >... | reverse complement strand
TGAGACCTTTGCATAATTCCATAATTGTCACCCTGAACTTGTTTCAGGGTCTCATAACTTACTGATATAATTAGATGCTGAAATAAATTCAGCATGACTAAATAGAGTTGTGCAAAGGTCTCAGACTGCTGCCGCCCCCGCACCACTTTGCTAACTAAGATTTCAATGCCTCTATCCCAACAAGAGTAGTTTTTTCCAGCAGTTCAAGAGAAGCGCCCCCACCGGTGGAAATATGACTAATCTTATCAGCAACACCTGCTTGTTTTACAGCGCAAACCGAATCCCCGCCACCCACAACGGTAATGGCATCTAAACCGGCTATAAATTCGGCAATTTCAAATGTTCCTTTGCTGTATTTATCGGATTCAAAAACACCCATCGGGCCGTTCCACATTATAATTTCGGCGTCCCTAATTTCATTTTTAAACAAATCAACTGTTTTTTTGCCTATATCAAGCCCCATCAAATTTTCAGGAATATTTTTTGTCTCAACATAGACAGGCTCTCCTCCAAATTCTTCGGAACATAAATGGTCCACAGGTAACAAAAGAGATACGTTATTTCTTTTTGCTTTATCAGCGATTTTACGAACAGTGTCGGTATAGTCTTTTTCCACAAGTGAATTGCCAATACTAACACCCAATGAATATAAAAAAGTATAAGCCATTGCTCCACCAATAAAAATTTTATCTACTTTATCCAGCAAAGCATCAATCACACCTATCTTATCACTGACTTTTGCACCACCCAAAACAGCATAAAAGGGTTTTTTCGGACTGGATATTATCATATCAAAATATTCAAGCTCACGCTTGAGAAGAAAACCGGCAGCTTTGACTTCTTTGAATCGGGGAAGCCCGTCCACCGAAGCATGTGCTCTGTGGCTCGAACCAAATGCATCATTAATGTAGATGTCGCAAAGCTCGCCAAGGCTACGGACAAAACCGGGATCATTTTGTTCTTCACCTGGATTAAACCGTAAATTCTCCAATAACAGGACATCGCCAGGATTCATGTTATTAATTTTTGCTTTAGCAACCTCACCGGCAATATCATCAACAAACTCGGTTTTAAAATAATTTGCTGACAAATAATCAGCAACAGGTTTTAAAGAAAATTCTGGCATGACTTTGCCTTTAGGTCTACCCAAATGTGAAGCCAATATCACTTTTGCACCTGCATTTCTAACATAACTGATAGTACCTATTGCCTCATCTACACGTGTGGTATCCTGCAATATACCATCTTCAACAGGAACGTTAAAATCCACACGGACAAACACTCTTTTGGATTTCAAATCTATCTCATCAATAACTTTGATACCTTCAATCATAATTGAGCCCCCAAAACCAGCGAATTGAATTAAATAAGCATCGTAGCAAGTTCAGCTACACGGTTGGAATATCCCCATTCATTGTCATACCAGCTAAAAACCTTAACATGGTTACCATCCATAACTTTAGTCAAAGAGGAATCAAAAATTGAAGAATACGGATTTCCGTTATAATCCACAGAAACCAGTTCTTCTTCCGTATAAAGCAAAATCCCTTTCATTTCATTTTCTGCAGCTTTTCTTACAGCCGCATTAATTTCTTCTTTTGAAACATTTTGCTGCAGAACACAGCTAAAATCTACAATAGAGACATTAGGTGTAGGAACCCTAATAGCAATTCCGTCAAGTTTGCCCTTAAGTTCTGGCAAGACAAGCCCTACAGCTTTAGCTGCTCCGGTGGAAGTTGGAATCATGGAAACTGCTGCCGCTCTTGCCCTTCTGATATCTTTGTGAGGTAAATCAAGAATTTTTTGGTCATTGGTATATGAATGAACTGTTGTCATCAAACCGTTCACAATACCAAAATTATCATTAAGTACTTTTGCCACAGGAGAAAGACAATTTGTTGTACAGGATGCATTGGATACAATATGATGATTATCTTTATCATATTTTTGAAAATTTACACCAATGTTTACAGTGATATCGGGATTCTCAGCGGGTGCTGTTATCAAAACTTTCTTGGCACCGGCTTTTAAATGTTTTTCCGCATCCTGGCGCTTCCTGAAAAGCCCCGTAGACTCAATAACAACATCCACACCCAAATCTTTCCATGGCAAATTTCCCGGATCTTTTTGTGCAAAAACATTTATTTTTTTACCGTTAACGGTAATAGCGTCATCAGTATGAGAAATATCAAGATCTGCTGTGCCATGCACAGAGTCATATTTTAACAGATGGGCAAGAGTAGCCGCATCAGTTAAATCATTAATTGCAACAAAATCCACATCAAGTCCTTTTTGCCATGCTGCCCGTAATGCACACCTACCTATTCTTCCAAAACCGTTAATCGCTACTTTCACTGCCATTTTCTTCCTCCTTTTTATTTAACATATTTTTCAAAGAATCTATCTGACCATTGATAAAGTTAAAAATATTTTTCAAATCCTTGTCCTCAATTTTTTTCCTGTTACTTATAATGTTTGTCATTCTCTCGATAGCAAATACTGACCTTTTAGCCAGATCTTCCATCCGCGTGGAATCTTTTTCCATCAATCTTTTGTAATTATTAACTATCTTATTAAGCTTATCTATCTTAATTTTTAATTCTTTATTTTCATTTTTCAGTCGAAGAAAATCTTTTGTGCTGTCTTGCTCAAGAATTTTTTCCAGTGTTTTGTTTAATTTTTTAATCCTTGCCTGGGATTTTTCATATTCTTGATAAAGCTCATCGTATGCCTTTTTAAGGGAGCTAACTTCATTAAGACTGTTTACTCTATCTTTGGATATTTTTTTGATTTTTTGTTGGGATTTTTCCAAAGATTTAACAAGATGATACTGTTCAGTAATATCATTTAGAAACTCACCAGCCTCAATTACGTTCCCCTCGGAATCAAAAATTGGATACATAACTTGTTCAAAAACATATTCCTCCCCATTCATGTTAACTTCAATATGCTGATTGTAAGACTGTTTTTCTGCTATTACTTTATTAAGGGGGCACCAGGAGCAGATATCTTCAAAATTATAAATCATCTTGTAACATTTACTACCGATAAATTGTGGTAAATTGCTATTACCTACAAATTCTCCCACAGCACGGTTTATATTAACCAATTCATATTCCAGATCAATAGAAAAAAGAGGATTATTTAATCCATCAATAAGTTTCAGCATTTTTTGCCTGCTGTTTTTCAATACAGACACACTCTCACTTAAACTTTCTATTTCAATGTTTTTGCTGTTAATTTCCTCTTCATAACTTAGTCTTTTGTCATCAAGAACAGTCACCTCTTTTTCACATTCTTCCAGTTCTTCTCTAAGAAACTCTATTTCTTTTTCCAGCTGATTTAATTCTGTAAGATTCAGTGAACTAAATTCCAGTAAGCCCTGCAAAAAAGCAGTCACTCTATTCCTTTTGTTATCATCCTGAAAAACAATGACCAGTTTTGTATCGTCTATAGTAACTCTTAAGAAATAAAATATGAAAACCTTGCTATCTTTTTTAAAAAAGGATACAGCAACATCATCCCTGTACAAATTATCTTTGATTGTATCGGGTATTCTATATTCCAGAAACTCTTGTTTAGTGAAATAATAGAAATTGTTACTGTCAGTCTCCAAAATAAAAAAATCAAACATATCAGTATATTTGGCAAAACGTTTAAAAAAATCTTTCCATTGTACATTCATATAAAAACCCCTTTCGAAAGGACAAAACAATCAACCTTACTTGCGCCACCCTTTTTTAGCACCCTTGCACATTCATTTATTGTACTACCTGTAGTAAGTATATCATCAATAAGTAAAATGTTCAATTTGTAAACGCTGGTTTTAAGTCCGATTGCATTTTTCAGGTTAGTCTCCCTGTTTTTCTTTTTCAACTGCCACTGATACTCTGTATTTTTACGCCTCACCAATACGTCTTTTTTGGGTATATTATATTTATCTGCCAAAGCAGCAGAAATTATATCAACAGGATGTCTGAATCTTCTCAGCTTTCTGATAATGTGGGAAGGAACGGGGACTACAACATCATATTTTAAAAAATTATAGTTCAAAAGAGGAACTAACTCTTTTAAAAAATAAATTTCCCTGACCCCATATCTGAATTTTATATCCTTGAGTAATTTCTTTATAACACCTGTATACCAGAACGGAATATATAAAAAATCATAGTTATTTTTGTTAAAGCAGTTCCTGCAATAAACAGTTTCCACTTCAAGAGGATAACCGCAGGAAAAACAGACATTTTTTACATATGGAAGTTTTTTTATACAACTGCCACAGAGATATGAACCTACATCTATCAAATCATTGCAAACAGCGCATTCACAATAAAATATTTCATTTAATAAACAGTGACTCACCGGTCATTTCTACTGGTTTCGGGATTTTTAAAACATCAAGCATTGTAGGAGCAATATCCGCAAGCTTTATATCTTTATTACGAGATAATTTACAGGGATAATTGTAAACAATAAAAAATACCTTATTTAAAGTGTGGGCAGTATGAGGTTGGTCATTCTCGTAGTCCCACATCTGTTCACTGTTACCGTGATCTGCAGTAACCATCAGAACAGAATCTGTCTTATCAGCTATTTTAACAACCCTTCCCAGCTGCTCATCAACCGCTTTACATGCTTTAATGGCAGCTGATTCAACACCAGTATGACCAACCATGTCAGGATTTGCAAAATTCATAATAGTGACATCAATATCGTTATTCAGAAACTTATCCTCAAACCTGTCGCAGACAGTTTTAACACTCATTTCAGGTTTTTCGTCATAAGTGGAAACATCCCTGGGCGATGGAATAAGCTCTCGGGACTCCCCCTCAAATTCAACTTCTCTGCCACCGTTAAAAAAGAATGTAACATGGGCATACTTTTCTGTCTCAGCTATACGCAGCTGACTAAGCTTGTTCCTGCTGATTACTTCTCCAAGAATATTATCCAGACTCAAAGGTGGAAAAGCCACAGGTAAATCAAACGATTTGTCATACATTGTCATAGTTATAAAAAAAGGCTTTATATTTTTTTTGGGAAATTCTTCAAAACTGAAATCAGTAAACACCTTTGTAAGTTCCCTGGCTCTGTCCGCTCTAAAATTGAAAAAGAAAATACCGTCTTCGCTGTTAATACCGCAAAAACTATCTTTTACAACAGTTGGGGTTATAAATTCATCCGTTTCACCTCTGTCGTATGCAGCAGTCACTGCCTCAGATGCAGAATCCGCCGATAATCCTTCTCCATAAACTATGGCACGGTATGCTTTATTAATCCTTTCCCATCGTTTATCTCTGTCCATGGAATAAAATCTTCCGGAAACTGTAGCTATTTTCCCGTAATTTAAGGAATCAAGATACTGACACAAATCCTTTATATAATTAATACCGTTTTTGGGAGGCGTATCTCTGCCATCCATAAACGCATGTATATATACATTTTTAATGCCGAAATCCTTTGCCGACTTAATTAGTCCTTTCAGATGTGTTATATGGCTATGAACCCCTCCATCACTGACAAGACCGAAAAAATGCAAAACCCCGTCAGAGTCCTTTATTTTTTTATAAAAAGAAATAATATTCTCATTATTACTGATTTCGCCGGTTTCAATAGCCTTATTAATCCGTAAAAAGTCCTGATAGACAATTCTGCCGGCACCTATATTCATATGACCAACTTCTGAATTCCCCATTTGACCGGCAGGCAAACCAACCCATTCTTCACTGGCATTAAGCAACGTATGCGGCGAATTTTCCAACAACCTGTTAAAATTAGTCGGGTTGCTAAGGTGAACCGCATTATGGTCCGTTGACTCCCTAAATCCCCACCCATCAAGGATTAATAAAATAATCTTATTTTTATGTCCCATAAAAATACCTTTACCCTTTAGACATCAAAATATCGCTACATTTTAATTACGCCCTTTTTTTCCAGCTCGCTCTTACATTCTGTACAATATCTTGCAAATGGGACATACTCAAGGCGGCGCTCTTCTATTTCTTCACCACATTCCATACAAACGCCGTAAGTTCCTTCCCTGATTCTGTTTAAAGCCTGTTCCACAAGTCTCAGTTTTAGAGCATCCGTTTCAACTCTGCCAAGCATAAGATTTCTGCTATAAATACTGTAAGCTTCGTCAGCAGAATCTTTACCTGTATCAGTACCAAGATTTATCGCTTCGTCATATCTGCTTTTCAAACTTTCCAGCAGATCCGCCCTAAGCTCGTGAAGTTTAGTCTTGAAATACTGGATTTGTGCATCTTTCATAAAATCCTCCTACCTGTGGTATGGGTGATTCATATTAATAGTCATGGCCCTGTATATTTGCTCAAATATTACAAGTGTTGCTATTTTGTGCGCAAACGTTAGCTTTGACAAAGAAATTAGTGCATCTGTTTTTTCTGTCAAGGTATTTGGCAGTCCATTTGCTGAGCCAACGATAAAAGCTATTTTACCGCTAATCTCTATTTGTTTGCCAAGCCATTCAGCAAATTGTTCACTTGAAAAAGATTTACCCCTCAGATCCAACCCAACTCTGTAATAACCTTCAGAATGTTTTACAATTTTTGTAAGGCATTTTTGAGACATATCTTCAGAATTGTCCGTACTATCGGAAATCTCAACAAAATCTGCAGAATAAACAGCAGATATCCTTTTAAGGTAATCACTAATCAAAGTTTCATAATTATCATCTTTTAATTTTGCTGCCAGTATTACTTTGATATGCATAAAAATACCTTTGGTTGAAACTAACAAAACAAAGTCTATAACCTGTACGACGGTGATCTCAGCCGTGTAAGTGGGCTTACATATATATTATGTCAAAAACTATGTCAATATTTATTGCACTCCGACAACTTTCGGCATAAAAATACATTGTATAATAGTAATAGATTATGTTAATTATTAAATTAAAATATAATAATTAAGAAACATCGTTCAAAAGAGGTAACAATGCAAAATAATAACAATATAAAGAAATCCCAGTATCTTATTGATGAAATAAAAGTTGGTGATACATGGAGAATGTTTAAAATACTTTCAGAATTTGTCGAAGGATTCGAACATCTGGCTGATGTTGAGCCGGCTGCCAGTATTTTCGGTTCTGCTCGTATAAAAGAAGATCACAAAGATTACCGTAAAGCCAGAACCCTCGGGAAAATGCTTGCAGATAATGGAATAACAGTTTTAACCGGCGGAGGCCCGGGAGTAATGGAAGCTGCAAACAGAGGAGCTATGGAAGCTGGAGGAGGTTCGGTGGGTCTTAACATAGAACTGCCATTTGAACAAAAACCGAATCCCTACGCCAAAAAACTAATAACATTCAACTACTTTTTTGTAAGAAAAGTAATGCTGGTAAAATACGCCAGTGCATTTGTTATTTTCCCCGGCGGATTCGGAACTATGGATGAACTTTTTGAAGCTTTAACATTAATACAGACGAAAAAGATACTCCCTTTTCCACTGATACTTGTGGAGAAAAATTACTGGAAAGGTCTGATAAACTGGATAGAAAACATGATGATAAAAAATAACTTTATATCTGAAAATGATCTTGATATAATCAAGATGATAGATGAGCCCGGAGAAATACTTGAGTGTATAAAAAACTTTCTAAAGGTGTAAAAATGAAAAAATTTAATCTTTTTTCGCTTTTGATAATTTTCATCTTTGTTGGTTGTTCCAAACCTATGAATAATTATTCAACATACATTTTTAATCCCCAAACAGAACATACACAACAACTTAAAAACAAATATTCAAATTCCTTGTATAATGCATACAAAAATATGCACGAAAGAGGAATTCCCATACAAAAAGCCGGTTTAGGATTCACATCGGGTGAAGGGTGTGAGCCTTTATGTGATAATAAACCGGGAGATTTTTGGGTATATATTATAAGTCCTTATGAAAAGCCTATCAGCACCAAAAAATATAATACCATAAATAAGCGTGCTGAAAAAGTATTCAAGCACAAAGTTCAGGATATTATATACGCAGTAAAATATGCCCCCTCAGAAAAGCTTGTGAAGGATAAAAGCCTGAAAGGTGTTTTAATTGGAACAAACTGGCCGGTATATTCCTCCATTGGAGAGTATTTTGAACCTAAAGAATATGAAGAAGCAGACATTTATATTCCCTATTCAGTAATTGAAAAATATGTTAAATACGAAATCTACTTTTCGGATTTGCTGTGCAACTCATTCATTTTTACCAAAAATAAAGAAAGTAAACGTAAAAATATAAAACTTTGTAAGAACAATTGATTTTTCGTATTTGTAAAAAAAAGTAATTTACTGTTGACACATCGTTAAAATAGGCTAAATTAGTGATATAGTATGCACTCAGGAGGAAGTTGTGACAAAGAAAGAGTATATAATAGGTGATATATTTAGAGTCATGGATTATGCCATGCAAATGGAGAAATATGTTGTGCTCACAAGAGCAATTGCGGATTCAGAACATTTTTTTCTCGTAAGTATTAAATCATTCGAGCCTTGGAGCGAAAGGGTTATATCTGCTAAAAACATATACGAAAAAACAAGCTTGTCCGATGATGAAATCCAGTACCTGGCCAACACTTCCCGTGTAGCACATGTTGGAAATATAAGTGAATTTAAAGATGACCTTCGCAAAATGTTGTTAGAAAAAGAAGAGCAAAATAACAGACAGTCAGCTTAAAGCAGGCTGTCTGCTTTTTAAAACGCCTGCACAGAATTTTTTAAATAAAATATAAATTTTATTAGCTCAGTTTTTTCAAAAAAAAAAATTTTCAGTATTCTCACCATTGATTTACTAAAATTATATATCATGATATAATGTTTCCATGAAAATATTGATCGTCGAAGATGATACAATACTTGGTTTATCATTGTCTGAATATTTGAAAAACGAAAAAATGACCGTAACATTAATATCTGATGCCAGTGAAATAGACAAATTTTTCAATTATGAATATTTTGATGTAATACTTCTGGATTTGATGCTGAATATTAAAAAGGGAGAAACAATATTATCCCATATCAAACGAAAACATCCTGGTATTCCTGTCATTATAATAACAGCAAAAGGAGAAATAGGAACAAAAGAAGAGTGTTTCAATAAAGGTGCTGACGATTATATTGTCAAACCGTTTGACCCGAAAGAACTGTTACTACGGATTAAATCTGTGGGTAAAAGATACGGATGTTTTGAAAATATAATAAAAATCGGAAAAGCTTGCATAAATATAGATAATCAGACTTTAATATCGGATAATAAAGAAATAAAACTCACCAAAAAGGAATGGGATATACTCTACATTTTATTAATCAACCGCAACAAAATGGTAACTACTCAAAGAATTATTAACTATGTATGGGGGGATAAACCGGTGGGAACAGAATCGGTTCGCACATATATAAGGCATTTGCGCCAGTATCTTCCGGAAGATACTATCAAAACGTATAAAGCGCGAGGTTATATGCTTGTCAGTGAATAGGTAAAGGCAGAGGCAGAGAGTGGTTGGTAGGTATAGATGAAAAAGTTTTTTGATGTGGGTTTTGAACTGAAAATATTTATTTTTATTATTGTTACACTGATCATCGGGCTTTCAATGCTTAATGCAATCTTTCTCTATTCGTTCAAGACAGAAATACAAAAACGGATATCGTTGGAAGTTGACCGGCATCATGAACTTAGTCAATACACCACGCCGGGCAAACCTGTTTATCTGAAAATTTCTAACAAAAATATATTTATTCCCGGCTACGAATTATATGATATCAAAGGCCGGCACAAATATTATGTGGAGAAAAGTTATCTTAGACAAGAAGTCCGGGGTAAATTGCTGCTAATGTTTTACTGGGATGCAGTCATCATTTTTTCCGTGTCTGTATTGTATTATTTTACAGCTTACAGGCTTATTAAGAATCGTGAAAACTATTCGAAATCATTTGAAATTATTCTTCTGGTATTGGGGCATAAACTAAAAAATTACCTTGCCGGTCAAAGGGTAAATGCTGAAATTATTGACAGGGATACTGCTGGTTCTGTCATTACGCAACCGAGCAAAGACTTGCAGAAGGTACAAGTGCGAGACTTGAATTATAAGAGTATACAGAATGCTGTCAACAGAATCAAAATTGGCAACAGGATGCTTACGGCTGAGCTGGAAAATATTTTTTCTTTTGTGAAAAAATTTGGAATTCAAAATGACACAAAAGCTGAAAAAAATACTCCCAAAGGTTTCTTAAATCAAAAGCTTAATATCTCAGAAATATTGGATAATGTTGAGAAAGAATATTACGAAACACAAGTCAGTTATGCAGGTATTTCCAGTGGTACGAAAAAAATTAAGAAAAAGATTAATTTGAAAAGGGTAAACGTTAATTATGACGATATGAAATTTATTCTTTTTTTATTAATGGATAATGCGTATAAATATTCTGAGAGTTTCATTTATATCAGAGCGGGCGTTTACAGTAGAAAGAAATATTTGTTTATTGCTAACGATTTCGGTAATTCTGCTGAAAGCGGCCTTGGGGTGGGGCTATCCGTTGCAGAGCAGCTGTGCAGAAAAAACGGGATAAAACTGAGCTGGAATGCCGGCAAATATTTTACTGCTAAAATTATTTTCTAATTTTCACGATTTTTTTATGTTATAATGATTATATTGAATTAAAGTAGTTATAAGTGGAGGAAACTATGAGGCTAAAAATCTATACTTTTATTATATTAATGTTATTTTTATTAACGGGTTTTGTTTTTGCCGAAGTTGTACAGGTTACCTCTCAGAAGTCTTTGCAAGGTGAGCCGGTAATGATGAGAGGCAGGGTTGAGAAAGTTGAGCAAAATAAGATTTATGTGAAAATTCTCAGCGAAGTTAACAGAGGTGACACTTTTGAAATTATTGTTTCCGATGATTTCATTGCAAATAAAAATGATTTTAAAAATTTTTTATATGACGGCAAAGGGCATGTTAAATTTATAGAAGGTAAAGGTGGTTTAAGATGAAACGGTTCAAAATATTAATTGTACTTATTTTAGGTTTAATTTTGTTTTCTTCTGCCAAGTCCTATGCTCTGACAAATGACTATGAAGCTTACCCTCCCTTTCTGCAATTGAGTACTTATTCCAATTTAATGCTGGTTTTGGATTATAGTGGGAGTATGAGTAATTTTATGCATTATAACTATGATTCGAATGAAGATTATCACGGCTTTTTTAAGCGTGATAAAGTGTATTCCTACGATTATTCTGAAAATTATTGGTATATAGATTCGGGTTCTTCTGCTCATTATTGTGAATGGCCCATCGATTTTGATGACAGTTATTCCGGGGATTGTTTGAATTGGGCTTTTATGATGAGGATAGATACATTGCGCTGGGTTTTTACTGGTGGAGTAACTGATGGTCAAGGGGATGTTTTCATTGCTTATGGAACCACTATAAAAAATACCGATACAACAACCTATAATACAGAAACAGGTGCAAATGAAGGTATTTTGCAGGAGCTTTCCCGTGAGGACAAAAGACCTAGAGTGGGGGCTTTGATTTTTGGAGGGACATCTGTTACCAAAGAGTGGATTTACCCCTCGTATAATTATAATGATCTTATTGATGCTATTAATGATACTTCTCCACTTGGAGGTACTCCAACCGGTGAAGCAATGGATGAAGTGCGGAGGTATTTCAGTCTAGAAAGTGGTGTATGGAATGGTTTTTCCACGGGTGATAATGATTATCAAGATCCCTATAAGTTTGACGTTAATGGAACTGTTATGGATGTTGCATGCGCCAAAAATTTTACAGTATTGATGACAGATGGTTCTTGGAATGGCCATGCGTATGGGTATAGTAGTTCATGCAACTATAATTCAATATTAATACATGATCCTCCGGACTTGGGTTATGAATATTCCTGCGCAATAGATCCTGCTGAACCTGCTTATAATATGTGGAAAGGTGGCAATGCGGATTTGGCCAGCAGTTTGACAGGAAATCAAAATGTACAAACATATTCAGTGGCTGCCTTTTTGAGTGGTATTGGTGTGAATGCAGCCAAGAACGTTGCCATCTATGGCGGTTTTACCGATGAAAATGACGATGACACACCTTGTAATTACTCTGACACGCCAGTTCCTGAACCGTCATGTTCGTCCAATCAATCACCCCCCTGTGGTTCCTTTACAACTATAGAAAATAGCTGCGATGAATGGGATGGAAATAATGATGGATATCCGGATAATTTTTTTGAAGGCAATTCTCCTGATGAAATAAAAACAGCGATTGAAAAAGTTTTCCAAAATATTTTAAAAGACTTATCATCGGGGACATCTGTTGCGGTATTGACGGATAAAAGAAAAGAAGGTTCCATTATGACTCAGGCTGTTTTTTACCCGGATTACCAAGGTGTTCCATGGATAGGCAAACTTTTCGGGTATTGGTTTTTGAATTTTAAAGACCCCCAGGGAAACGCTGTTCAGAATATCAGAGAAGATACAAATCAGGATTTTAAACTAAATATATGTAACAATGATGGTACGCCCGGAGGCGACGAAATTTTACATTTTAGTTATAATGATATTTCCAATGAGCTTTCTATCAGTCATAACGAAAGTGACTGCAGCGGGTATGATAACGTCACAGGTGGTCTGCCGTATACAAAACTAGAGGATATTAATTCCCTTTTTGAGGCGTCCAATAAACTTGATAGTGACTATAATTCCGACTACAATCAGAGAACAATTTATATACCCGACAATACCACAACTAGTAATTTGAGCGAATTAGATAGTATCACAAGTTCAACCTTGATTAGTAATTTTGGGGGCGATAATGCTTCTGCGTATGGATGCCTGGGCAGTTTTGATAATTTAACTGCTTTTATATATGGAACATATATAAACGGTTGTGTTGACAGAACTGATGATGACGGTACTAAAAGAATTTTAGGTGACATTATATATTCCACTCCTCGAATTGCCAACTATGATAATATGAGCATGATATATGTTGCGGCTAATGATGGTATGCTGCATGCTTTCAGGGCCGGTAAAACAATGAAATATCAATCAAGTGATTATATTGCCGTCCAGCTGCAGAATTCAAAATATGATAATGGAACTAGTGAAATTGGTGGTGAGGAATGGGCTTTTATTCCCAGAAATGCTCAACCATATCTGAGATACAGGGCCCAGCCTGATTTTAGACACCTTTATATTAATGATCTGACGCCCTATATTTTTGATTACGGTAACAAGAAAATTCTTATAGGCGGTATGAGAATGGGTGGCGGAGTTAATTGTAATAATGGAAATGCTGACTGTATTTCTCCACCTTCTGATACGATCAGCGGTCATTCTTCTTTTTATGCTCTTGATATAACAGATCCTTTGAATCCAGAATATTTGTGGGAATTTACCGACGAATATCTCGGTTTTGCTTATTCAGGTCCGGCAGTAATAAAAAGAAATGGTAAGTTGTATGTCATGTTTCTAAGCGGTATGAAGGATTATGACGGAGAAGTTGCCTATGAAGGCAGTAATGCCAAAGTCTATGTTTTAACTTTAAATACAAGTAATCTTAGTATTGAGGAAACAAACAGTTACAGTGTAGGTAATATTGACAGTAGTTTGAAAAATAATGGGGTTTACGGAAATCGTTTATTTACAGATGGTGTTGATCTGGATAATGATGGTTATACTGACGCTGTGTTTTTTGCTTTTAGTTATTTGCAGTCGGGAGACTGGACTTCAAATTTATATGTCGCAAGGACAGATGACGGTTTTTTTCCATCTTTAAACAGTTTTGACAAGGTGATGTCTTCTCTTCATGGAGCTGTTACAGCAAGCATTGTTTATATGCCGTGTTTCAATATGGACTATGTGTATTTTGGTACAGGAAGATGGTTTTATAAAGAAGATGATTCAGCCGGCAGAAATAACAAACTTTACGGAGTTAATATAAGCTGCTTGAGGAGTAAAAATTGTAACTTCAGTTCATCAGTTAATAATGCCGATATATGTGGTGAATTGCAAAAAAATACACAAAGTAAAACTGCTGTCGCCTGGGAAGTTGGTCTGAATACTTTGCAAATTGATAACGGCACAAATTATGGTAAAGAACGTGTAATTTCTGACCCGGGCAAAATGGAATGGGCGGATACAGTCCTTTTCACTTCCATGCAGCCCAGTACTAATCCCTGTGCTTACGGCGGCAGATCCAGAGGCTGGGGCTTAAACTGTGCTACGGGTAAAAGTATATGGGATACCTCCTGTTCTGGATATATCGTTGATAACAGCTCTGTTACCTGCGGATATTTGCAGACATCAACTACTGCAATTAATCAATTGTGTGCAGAGAGTTTTTCAGAACAAAGCGGGACAAGAGATGTAAGTAATGCTATGGGCAATAGTGACAGCACCGGCGGAGATTCCAGTGTAAATGATGTCAATGCAGGCCAGACTGAGTGGTATACAGGCGTAACCCCTGAAACACCGCCGATCATTCCTCCACCGTATTCAGGACTGAAAGGAGACATATTGCTTTGGATAGAAAAGTAATGACCAGAAAAGGAGTTACTTTAATAGAACTTTTAGTCGCAATTGCCATTTTGGGAATTCTGATGGTCATTGCAGTACCTAATTATAACGAATGGCGGGAGAAGAACAGCATAGAAAATGATGTACATAAAATGTACGGATTATTAAGTGAGTTGAGAACGAAAGCTTTTACGGAAAAAATGAGTGTTGATTTTTCATTTAATGGTGCAAATGATGTTTTAACTGCTTCTTATGATAATACTTCTGCAAGTGTTAATTTGCAAAATGAATTTGAATTTGTTGGAAGTGATGTTAGCATTGATACCAGAGGCACTTATTCAGGATCAAGTATCAAGCCGGTTTCAGGTTCTACAATATCGCAGGTGGACTGTGTTTCTGTTGATGACACGCGAATTGCTATAGGTAAATGGAACGGGAGCTGTGAGCATGAATAAAGGTTTTACAATAATAGAGCTGATGGTGGCGATGCTAATCTTTGCTGTTGCGATGCTGGGCTTGGTCTCCGGAGCTATTCAGGTGAAAAAAATTAGCTTGAATAATATCCTCAGAAATGAGGCTGTTCGTATTGCTACTGACACATTTGAGAATGCAAGAAATGTTCATGATGTGAATTCGCTTGATAATACTGGAGATTGTGGTAGTGGATGTGATCCGGCCGGCAGTGATAACTGTACAGTAACAAGATATATTAGAAACGGTGATGTTAAGTTTGGCAAGATAGTTGAAGTAACCGGCTCAGATTTGAAGAAAGTAGAAGTGAGTGTTTGCTGGGATTTTTTTGGCGATATTAAGGAATATACTGCAGTAACCTATGTAAAAAATTAAGGGGCGATGTGTGAAAAAAGGATTTACTCTAATAGAGCTTTTAGTTTCGATGGCGATTTTTGCCATTTTAATAGCTGGCGTTTATTATACATATATTAGTTTGTACAGTGATTACAAACATCAGACTGTTAACATGGAAAGTGAAATAGAAAATTTATTAGGACAAAATATTATCAGACTCGATATTGAACATGCCGGTATGGGAGTGCCTGATAATTCTTCTATAGATCCTATAGAATGGGACAATGCAGCTAAACACCTTAAAATTGTATCTTCGGTAAACAGTACTGATCAGACTTCTCTAAAATGGGCGCTTATAGATTGTGACAATGGGACTTGGTCGAAGATGTCAGGTAATTTAAGTGATAATTCGAGCGGCCTTACTTTTATAGATGTTTTTACATTAGCAGAAGATAATGGAAGTAATACCTGGGGGGCTTGTCCCGGCAATTCTGTTTATACTGCATATCCGTCAAGAAATGATATTGCCATTAAATTAAGTGATGATACTAACGGTACTTCCGGTTATACAGGGGCATTAAAAATATGCAATGACGGTACCTATAATTTACTTCGTGGAGTAGGTGGAAATTCCGGCAAAAATAATAACAAAGGCTCCCATATTATTGATTGTGTGGCAGACTTGCAGGTAACTTTTGATTATGACGACGACGGCGGTGGTACATTGGATGTAGATGAATATGATCTTACCAAGTCTGTTCCGGATCCTGACAGAATTTATACTGTCAATGTATATTTACTTGTGCAAGAGGGTAAATATGACAGAAATCTCAATTTTACAAATAAAGTTGATAGCGGAAAATATGTTATAAAAGATAAAGACCAGGATGGTAATTGTGATGCTGGAGATGATATATGTCTTAATTTACCTGCAGGTTATGAACATTACAAATGGAACCCTATTGTAATGAAAGTAAAGCCTATGGGGTTAGTAAATGATGATTAAATCAAACGAGAAAGGAATGGCACTTTTAGTAACCTTGGTTTTAAGTTTTGTGGCTCTTGGTTTTATTGCCGCTATTTTATATTTGTTAAATACATCCACCAGCGGTTCCGGAGCAACAAAACGGTATTCGATGGCTTTGGAGACAGCAAAAGGCGTGTCCGATTATGTTGTGGAAAAGATTTTGAGTGATGAACTGACTTGCAGTGGATCCAGCTGCGATTCAGGAGAGAGTATAGACATAGATATAGCACCGCCTGACCATAATGTGAACGCTAAGATGCTTTCTGATCCTAAAAAAGTTACTTTAAGTGGAGTTGATTATACAATATATTCTATAAGGGTTGAAGCAGAAAATAATAAGACCAACGATAAAGCCATTATAGAGTTTGTCTACAGGGTCTACTAATTTATTTTAATTATATATCCTTTTTTAAGTCATCAAGTGTAGGGAGCTTGCCTTCAGGTATTATATCGATTTCCTGACCAAGGGCGTTCAGTATTTTTATTAAAGCTGCTACGGATACCTCAGTAACATAACCCCTCTCCAATTTACTGAGTGTAGCTCTGCTTATTTCTGCTTCATCGGCCAACTGCTGCTGGGTGATTTTTTTTGATTTACGCAATTGCCTGATTTTTTCACCGATTTCCCAAAATTTCATTTTTAATATCCTTTTTTGTTTTCATGTCTTCCGAAGATTCCCATGATACAATCATATCTTTTCCTATTTTTTCAAAATGCGGATTTTTATTAAGGTACACTTTTACTTCCTTTTTTACCTCAGTCATTGCCTGCATGCATTCATCATAGATTTTCTCAGCTTCTTTTTCAGAAATTAGACAGTAATTTTTGCCAAAGGCTATGAGCTCTTTTTTGCCCCACCAGATTTTTCTGCCAAACATTGTCAGAGCTGGTTTGTCGTTAAAGATATACGGAGTTGTGGTTACAATATCATATGCAGGGCTTAAAAATCTTTTTTTGTGATCGGGTGTATAAAGAATACCGAAATTTTTTAAATGGGCGTCTCCATTTCGGAGAATGTAGGAGATTACAATAATCTTATAAAGCTGCATTAAAGATTCTTTTCTTGAACATTCATCCGTAAAAATGGAAACGGTTTTAGCCACTTGTTCATAACTGCCGGAATATTTATGTATTTTATTTTTTCCCTGCAATACACAAACTTCTTCAAAACCAAGGTATTTGTTTTTAACAATGTCAAATCGTTTTATAAAAAGGAGCTTTTTGTTTCTGGAAAGAATCATTTCGGGAATCTTAACTCCGGCTTTTTTCGCCACTTGCATGCAGAAAAATTCGTTTTCAGCCAAATGAGCAAAATCATCCCCCCAGCTTTTTACAATATAATCTTGCGTTGAAAGCGCAGATTTGTTCTTTAATGTAGCCAAAACCTTAGGCTGCATCCCGGACAATGACGTTTGATGGATAAACATCGAAAGTAACTTATCAAACAAGTCAGTATCATCTGAAGTGATTAAATTATCTAATGAAAGAATTTCTGCACTTACATTTTGTTGGTATGTGATATCGCTATTATATGTTAAATATCCCTTTATGTTGTTTGACAGATATGAGAGGAGAATATAGTCGTTTATCGTTCCATATTCTTTCATCAGAATATTTTTAAAAATTTCAAACAAATATCCTTCCGGAAGGTTCATTTCAAAAACTGGATGCAAATTTCCTCTGTTTGTCCAGGTTTCTTCCCTGTAAGGCATTATAAGGGAAACGGGCTTTAAATTTTCAGGTTTTGGAAAAATATAATTAAAATGATAGTTTAATTTATCTTTCGTAATATAACCTGCTGGACATTTGTCTGTATATACTTCGATATGTTTCAAATCTGCCACCATAATGTTAATTCTATTTTACAAAATAATACAAATAGATAAATATGTAAAGTGACATTAACATTAAGAATATAAAAATAATCGTGTGGGGTGATACCGCTTTTCTTCTGTTGCATAATAGTAACATTTATAATATAGTGTGTTATATTATGAACAAAATTAAAAAACTAATATATATTTTAATTATATACTTTGCAGCTAGTAGTATGCCTTCTTACGCCGATATGGCTTCAAACATAGCTCAGACACACGGTTTACCTTACAACTATGTGGAAAACGCATTAAAAAACGCAAAAGTTAACAGTGAAATCATAAAATTTATGACAACACCTGCAGAATCACAGCCCTGGCAACATTATAAAAAAATTTTTGTAAATGAAAGGCGTATCCAGAAAGGTAAAAAATTTTATCACAAATATGAAAAAACATTGGAAAGGGCGGAAAGAGAGTTTTTTGTCCCTTCAAAGATAATTGCTGCTATTTTAGGTGTGGAAACAAACTTTGGTAACTATTCACCGCAATTTAACCCTCTGGATTCACTGTACACACTAGCAACGGGATACCCAAGAAGAAGTGCTTATTTTGAAAGTGAGTTGGGGTATCTGTTAAGATATGCTTATAAAAATAATGTTAAACTTCCCGATATAAAATCATCCTACGCCGGTGCTATCGGGCTGCCACAGTTTATGCCATCAAACATTGCAAAGTATGCTGTTGACTTTGATAATGATGGAAAAATCGATCTTATAAACAGTGTGGAAGATGCTGTTGGCAGTATAGCCAATTATCTGAAACAACATGGATGGGAATATCCCAAGCCAACCGCTGTCTCAGTGGCAAATGTCAAACAAAATTTGCTGGACAAGTGGATGAGCATATCCGAGCTCAAACGGCATGGGGTAAGTTTCCCTTTTAATCTCAGCAACCACAAAGTAAAAATCATTAAAGTGGACGAGACCTACTGGGCTACATTCCCCAACTTTTATACACTGCGAAAATATAACCCCAGCGACAAATACGCTTTGTCGGTATTGTTGTTATCAACACATTTAAGATAAAAAAGTCTGTAGCTGCTAAAAATAATATTTTGCCAGCAAAATGTCTTGAGTATCTACAGAGAATGGCTAAAGGTATTTGCACAAAAAAAACCAGAAAGATAAAATTATACTTGTCTTTATAAAAGTTAAGTATATATTATCTCGATAGTAAATAATAAGAGGAGGCCACTATGCCGGTTATAAGTGTTGACGGACCAAAAGTTGAAGACAAAAACAAAAAAAGGGAATTTGTTGAAAAGGTAACACGCATAGCAGCTGATTTCTACAATCTTCCGGAAAAAAGCATTGTTATCATGCTGAAAGAAAATAATCCGGACAACGTGAGTGTGGGTGGCAAACTCACTTCAGACAAAGGTTAATTCGCACCGTATTTTATAGTTTAAGAACAGATCAATCAAATTATTTTGCTGCTGACATAAAAACCATAGTATTATATCTTATTGTCTTTGAAAACTTTATGAATGTCTTTTTCGCTGCCCGCAACATACAGCTCATCATTTTCCTGAAATTTAAGATTGGGATCAGTAATGAGCTGCAAAGGTAAATCCTTGCGTTTCAGTAGTATAGCATTAATATTGTGCTTTTGTCGCAAATTCAAATCTTTGAGTGTTTTACCTTCAAAATGTTTTCCCAGCGTAACGTTTGCCAGCTTGACGTTTTCATCTACATCAATTATTTCCAGGATATCAGGCCGATCTAATTTATGAGCAAGTTTCTCAGCCATTTCCCTTTCAGCTAAAATAACTTCATCAGCACCTATTTTCAAAAGTATTTCTTCGTGAATTTTTTTATTTGCTTTGGCTATTATCCGTTTTGCCCCAATTTTTTTCAGGTTTGTAACACACAGGATTAATTGCTCAAGATTATCACTCATTCCCACGACAACAGCATCAAAATCCTGCATTTTCAGTTCTTCCAGCGCTTCATAGTCCGCACCATCAGCCACCACCGCTTCGGAAATACGCTCATTTATTTGCTCTACAAGCTTCCGATTTCTGTCCACTCCCAGCACACTGTTTCCCATTTCGTAAAGTTCTATAGCCAATCTGTGTCCAAAAATACCAAGTCCTATAACAGCATAACTTTTTTCACTCATAATTCACCCCAATATAATCTTCTCTTCAGGATAGGATATTTTAGATGTTTTTTCCTTCATTATTAGCATCATCATCAATGTAGCAGGCCCCAGTCTTCCTAAAAACATACAAATGATAATAATAATTTTTCCCATATAATCCAACTGCCCAGTAATTCCCAGGCTTAAACCCACGGTACCCAAAGCGGAAGCAACCTCAAAAAGTGTATCCATAAAATTGAATTCACTTGTATACAAAAGCAGCATAGTACATATTACAAGAAAAAATATATAAAACGTAATCAGCGCATATGCTTTCAAAATATTGATGTATGGAACTGTTCTCTTAAAAATAACCACTCTTTTTCTACCCTTTAAGACATTATACATTGACGCAAGGGCTATAAAAAAAGTGGTAGTTTTTATCCCTCCACCCGTGGATCCCGGCGATGCCCCTATAATCATTAGCACTACTGTAAAAAACAGGGAAACAACGTGAAAACTGTTCATATCAACAGTATTAAACCCTGCAGTTCTGGCGGTCACCGAATGAAACAGGCTGTCAAGAAAACTTATATCACCCTTTTCAAGCAGATATATTAAAATCCATCCTCCGATTATAAGGTAAAAAGTGGTATATAATACTATTTTTGTATGCACCTTTATTCTTTCTCTTTTATTGATAAATTCTGAAATATTATATACCACAAAAAAACCAAGACCACCCAGCACAATGAGAAATATCGTCACAATTTTGATAATAGCATTGCTATCCGTCAAGCTGCCTGCAAAAGTAGAAAAACCTGCGTTGCAAAATGCTGAAATGGAATGAAACAAACCAAAATAAAGTGAATCACCGAGGTCAAAACCGTTCAAGAAAAAGCCTAAACTCAAAAAAATAAAACCCAAAAATTCAATGAAGAATGTATAAATAATAACAACAATTAAAACTCTTTCGGCTTCTTTGATGCTGAAAGAATCCGTTATCTTTGCTACTAAAAATTTATGGGATAATTTCAGTTCTCCTCTTATAAATAAAAGTAGAGATGAAGTCAGAATCATTATACCAATAGCTCCGATTTGTATTAAAATCAAAATTATTATTTGTCCCCATAAATTAAATTCACCGGTATCAACCACAATAAGACCGGTCACACAAACTGCAGAAGTAGATGTAAAAAGCGCATCAATAAAGCTTAATCCCCCACTGTGTTCCACAAAGGGCAATTTTAAAAAAATTGTACCTGCAAAAATTAGCAGCGCAAAAGTAATAAAAAGATATGACCAGGGATTTAGATTAATTTTCAAACTTTACACCCGCAATGTAGACAAAAAGTAACCTACAGATAAAAATAAAAAAAAGAGGCTTAATTACTAAGCCTCTCTATTATATTTCTTCAAATTTTGCTTTCGGTGCATTACAAACAGGACATTCTTCAGGTGGCTCTTCAGTCTCATGAACATACCCGCAGACAACACACTTCCACTTTTTCATTTGAACCTCCCACTTACAGAGCAACCACTTCTTTAACTTCCGGCAAAGCTTCCTTAAGCCTCATTTCTATGCCATGTTTAAGCGTCATGGTGCTGAAAGGACAACTGCCACATGCACCTGTAAGCTGTACTTTTACAACACCTTCATCTGTAACATCCATAAGTTCCACATCGCCTCCATCAGCCTGCAGTGAAGGTCTAATTTTTTCCAAAATTTCTTCTACTTTTTCTCTCATAGTTCAAAACCTCCTAATTTGTCTGTTTATTCTTAATCTTTTCTTTTAATTCGTCAACAATTTTCGGATCTTTTCCGATTCTTTCATAATAATCCCTCAGTGCCGATTCTATAGCCTCTTCAGCCATCACCGAACAGTGGATTTTTGCAGGTGGAAGACCATCAAGAGCTTCAACTATTGCATTGTTTGTAAGTTCAAGAATCTCTTCCACACTTTTACCTTTTAAAAGTTCCGTCGCCATAGAGCTTGATGCAATAGCAGCACCACAGCCAAATGTTTTAAATTTAACATCTTCCACAATACCATCATCACTGATTTTCAGATAAAGTTTCATAACGTCGCCACAAGCAGGGTTTCCAACCTCACCTACCCCGCTGGCATCTTCAATTTCACCCATATTTCTCGGGTTCATAAAGTGCTCCATTACTTTTTCACTGTATGGTCCTTTAGCCATATTATCCTCCTTCTACTTATTATAATAAGGTGACATTTCACAAAGCTTGTTTACAATTTCGGGGGTTACTTCAAGGATTTTGTTTATATCCTCTTCTGTATTATATTTGGACATTGAAAAAGTCAATGAGCCTGCACAAATATCGTTGGGAACCCCTACAGCCGTGAGCACATGTGATGCTTCCAGCTCATCTTCATCCTCTGCCATAATATTGGAAGAGCATGCAGACCCGCTGGCACCGTATATCTCTTTTAACGAATACCACAATAGTAAAGATTCACCTTCAATATATTCTATCCAAAAACTCACATGCCCGGGTAGCCTGTCAGTTTTATCGCCTGTAAAGTGAATGAAATCAAACATTTCATCCAGACCATCCCATAACTGTTTCTGAAGTTTTTTCATTTTTGAAGTATATTCATCCATTTCATTTTTCGCTATTTTAGCTGCCTCACCAAGGCCAACTATTGCCGGTACATTTTCAGAACCACTTCGTATCCCCATTTCCTGGAAACCACCATCAAAAATAGGATTAATCTTTACACCATCTCTGACATAAAGAGCAGCGGAGCCTTTGGGTGCATAAAAATTCTGCCCGGCAATACTCATAAGGTCACATCCCACTTCCTTAACATCAACAGGCACATGCCCCACACCGGCAACAGCATCCGTATGAAAAAGTACACCTTTATTCCTGCATATTTCACCTATTTTTTGCAAATCCTGGACAGTCCCTATTTCCGGGCTGACATAAATTACAGACACCAAAGCCGTGTCTTCTGTTATCGCATCCTCAAGTTCCCCAAGATCAATTTTTCCGTTTTCATCCACACGTATTTTGGTAATTTTATATCCTTCGTTCATGAGCTTTAAACATACATTTTGTACTGAAAAATGCTCAATTGCACTAATAACAATATGTTTTTTATCTTTAACTTTGTCAGTTTCCAGTATCCCCTTTATGGCCAGGTTGTTAGATTCTGTACCACATGAGGTAAAAATAATTTCATCTTTTTCAGCATTTATCAACGAAGCTACATGCCCCCTGGCTTCATCTATAGCTTCAAAAGATTCCCTGCCCAAAGGATAAAAATGAGCGCTGGGATTGCCATATTTTTCGGTATAAAAAGGTATCATCTTATCCACTACCCTTTTATCAGGTTTTGTTCCGGCAACATTGTCCACATAAATCATAAACACTCCTTGCTATAATTTTCTCAATTCATCAATAATCTGTTTTGTATATATAAACAAATAATCTCCATAAACACTCAACATCCCGTTGGTGTGTTTCCTAAAGCTAAGGCCTTCATTTAACGTTATTTCAGAAAGGCTGGAATTGCGCAAATATAAGTCTTCATCCAATATTTCACCAGTAACGCCACAAACGTCCATTATAATTCCGGTAGTAACAGGTAGCAACCTAAAATTAAAATTTTGCCTGATTTTCTCGTTCAGCTTATCTGTAAACTGCTTAAGTAGCGTATTATCATTCAACAGCACATTAAAAGCCAAATCAGAAGTCAGTATTTTATTTTCATAACTGTTAAACGAAAATAAGTGCCTTGTTTGGTTAACCAAATCATCCACAGCGGCTTTCCCCAAGAAAGCCACCGGCAAAGAACAAACACCGGAGAGCTCACTGACATCATCAGAAACCGAACTGAGAATGTATTCCACCGGATTTTTTATGAATACCATATCTTCTGCCTTATACTCACCTGTAATATCGATAATACTTCCGTCAAAATTCTTAAAAATATCGTGTTGTTGAAGACTGCTTAAAATTATCAAAACATCCTCTTCTGAAGAATTCCTTATATCTTTAACTTCACACTGAAAGTTATCCGCCTGCATATCCGCCAACATAGCATTCTCAGAATATACACTAACACTAAAAGATGGAAATTGGGAACTTACAGCATCCATCAATTCATTCAACAGTAAAGAGTCTGTGGAATAAATACCCACATCCATACGCATAATTAACACCTTTTTTGTCTTTTTATGAAAAATATATGAAGTTATATAAAATGCAAGAGATATTCGCAAATAATTAATTATTTACTTTTGAGTAGGTTAAAGAACCATTATCCATAATAAACTTTAAGTTTTTTACAGGCTGTCTGTAGCCACCTAAGTTGGAAAAAACATTATCCCCGTAAGATATGGTTATAGCTGCGGCATTGCCTATATCCATAATAAAGTAATCGGAAAAATCGATTGATTTTCTAAGTCCTTTTTCAGCAATAAAATCCATCTGACGTTCGCCGTCTATATCCACATGAACCCAGCAAATATCTGAAAACTCCAGATTAACAGTATAAATATCCTTTTCATCTTCACCTTCCGAACTCAATTCGCTTGCAATCTCATACGGAGTTATTTCACTTGTCTGCTCAGTTGCATTTTCTTCGGCAGTAGCATCAGGCATCTTCTGAGCATCTGCCCCAGAGACTTCACTACCATTGTCTTCGGGAGATTTTCCATCTTTCACATTATCACCGTTAGTCAAAACAGTTTCAGAAGGTTCAGCAGATCCAACATCTTCTTCGGAATTATTATCCAAAGCAGTATTTCCAACAATCATAGGCTCGTTTTGGTCTACACCGGAAGATTTGGAGACAATTTCTTTATTTGAGTCTGAAAAAATAAAATAATAAGTCAAAAAACCAGCTAAAATAACAATAATTAACGAGATAATAATACCGGCTGTCTTTGGTTTTTTTTCTCCAATATTGTAATTTGTACTTTCATTTTTCTGGTCATCATCTGAATGAAAATTCTCCTTACTACACTCAGAATCAAATAATCCCTTTATCTCCTCAAAATTTATACCGAGAAAATCAGCATATTTCTTAACAAATCCATAACAATGGACATAAGAAGGCAATTCTGAAAATTTCCCTTCCTCGATTGCCATGATAGCCGCCTTGCTTATGCGGGTCTCCTTTGATACCTCTCCAATATCTTTTTTCTGGCGTTCTCTTTCTTCTTTTAAAATTTTACCCAGATCACTCATAATGTATACCCATCTTTTTCAAATAAGTTATAGCTTCTTCTGCCTCAGCGGACTCAGGATCAATCTCGATAATCTCTTCAAACTCCCCCGCCGCCTGTGCAAATTTTCCGTTATCAAAATAATATTTTCCCAATTCAAGCTTTATAGGCAAAAAAACCGGGTTTACTTTAAGTGCACTTTGTAAAGTATCTGCGGCTTTTTCATGCTCCCCTTCGGCTTGATAAATCCTGTAAAGATACATATAAGAAGACATAAAACGCTCATTTCTTTCAATAGATTTTTTAAAATATTTGAGTGCATCCTGATATTTATTTGCACGATATAGAGCATAACCCATATTATAGTATACTATTTCCGGATTGGAATAACCGGGATCATCAAGGACTATTTTCCAGTGCTCTATAGCTGTATCAATTTCCCCAAGCGAAGCTGACGTCGATGCATAAGCGTTGTGATAATCGGAATTATTAGGATCTATTTTTATGGCTTTTTCCAAATAAGTTTTTGCTTTTTCCAGCTGGTTTCTTTTTAAGTAGAATGTTGCGATAGCATAGTGAGTTTTGGGATCTTTGGGTTTATACTCCAGAGCCTTTTCAAATTCCCTTATTGCTTTATAATCCTCATCAGTACTGAGATAAGCAAGACCCATTTCGTAATGAGATTTATATAAATTGTCATTTTTGGCAGCACAACCCATTGCGACAAATAACAACAAACTAACTGCTATTTTTTTCATAAATTGACCTCAGACCGTATAAGGTAAGATTCGGCTCATACTCTTTAATATACTCTGATTCACCTATATATATACTTCCCAACCCTCCGGTAGCAACAACCTGAATATTCCTTCCAGCAAACTGCTCATTAATAATTCTTTTTATTATGCCGTCAATCAGAGATAAATATCCAAAATATATCCCGGACTTCATTGATGACGTAGTTGTATTGCCAACAACTCTTTGGCATTTTTCAATCTCAATTTCAGGCAATTTGGCTGTCTTCGAATGTAAAGCATTAATGGAAAGCTTTATACCGGGACTTATTAAACCACCTATATATTCGCCTTTGGCATTTATCACATCAAAAGTAGTAGCCGTGCCAAAATCCACAACAATACATGGTGAACCGTAATATTTGATGGCTGCCGCTGCATTTACAATTCTGTCCGCTCCCACTTCTTTTGGATTTTCAAACTTTACAGGAACACCGGTTTTTATACCCGGCCCCACAACAATAGGCTCTATATTAAAATATTTTGTGGCTAATTTACTAAACGTGTATACCAAAGGAGGAACGACGCTGGATATTACCATTCCGCTGAGCAAACCGAAATCAATTTCACGGTTTTTAAGAAGCAGCATAATAGTAGCAGCATATTCATCAGTAGTACGCATCGAATCCGTATTAAGGCGACAATTGCCCAGCAATTCTCCGTTTTTTCCAAAGATACCAAATACTATATTTGTGTTCCCTATATCAACGGCAAAAATCATAGCCAATCTCACCAGAATAAATTTTTGATACTTTACCTGATTTTTCTTTAACAATCAAGCCGCCATTTTCATCCACACCTTCCTCCCTGAATGTCTTTTTGAGCCCCTCTACATGAACACTGATTTCAGAATTAATGTAGGCAGAATATCGGTGCCATTCTTTTGCAATATTAATTTTATTATCAACAAATTTTTCAAAATATGTTTCAAATGTATTTAAAAAGCCGGAGAGTAATTTTTCCGGTGAAACTTTCCTTTGCAATTCATCGTAAAGTGATGTTGCATGAGGAACAATCACACAAGTGTTTTCACTGTTAACATTAACTCCTACTCCCAAAACTATCTGGGTCAGAACATTGCCGGAAAATTTTGTTTCAATAAGAATCCCTCCCAATTTTTTCCCGCAATAGACAATATCATTAGGCCATTTCAAATAGCACTGCAAATACCCTCTGATTACATCACAAAGAGCAAAACCGGCCAATAAGTTTAATGGAAGTATTTGTTTTACATTTATTAAAGGTAAAATTAGAGTGAAATACAAATTATCCCCCGGAAATTCAACCCACTTCCTGCCGCTGCGCCCTCTTCCGGCGGTTTGATTCATCGTGGCCACAACTGAAAAAACCGGCAGTTTTCGTTCCAGGGTATAACCGTTAGTGGAACTCAGCTTATCAAAATAATAAAAATCTCTGCCAAAATTTACTGTCTCAAGGCTGTCAAAAAATTTGTCTTTGTTAAACATTCAAAGTCTGCTGCACAAGATCAGTTAGCTGGGTTATATCTGAGGATTTGGGCAACATTTGAACATTATCGTATTCATTCTCCACAGTAAAATCGCCTGGATTAGCTGTATAAACAATAACAGGTACATGACTGGTGTCTCTTATCTTACCCAAAACATCCAGCCCGTCTATTTTGGGCATACGCAAATCCAGCACTACAATGTCCACATCCTCTTCAGAAAAACTGATAAGAGCTTCTTCACCGTTTACTGCTGTAATTACATTATAATTCAAATCACAAAATTCGTCTCTGATAAGTAACCTTATATTATCATCATCATCAACTACAAGTACTGTATTCAATTCACTCCTCCTGCTGCAAAGAATATATTTCGTTTTGGACAAAAAAATCAACTAATTTTTTATCCAGTCCCCCGGTTTCAGTTTCACTTTTTAATATGGACAACGCTTTTTCAGGCGGCAATGCCTTTTTATAAGGTCTGTCTTTTGCAGTCAGCGCATCATAAATATCCGTAATCGACATTATTTTAGCTAAAATATGGATATCCGAAGATTTAAGACCAAAAGGATAACCGCTACCATCCTCCCTTTCATGATGCATGCAAGCAATCCGAGGAATATCTTTTAATTCTCTTGTCCACGGAATTTTTGTTAAATAATCATAGGTATGCTGGACATGCGACTGAATCTCTTTTCTTTCCTCATATGTAAGAGATCCCTTATTCACGGATAAACTTTCATATTCGCTCTCATCCACAACCTTGACTTCTCCAAAGATAGGATGTTCATATTTAATTTCATTGCATTGTTTTAATTCACCAAGTACACTGCTTTCCGTTATGGTGGGTTCATTAGCCATTAGTACACATTTAAGACATGCATCCAGCTCATTTTTCATTTCTGGTAAATGATACTTTGCTGCTTCAATACGCCATTTAATTACTTCTATTTGATAGGGGAACAACTTGTTAGATTTATTCAGGACACTTTCCCTTACACCAATTTTCCCGAAATCATGTAACAAACAGGCATATTTAAACATTCTGTACATATCTTTACTCAAATAAAAATCATTGAACTGTCCCGTATCATCATGTAAAGCTTCTGCAAAAAAAAGAGACAACTTCGTAACCCGATCTGTATGCCCTTTGGTCGCGGGATCTCTGGCTTCCACTGCCTGTATGCTTGCTTTTATAAATCCCTCCCACATATCTTCAATATCTTTGTGAAGAAGACTGTTATCAAGTGCCACAGCTATAATACCACTTAATGAGTAGGAAATCGCCTCGTCATCTTTGCTAAAAGCCTCGATCTGGCTTTGAAAATCAGTGATTGCAACAATCTTATCCGATATTTTCTTATTAATTAGTTGTAAAACTCCAATGAGCTCATCTTTAGCATTTACAAGAGGTATGGCCATAACAGATTTCGTTAAATATTCTGACATTTTGTCAAAATTAACATTAAACCCAAAAGGGAAACCAGAAATACTTCTTACATCATCTATACGCACAATCTTCCTTCTCAAACCGCTATATCCGGCTATACTTGTTTCATCAAGAGGTATGGAAAATTCCTTAAAAGGAATATCTATCGTTTCATTCTGTGTATATTTGAATGTAAGACTTTTGTCATCCTCAGAGTATATGAAAATACTCCCTGCATCTGCATTGAGAAGATTTCTTAATTTTTTGAGACTGGTTTCCATAAATTCATCAAGATCCCTGATACTTACCAAGGAATAAGTAAAATCGAGATAATCTTTAATATTAAGATTCAATGTCCAACCACCATAATTTTATTTGCATATAAGTACATTTGCTTATACAATAATTATAACATATTCCCTGATTGAAGGGAAAAATTTTTAAGGAGGTTTTTTATGGCAACAGAAATAGGTGAAATTTATTACTGTGAAGTATGTGGCAACAAGGTTAAAGTAATTGAAAACGGTGCAGGAGATCTGGTTTGCTGCGGTCAGGAAATGGTAGTTGTGGACGAATAACTGTTTGGACAAAACCGGACATCCTTTTTCCGGTTTTGTCTGTTAGCTTAAACAAATTTAATAATGCTTCTTGAATTTTAATCAAATATTTTCTATAAGCTTATGGTCAAAAAAATTTTCGGAGGATAGTAGTGGCAGGTCACAGTAAATGGGCTAATATAAAACACAGAAAAGCGGCTCAGGATGCAAAAAAAGGTAAAATATTCACAAAAGTTGCAAAAGAAATAACAGTAGCAGCTAAATTAGGCGGCGGTGATCCGGAAATGAATCCCAGACTTAGATTAGCCCTCGATAAAGCCAAATCCGTAAACTTACCAAAAGATAACGTGGAACGCGCAATTAAAAAAGGCACAGGTGAAGGTAACGAAGCCAACTTTGAAGATGTAATCTACGAAGGCTACGGTCCGGGAGGTGTGGCAATACTTGTGCAGGCACTGACAGACAATAAAAACCGTACTGTATCCGAAGTACGCAGCACCATGTCAAAAAATGGCGGAAATATGGGCGAAGCCGGCTGTGTTTCATGGATATTTGATAAAAAAGGGGTTATATCTATCCCGTTAAATTATGTAGATGAAGAAACAATAATGTCTCTTGCCATTGAAGCCGGTGCCGAAGATGTTGAAACCGGCGAAGAATATTACGAGATAGTATGCGATCCCGCTGATTATGAAAATGTAAAGAAAACCATTGAAAAATCCAAAATTGAATATGAATATGCTGAAATAACAATGCGCCCCAAAAATACTGTGGAAGTGGAAGGGGATACAGCAAAAAAAGTAATTAATTTATTAGAAGCTCTTGAAGATCTCGATGATATTCAGGAAGTATATTCCAACTTTGATATGGTTGATATAACTCCGGAAGGAACATAAACTTGTTTATTTTCGGCATAGACCCCGGCTTAAACAACACTGGTGTTGGAATACTTAAAGTCAGTGACAATAAATTATTATACCATAATCATGCTGTAATAAAAACAAAGTCAAATAACACGTTACCGCAAAGATTAAAGAAAATATGTACAGATATTCAGGCTCTGATTGATGAATATTCTCCCAAATATGCTGCAATCGAGGATATATTTTACTCGGTTAATATTAAAAGCGCCATTTTGCTGGGGCAGACCAGAGGTGCCATTATTGCAACAATTCTCAATAATGACATTGAAATACTTGAATTTACAGCACTTCAAATAAAGAAATCTGTTGTTGGGTATGGTAAAGCGGACAAACAGCAGGTAAAAAAACTTGTAGAGCTTCATCTGGCAAAAACATTTGACAAAAAAATACCTCTGGATGCCACAGATGCACTTGCCTGCGGGATATGTCTGGGATTAAACCTGACGGGGAAGTACAATGTTATATAGTATCAAAGGTATACTTATATTAAGAGAGCCTGCAAAAGCTGTTATAGAAGCCGGTGGGATTGGGTATGAAATCCATATCGCTCTGAATACTTTTTCAGCTTTACCGGAGACAGGTTCGGAAATTAAATTGTATACACACCTAGTTACAAGGGAAGATGGAATGTTTCTTTACGGATTTATGCATGAGCAGGAAAAAAGAATTTTTTTGCTCCTTAATACAGTTTCCAAAGTCGGGCCTAAGCTTGCACTTGCTATCCTTTCGGGGATTTCCACTAATAAACTTAAGGATGCTATTATTACAAATGATTATCAGTTAATTTCAACTATCCCCGGCATAGGAAGAAAAACTGCAGAAAGGATTGTCCTGGAACTTAAAGACAAATTCGATGAAGTTTTTGACCAACCGGTGCAGGAAGATTCAAATATAGAAGATGTGCTTAGTGCACTTGCCAACTTGGGTTATAAAAAACAGGATTGCAAAGCAATTGTAAAAAAACTTTCCAATGAATTTAGTGATTTTGAGTCACTTCTGAAAGAATCACTTAAACAGCTGTCAACATAACACACTGATATCACTGCAAAAAACGGGGGTGTACCCGGCAAGTGGATATTGTAATATTTTCTTCACATTTTCAGTGAAAAAACTCCATGGTTGCCGGGCAAAAACTCACTCACATATTTACTACTGTATTCATATAACACAAAAATTAGTCAGCCTGTTTTCTTAAATACGTGGGAATTTCAAATTCCTCCTCGTCAAAATCGTCCAATGTTTTAAGTCCCCTGTCCATCTTTTTGATATTGTTAACTTTTTTAATTATTGTCGAGCTCTCAGGATTTGATTTTTTCACATACTCATCAAGATTCACTGTTTTAGAGCTCTCTTTGTTTCTTCCTATACCTGTGGCAACTATAGTAACCTTAATTTTACCTTCCATGCTTTCATCCACCACAACACCTTTGTAGATGGCAGCATCATCACCGGCGTTTTCATAAATCAGTTCTGCTATATTCTGAATTTCAAACATTGTCAGATCACTACCGCCGGTAATATTAATCAGAATGCCTTCAGAACCCCTGATATTAGCATCAGCCAATAGCGGGCTCATGAGCGCACGCTTTGCAGCCTCTTCATCTCTGTTTTCACCTGAAGCCTCACCAATACCCATAAGAGCCATACCTTTGGAGTCCATAATGGCTTTAACATCAGCAAAATCCACATTAATATAACCATCACTGTTAATCGTATCTGATATACCCTGAACACCCTGTCGCAAAACATCATCCGCTATTCTGAAAGCCTCCTGGAAAGATGTCGTTTTATCGATAATATCAAGAAGCCGGTCATTTGGGACAACAATAAAAGTATCCACATGATCTTTCAAAAATTTCATCCCTTGATCGGCAAACTCGTTTCTTCTCCTGCCTTCCCAGTAAAAAGGTTTTGAAACTACTGCTACTGTTAGTGCTCCAAGGTCTTTGGCTATACTTGCTATTACCGGAGCAGAGCCTGTACCTGTCCCGCCCCCCATACCAGCCGTAATAAAAACCAAATCCGAACCTCTGAGTGCATCTTCAATGGCCTCGGCGTCTTCCACAGCAGCTTTTCTGCCAACTTCAGGGTTACCACCTGCACCCAGACCCTTTGTCAACTGTGTTCCCAGCTGAATTTTAATCGGAGCTCTGTTTTTTGCAAGAGCCTGTGCATCTGTATTGGCCGAAATAAAATCTACACCTTCAATACCAGCCTTAATCATGTTGCTAATGGCATTACCACCGGCTCCACCAACACCGATAACCTTAATAACTGCTCCCTGTAAAACTTCCTGAAATTCAAACATAATAATCACCCCCGTTAAGTTTAAAAAAATTCTCCAAACCAACTCTTCATTCTTTCAAGCACTTTTCCAAAAACCTTCTCATCACTGCCTTTGGAAATTTTAACCTGCTGATGGCCTTTTTTAGCTGCATGAAGAGTAAGCCCTACTCCCGTAGCATATACAGGATTTTCAACTATATCTGTTAAACCACCTATACCCTGTGGTTTGCCTACCCTCACTGGTACTTCAAAAACCGAAGATGCAAGATATTCAATACCCTCCAGATTTGCCATCCCCCCTGTAATAACTACCCCGGCTCCCAAAATTTCGAGCAGTTGTTTTTTCTGCAACTCACCCAAAAACATTTGAAATATTTCTTCACTTCTGGCCTGTAGAATTTGGGTCAAAACCGGTCTTGATATTTTTCTGGGAGGCCTTCCGCCTACTGAAGGGACTTCAATCACCTCTTCTTCGGAGACAAAATCCATCCATACACATCCATGATTAATTTTTAGCTTCTCCGCTTCGGACTCAGGCGTATTCAATCCAATCGAGAGGTCCCTGGTGAAGTTATTTCCACCTATCGATAAAACCGCAGTATGATAAACAGCATTCCTTTTATGCACCGCAAGGTCAGTAGTCCCGCCACCGCCGTCAATTAGACAAACACCTATTTCCTTTTCATCTTCTGACAAAACAGCTTCACTGGAGGCCAGCTGTTCAAGAACAATATCATCCACAGAAATTCCCGCACGCTCACAACTTTTCAATATATTCTGAGCACTGCTGACAGCGCCCGTTACAATGTGGACATCCACCTCAAGCCTTACACCACTCATACCTATCGGATCTTTTATTTCACTCTGTCCATCAAGAATAAACTGTTGAGGAATAACATGCAGAACCTCACTGCCAATAGGTACATCAACCGCAGAAGCAGATTCAATAGCTCTTTCCACATCCTTTCGGCTTACTTCTCTATTTTTTACCGCAATTATTCCCCGTGAGTTAAAACTTTTGACATGTCCTCCTGCAATCCCTGCGCAAACATTTTTCACCTGTACACCCGCCATTCTTTCCGCTTCCCTGATGGCATCAATAATGGCCTTAACAGTTCCGTCAATATTGATTACAACTCCTTTGCGCAGCCCGGAACTGGGCGCAGATCCCAGACCGATAATATCCAGGCTGTCATCACTATTTTTCCTGCCAATAACAGCGCAGATTTTAGTCGTCCCTATATCAAGCCCTGTATAAAAGTTATCCTGCTTCATTTAGCACCCCTTTTGCATATATTCTGCCAGGTACTCTCAAATCCAGATATTCCAGCGATGAATATCTGTCCGCTATAAAATTAATATAATTATAAACTTTTATAAAAGCAGACGGGTCATATCCACCTTTTATCCTGACATCGTCTTTAACCATAGTAAAATACGAATTTCTCAGTACAATTTTTTCAAAATCTTCAAAACCGGCTCTGTCATAAATTTCTGCAAACTTAGGTATAAAATAATTTTCCAAATCGCCGGCTATATGCACTTTGATATTTCTACCGGAACATTTAACAGGGATGGAAGAGCCACTGTAAGTGTAAACGAAACACTTATTATCCTTTTTATAACTGAATACAGCCTTGTTTTCATAAACGATAATCTTCACTGTAGATGGCCAAATTTTCTTCACTTCCACCCTTTCAATCCATTTATCCTGAGTAATTTTTTCATTATTGATATCAAATTTAAACAGGTTAACACCCAGCTGTTTTTCAAAAATATCGTTCAAACGTTCACCATCTCCGTTAATTACACCTGTAATATTAATGTTGCTAACATTAAAATATTTTGAATTTAATATCGTACTTTTCACAAGCGGATAAACAGCCACTAACCCAGCAAAAATCATAAAATATATGGCTAATTTGAAATATTTTAACATTGCCAACGGCCTCCGGCAGTCAACAGTATGGATTCAACAAGTTTTTCAAATGAAATCCCACGTTTAAAAGCAGCTTTTGGCAACAGACTTGTTGAAGTCATTCCCGGTAAAGTATTAACCTCCAAAACATACGGATCATTACCGTCGTATATAAAGTCCACCCTTGCATAACCGTTACAGCCCATAAGTTTAAAAACATCAAAAGCAGTTTTTTTAATTCTTTCCATTTCTTCATCCGTGCATCCGGTATCAAAGACGTATTCAGTCAATCCCTTGGTATATTTTGACTTATAGTCATAAAAACCGCTTTTGGGTTTAATCCATATAGGCGGTAAAATTTCACTACCGACTATCCCCACGGTTATTTCCTTTCCGTCAATAAATTTTTCCACCAAAATCCTTTTGTCATAACATTTGGCACATTTGATAGCCTCGTCGTAATCATTTATGTTGTAGACAATGCTTACTCCGATTGTGGAACCTTCCCGCGAAGGCTTCACTACACAGGGCAAAAATGGCGGTTTGCCAGAGCATTCATCAATCACTATAAAATCAGCTGTCTTTATCCCAGCACCTTTTAACAAAAATTTTGTGTATATCTTATCAAAACCAAGGCAACTGGCTTCCACACCTGAGCCGGTATATGAAATACCGAGGGATTCCAGTACAGCCTGAATTCTACCGTCTTCACCATAAAAACCGTGTAATCCATTTACACAAACTTCCGGTTTTATTCTCATAATCTCACTGATAAAATTTTCATTGACATCTATATAAATAACATTCTCATATCCCATTCGCGTCAAAGCCTCCCCCATTGCTTTTCCCGTATTAAGAGAAACTTCCCGCTCATTGGATATTCCACCGTAAAGTACAGCTATTTTTGTTAATTTGTTTATCACTCATCCTCCAAATACTCTGCCAGAGCCCCAGAGAAGTTGGTAATATCTCCCGCTCCAAGTGTAAGATAAACTGTTTTTTCCTCTTTTTTTCCCTCAGCAATCTCAAAAAAATCTTTGAGATTTTTTAGATAAAATACATCCTTGAAGCCATGCCTCTTTATTTCGTTCACCAGGGCATCTGAGCTAATTCCTGCTATAGGCTCTTCACTTGCAGGATAAATATCAGAAATATAAAGCTCGTCAGCATCAAAGAAACATTTTGCAAAATCATTCATTAATAACGCTGTCCTGGAATATCTGTGGGGCTGAAAAAGAACCACTACCCTATAGCCATTAAAAGCATCCCTGACCGCTTTTAGAGTTGTGGAGATTTCTGTAGGATGATGGCCGTAGTCATCAATAACTTTCACATCATCTGTATCCAATAGAAGACTCATACGTCTTTGAACACCCAAAAAAGATTCCAGCCCTTTTTTTATACTTTTAAAAGGTACTTCCAGCTCAAGACCAACAGCAATAGCTGCCAGTGCGTTAAGCACATTGTGTTCACCAGGAAGGGCTATTTTTATGTTTCCGTATCTTTCCCCATAAACAGAAACATCGAATGAGATGGAAAAACCTGATCTTTTAATATTATAAGCATTAATATCCGCTTTCGCTTTAATTCCGTAAGTGACAAATCGTTTTTCTATCATAGGAATAATATCCATAACATTCGAATCATCTATACATATTACGTCCACACCGTAAAAAGGGACTTTATTAGCAAAATCCACAAAAGCATTTTTAAGATCATCCAGATCGCTGTATGCGTCCAAATGCTCTAAATCGATATTGGTTATAACAGAAATGGTGGGATATAAAATAAGGAATGACCTGTCGCTTTCATCGGCTTCTGATACCATAAAATTACTTTTCCCTACCGCAGCATTATTGTAATCACGGTTCAATCTGCCACCTATGACAACAGTCGGATCAAACTCCGATGAAAAAAGGATTTCGGCTATCATTGATGTGGTAGTAGTCTTGCCGTGACTACCGGCAACAACAATGGAATATTTCATCCTCATCAATTCAGCAAGCATTTCAGCTCTTTTAATCACAGGTATGTAATTTTCCTTTGCATATATCAGTTCAGGATTGTCGTCTTTAACTGCGGAAGAATAAACAACCAAATCCGCTGCTGCAACATAGTCTTTACTGTGCCCCTGATAAACCTGTATACCAAGATTTTCAAGATGTCTGACAGTATTATTCACAGCCATATCTGATCCAGTGACGGTAAATCCAAGATTATGCAAAATCTCAGCTATTCCGCTCATCCCTATTCCACCGATTCCAACAAAATGAATATTTTTAATCTTTCCAAACATCAACGTATCCCCATATTTTCAGTAATTAATTTAGCTGCATTTCTGCTCTTAAAAGACTCAAATTTTTTTCTGTAACTGTCATAGTTGCTGAAAATGTTATTAATACATTCCGTCAGGGATTTCGTATCAACAGAATCTTCAGGCAGCAAAAAACCAAATCCCCTGTTTTTAAAATACAAAGCATTAAAATACTGATGATTATCAGCTGCAATGCCCAAAGGGATAAGAACAGCAGGTCTTTTTGCTGACATTATTTCGAAAACTGTACCGGAGCCAGCCCTTGCAATAATAACATCACTCCATTCCAAAGCATTTTTCATATCATTTATATATTTCACAATGCTCAGTTTGCCGTTTTCCAGATTTGCACCATTTGAAACATACCGTTTTTTGGTCTCTTCAAAAAGTTTCTCCCCAGTCTGATGCATCAGCGTTACACCTTTGTTTTGGAGCATAATAAAACTGTCCGCCACCAAATTGTTAATTAACCTGCTCCCCTGGCTTCCACCTAAAACAAGAAGATTTTTCTCAATATGTTTTTTGACTTTTATATTTTTTATGTCGTTTCTTACAGGGTTACCCGTTACCTCTGTATTTCCTCTGCTTTTTTGAGTATCTTCAAAACTGAGAAAGACCTTTTCTGCAAATCTGGCAAAAAATTTGTTTGTAAATCCCATGACAGAATTTTGTTCATGAATATACATATCAGCTCTTCTGAAAACTGCGGCGAACCCGGCAGATGCGGCAGCAAAACCACCCAAAAGAAGTACTTTGTCCCCTTTATTGATTAACTTCATACTTTCAAATATAGATTTCATTAAATTAAACAGACTTTTTATTTTATCGGTAACACCTTTCCCCTTCAGTGCTGTCACGTGCTGTTCCACAAAGTTATATTGCAAAGAGGAAAGTATCTTTCTGTCTATTCCACGGTCTGAAACCAAAAAAAGTACTTCCACATTCTTCTTCAACAGTTCCTCTGCTACAGCTATGCCCGGATAAAGATGACCACCTGTACCTCCACCCGCTAAAATTACCTTCATCTTTCCTCCGCACTTCTGAGTATAATACCTATCGCAAAAAGTTGGAAAACCATTGCTGTTCCCCCATAGCTCACAAACGGCAAAGGTATCCCTTTGGTTGGAGTGAGTCCCAGAACAACGCAAAGATGAATAATTGCCTGGTAAAACAAAACAAAGCAAAGCCCCATTGTCAAATACCGTTTATAACGGTCAATATGGGATACAGCTATTTTGAGACCCAAACCAAATAAAAAAACAATCAGACCAAGTATAATTAAAGCACCAAATATTCCGAACTCTTCAGCGATAATTGCATAAATAAAATCAGTATGGGCTTCAGGAAGAAAGTATAATTTTTGGGAGCTGTTACCTAATCCTTTGCCGAACAACCCTCCGCTACCAACAGCGATAAGAGACTGTATAAGCTGGTAACCTGTTGTATCGCTATAATTCCACGGATCTATAAAACTTAATACTCTAGCTTTACGGTAACCCATCATAACCAATGAAAAAATCAAAGGAACGGAAAAAGCAATACCCGCTGTAAAGTGTTTGATATTCATTCCCCCAACAAACAAAAGTGTTGCCGATACTATAATAAGCAAAAATGCAGTACCAAAATCAGGCTCCACAAGTATTAGGGAAACAAGTATACCGAGCATAATACTGGCAGGAAGAAAACCTTTTGCAAAATCTTTTATTTTTTCATCTTTTTTATCAAGATAATGTGCCAGATACAGAATAACGGTAAACTTAGCAAGCTCTGAAGGCTGAAAGCTTACATAAGGCAATGAAATCCACCTGTGAGCTCCATTCACATCCGGAAACAAAAAGACAATACAAAGAAGCAGCAATGTGGCGAAATACAAAATAACAACAAAATGGCGGTATGCATTAAGCGGTGTAGAATAACTTATATACATAAGTATAAACCCGATTATTATCGAAATAATCTGCTTATAAAAAAAGAAATATTCCGTTTTTCCGATTCTGACAGCCTGCAATGAACCGGCTGAGAATATAAAAGTAAGGCCGATAATAAGCAAAAGGCTTACAATAAGAAACACGTAAAAACGCTCGTCTTTATACTCAAACATTGGCAGCCTTCTCTTTATTCATAGTTTTAACCCTGTTCTTGAAAAAATGTCCCCGCTCTTCAAAATTATTAAAACTATCAAAACTTGAACAACCCGGCGACAGCACTACATAATCCCCTTTTACTGCAATATCTGAAGCGTAATCTGTAGCCTCCGCCAAACTCTCACACAGCACACAATCCACAGTCAGCTTATCTTTTACCGAGTTAAATATCTGCTGAGCAGCTTCACCGTAGAGAATAAGTTTTTTTACTTTTTTATTTATTATATCCGTTAGCTGGGAATAATCACTTTTCTTAGCCCGACCGCCCATAATTAAAATAATCGCAGGCTTCAGTGAATTTAAAGCAGTTATTGTAGATTCAACATTGGTACTTTTTGAGTCATTTATATAATTCACACCTCCAATTACGGCAAATTTCTCCAACCGGTGTTCCAAAGCAGAAAGATTCTTAATTAAATAAGAAACATCTCCTTTCAATAAAACTACTGAAGATACCAGAGAAAGGGAGAAGGATAGATTTACAAGATTGTGTTTTCCTATAAGATTAAATCCGGAAATGTCTATCTCAAAGTCACCAAAATCCATAATATTGTCAGAAAGTGACGGGTAGGATTCCAGATTATTATCAATATACCGGATACCTTCCGGCAGATCATAATTCTGAAAAATATTGTCTTCGGGTAAATATACATTTGCAGGACTGCAAAACGTTACCGCCTTTAGTTTTGATTTGACATAGCTGTCATAGCTTTCATAACGTTCCATGTGATCCGGTGTAATATTACATATGCAAAATGCATCCAGCCTGAAGTTGTTAAGAAGATCTATCTGAAAACTGCTGAGCTCCACAACATACATATCATAGTTATACTCCATAACCGCATCACTCAGCGTTTTACCTATGTTGCCGCAGCTCACTGCTTTGATTCCGCTATTTGTAAGCATTTGTGTGGTAAGATGAGTAATTGTGGATTTACCGTTGGTGCCTGTTATGCCTATAATAGCTGCATCATTTTCTATGTGCTCGGCAGCAAGTTCCAGTTCACTGGTGATTCTGGAATAGTCAATTCCTTTGATTCCGGAAAGTGCAATTCCGGGACTTACCACAACACGGTCATAATCCTGAAATCTGCATTCATTTATGTCTCTGTATTCGCTCAATTTATCATCAAATATAGCTATACGATCAGTGCCATACTTTTGTTTTATCAATCTTTCAGCTGCTTTTCCACTTATACCATATCCGAGTATTGCAAATTTCATATTATATCACCTTAATTTAAGCGTGCTTATGGCAATCATTGCCAGCATAAAAGCCAGAATCCAGAACCTTACTATAATTTTGGGCTCTTCCCATCCTTTAAGCTCAAAGTGATGGTGTATAGGCGCCATACGAAAAAGTCTCCGACCTTTGGTCATTTTGAAAAATCCCACCTGCATAATCACAGATATTGTCTCAATAACAAAAACACCACCTACTATCGCCAGTACAATTTCATGCTTAGTAATGACAGCAACCATCCCCAGTGCCGCCCCCATGGACAAACTTCCCACATCGCCCATAAAAACTGAAGCCGGAAACGTGTTGTACCATAAAAATCCCAAACCAGCTCCGAGCATAGCTCCACAAAAAACAGCCAGCTCCCCTGCGCCCGGGACATACAAAATCTGCAGATACTCTGCAAACTGAACATGTCCGGTAACGTAAGCAAATAAAATAAAGGTGCCAAAGGAAATGACAGACGGCATGGTGGCAAGCCCGTCTAAACCATCAGTTAAATTTACTGCATTAGAAGTACCAACAATAACGAATAGTGCAAAAATAATATAAAAAAAAGACAAATCCAAAATCAGCTCTTTAAAAAAAGGTAGTGCAAGCTTTGTGGCTATATCGGAACTATCAACAATTAAGACAACAGAAACTGCCACAAAAGCTATAAGTAACTGTAAAACAAACTTTACACGTGGTCTCATCCCTTCCGGGTTTTTCTTCACAGTTTTTATATAATCATCAGCAAAACCAACACCTCCCATAAAGACAAAAACAAAAAGCACCGTCCATACATAGACATTGGTCATATCAGCCCACAGTACAGTTGAAATCACGGCGGACATAATTATCATAACACCGCCCATGGTGGGAGTTCCTTCTTTCTCTCTATGTCTTTCCGGCTCATAACCTTTAGCTTTCTGTGATAACTGCATTTTTTTGAGGGTATTTACAAGATAGCCTCCTACGAAAAGACTTATAAGAAGTGAAGTAAGAATAGCATAAGCGGTACGAAACGTAATATACTTGAAAACATTAAAAAGAACAAAATGTTCACTTAACGGATATAACAAGTTATACAGCACTTTTTTTCTTCTCCCTGAACATTTCCACGAGCTCGTCAAAATTTTTACTTCTTGCTGCTTTTAGAAGAATAAGACCGTCCTTCACAGAGTTAATAATATCTTCCACCATTTCCTTCGAAGAATAAATTGAAATATTTTCAGCACTATCAAATTTGGAATACTCTTCACCCACCAATAAAAACCTTACATCCTTATATGATAAGGCCTTATCGTACAGCTTCCTGTAAAACTCTCCTTCAAAACCTTCGATTTCAGACATTTCCCCTAAAACAGCTACTTTATCCTGTTGGCGCACACTGTTTAAATCATCGATTGCACACATAACAGACTCAAAGCTGGCATTATATGTATCATCAATAATCTTTAATTTGTTGCCAACAGAAAGATAGGCACCCCTTCCTTCAAGTGCAGTAAACTCCATCAGCCCCTTTCTGATACTTGATTCGTTAAGACCTGAGACAATACCGATGGCAATAGCTGCAAGTGAGTTAACTGCAAAATGTCTGTATATATGCCTTAATTCAAAATCATATTTTTTTTCATTATAAATTACGTTGTATTTAAGATTGTTATTGTATGTAACCCCTGATATTTTTATATCGTTATCATCCTGCAATCCAAAGAACAGTGGTTCAAAATGCTTGTCATTCGGGAAAAAACGTTTCAACCCGTCTATATAGTCCTTACAAGTCTCATGTAAAAAAACAGAGGGTTCTTCCAGTGTTTTGCCGGAAATAACCATTTGTTTTACCAGACTTAATTTTTCCATTGCTATTGTCTCAACACTTCCAAAATTACCGATATGGGACCGGCCTATATTGGTTACAACTGCCATATGTGGTTGCACATATTCAGCAAGTTTATAAATCTCTCCCAATTTATTGGTACCAAGCTCAAATATTGCATATTCCGCATCCAAGTCCAGGTTAGCTGCAGAATAAGCAACACCCAATCTGTTGTTAAAATTTTTGTACGACTCATACACTTTAAAATTCTGCTCAAGAACTTTTCTTATCATGGATTTTGTGCTGGTTTTGCCGGCACTTCCTGTAACAGCTATCTTTATACCGGAATATTCTTCCAGCATATACCCACCCATTTGCACCAGTGCTTCTTCTGTGTTTTCAACAAGGATTTTTTTAGGATACATAAGGGAATAAAAAGCATTTTTGTCATCCATTATGACAAGGGATGCTCCTTTCTCTATAGCACTTTGGGCAAATTTGTTACCGTCAAAACGCTCACCTTTAATACCAAAAAATATATCAGAACATCCCACCTTACGGCTGTCAATTTCCACATTACGAAAATGTACTTTTACAGTGGATAAATGACATTCCAAAATATTTTCAAAAATATCAAGTGGTTCACACACCGGCACGGTATTCTCCTCTTTCTAAATTTTGAATCTCTTCCCGATCATCAAAATGTATGGTTTTATTTTTTAGTATCTGATAGTTTTCATGCCCTTTGCCAGCCACAAGAATAATATCACCCTCTTCGGACAACTCATATGCGTATTGTATTGCTTGCCTGCGATCAATAACAACTTCGTAGGAAGACTTACTGCTAAATCCTTTTTCTATATCTTTTATGATTTCACGTGGATTCTCTTTTCTGGGATTATCGCTTGTTACAATAATAACATCAGAGTACTTCTCAGAAACTTTGGCCATTCTGGGTCTTTTTGTCTTATCTCTGTTTCCGCCACAACCGAAAACTGTTATTATTCTCTTTTTTTTCAGGGAATAAAGCGATTTGAGTACATTTTCCAATGCGTCATCGGTATGTGCGTAGTCTACAAAAAAATATCTGCCTTTAATTTCAAATTTTTCTAGCCTTCCCGGCACATTTTTCAGCTTTTCCACACCATCCACAATTTTATGCAGATCCAGCTTTAAAATATCTGCAGCTGCAATTGCTGCAAGTATATTATAAATATTATGCGTACCCACCAGGTTTGAGCGAATTTTTGCAAGTTTATCAGCTTTCATATTAAAACTTACACCATCCAAACTATTCGCTAAATCCATTCCTCTAAAATCAGCTTTCCGCTCAATGCCATAAGTAAATGTATCTATATCACATTCATCCAGGATTTTTCTTCCATATTCGCTGTCAATATTTACAAGACACTTTTTAGAATAATCACTGCGAAACAGTAGCTTTTTGGCATTATAGTAACTTTCCATAGTTTTGTGATAATCCAGATGGTCACCTGTTAAGTTTGTAAAAATAGCCAGATCAAAATTTGTTCCGTAAAGTCGGTGCTGCATTAGAGCGTGGGATGATACTTCCACACAAAGTACATTAGCCCCTTTTTTCAGTCCTCTGGATAAAATTCTGTAATAATCATAAGGTGAAGGCGTAGTGGTGTCAGCTTTAATGGTTTCATCAATAATTTTATACTCAGTAGTTCCTATTTTTATAGTCCTGTAACCACATGCCGTAAAAATACTTTCCAGCAGGTAGTTCACAGTAGTCTTCCCGTTTGTACCGGTAACTGCAATCTTTATCAGCTTATCGTCATCCACCCCAAAAAACGATTTGGACATAAGTGCAAGTGCCTTTCTCCCGGAATCAACCACAACACTCAAAGCCCCTTCAACAGGTTTTTCTGTAACAAAAACGGATACTTTTCCGCTCTTTTTAACATCTTCAATATATTTGTGACTGTCAGTATCCGTACCTCCATATGCTACAAAAACAGAGTTTTTCTTTATACATCTACTGTCAAAAGATATATCTTCCACTGAAGTTTCCAGTGCATTCGTATCTGCATATTTAATTTTTACGCCTTCAAGAAGATTTTTTAGTCTCAATTTCAGCCCTCAGTCGTTTTATATTAAAACCTTTATTTATCATAATCTGCTCTGCTATAGACTTAAAAGTAAAAGCAGCAGTGGAACCACCGTAAATAGATTTTTTCGGTGAGTCGTAAACAACAATCATTGCGATTTCCGGAGATGTATAAGGGAAAAATCCAACAAAGCTTGCCACATAATCTCTGTAGGAATAGGCATTTCTCCGGATATCATATTTTTGAGCTGTGCCTGTCTTTGCTGCAATAGGCAGATAATCACTCAATGCATTTTCTCCTGTTCCTTCTGTAACAGCTTTTCTCAGAAGATATTGTAGCTGTTTTGCTGTATCTTTATTCAAAATACGCTTCTTCTCTATATATAGTTCATGAGCTTTATTCCCATGCTTTACAGCTTTGATAACAGAAGGCCTTACCAACACACCGTCATTGGCAATAGCTGCGTAGTAACTCAGGATATGAAGCGGTGTGACGAGGACCTCCTGACCAATTGAAATAGACGGCCTGGATAAACCTGACCATTTATCAGGAGCACGTAATATTCCACTTTCACTGGGAATTCCTTCAATTTCAATAGGCTGGCCTATACCTGTTTTGTTCAAAAATTCATAAAAACGCTTATTGGAAACGCTTTCCATCAGTTTGATGGTACCAATATTGCTGGATTTTAGAAAGACCTCTTCTGATGATAGTTTTTCATATTTATGGACATCGTTGAAAACATGATTGTACACCACATATTTCCCATTTTCACAATCCACCTCTTTTCCCGGAGCGAATAATTTATTTTCCAGTAGAAAACCAAAGGTAAAAGCCTTAAAAATTGAACCTGGTTCAAAAAGATAGTTAGTTAGCATACTCCGCCAGTATTCTTTGGGAAAATCTTGAAAATTTTCCGGAATATATGAGGGAAATGAAGTACTAAAAAGTATTTCTCCTGTCTTCACATCCATTCCTGCAGCAAAACCTTTGGATGCTCCAAAACGCTTCATATCTTTTTTAAGTATAATACTTGCCGTTTTTTGCATATTTTTATCTATGGTAAGCTGAACACTGGAAGTGGAATCAGATATAAATTCTTTATCTTTGAGCAAAATCGGCCTGTTTCTGCTGTCTCTCAGATAAATAAGTTTTTTCTTTTTACCCCGCAAAACATCATCCATAGAAAACTCAATCCCATGCAGCCCCTGATTATCAACCCCCGTAAAACCTACAATTTTTGCTAAGTTTTCACCCTCCGGATAGAATCTGTTTTCCTCAAGAACAAAATTAATATAGGGATATCTTCTGGTAATTGCTTCTGCCTTTTCAACATCTATATTGCGCTTTATCCATATAAACCCCTTTTTTTTGCGTAAATTGTTGTAGTTTCTGTCATGCATCTTCAGTCCGTAATCATTTAAAATAAGTTTTATTCTGTAAGGATCATCGATTTCACTTCCATAAACATAAAGAGAAGCATTTTTCTTGTTCACTGCTAAATGTTTCCCTGATCTGTCAAAAATAGGGCCTCTGTTTTCATATATAGCGACAGATTTAATTGACTGACTTTTTGCGTGTCTGTTCATATCTTCATGTTTGTACACCTGTAAGTATACCAACCTGATGGCAATTCCGGTTACAAGCAGTCCAATTAACGTAAGGATAACAGATAGCTTGAATCTTTCATTCCACATAAAACACCCTATTGTGGTCCGGAAGCTTAAGCCCCATACTTTCAGCTGTTTTATACAATCGATGGCTCTCTGTTACAGACATTTTCTCTTCCAACAATTTCTGATACTCCAACTCTTTTGAATCCACTTCTGAAGATAATCTGGATATTTCATAACCTATATTAATATATTTATATTTCACAACGACAATGAAAAATATAAGTGTTGCAACCAGCAATATTTTAAACATCCAACCCATTCCATATGCGAAAGAATTTTCTTTTGATACTGAAGCAACCCCTTTCATATCAACTTCTCCGCAATTCTTAGTTTGGCACTCCTGCTCAAAGGATTTTTTTCGATTTCTGCCTTTGTGGGTGTAATCGGTTTCTTATTAATTACTTTGAAAACACTTACTTTATTGCAACAACATTCGGGAAACTCAGGAGGGCAAATACAGTCTTTTTGATAGTAATTAAGCATATCTTTCACAAGTCTGTCTTCTAAGGAGTGGAAAGAAATAAAAGCAACACGACCCCCCTTTAAAACAATTTTATCAATTTTATTTAATAGTGACTCTATAGATTCAAGCTCTTTATTTATAAAAATTCTTATTGCCTGAAAACTTTTGGTTGCTGGATGCTGGTTTAACTTATGAAATCTTTTGGGAATTGCACCTGAAATCACATTCGCCAAATGGTGAGTATTCTCTATTTTGTTAATAATTCTCTCTTTTACTATTTTTTCCGCAATTCTTTCTGCAAAAGATTCTTCGCCATACTTTTTTAAAATGTTGGCTATAGTTTCCTTAGGATAACTGTTCACAACCTCGTAAGCTGTAATTCCTCCTGCCTGATCCATGCGCATATCCAAAAAGCCATTTTTTTTAAAAGAAAAGCCCCTTGTTTCATCTGTAAGTTGAAAATTTGACAAACCGAAATCAGCGTAAAGCCCATCCACATATTTAACTGCCAAGCTATCCAGGACTTTATCTATTTCTGCAAAATTGCTGTTTACTACATCAACATTATCATACGAACCAAATAAGTTTTTTAGGCGCTTTACTGCATCACTGTCTCTGTCACAAATAATTAAGCGACCCTTTTCAGACAAATTTTCATGGACACGTTTAGCGTGGCCGCCTCCACCTCCGGTACAGTCCACATAAATACCGTCCGGATTTATCTTTAAATATTTTATAAGTTCTTTTGTCAAAACAGCTTTATGCATTTTTCACCGGCTTCATAAATTTAGTTCCGGAAATTCTTCACTAATGGAATCAAAAAGGTTCTCTACATTTATATCTTCAAATTCTTTGTCCCATTTAGCTTTGGGCCATATTTCTATTTTATTCATATGTCCAACAATTACACATTCACTATTTAATCCTGTGGACTCTCTAAGCATATTAGGGACCAGTATTCTCCCCTGTTTGTCTATTGTGCAGTCCTCAGCAGTGGAATATAAATACCTCAAAAATTTTTTCCCTTTACCGTCTTTAGGAGGATTAGCTTCCCATGTCTCCTCCAGTTTTTGCCATTCTTTCGTGGGAAAAGCTGCGATATGGCTTCCCAACGTAACCAATGTAAGTGACTCATCTCCATATTTGGTTTTAAGTACGTCTCTGAATTTTGAAGGGATGCTCACCCTTCCCGCCTCATTAATTGTGTGATGGCTTTTACCTTTAAAACTTGTTGGAGTTTTCATAACATTACATACCAATTTATGACATTTTATGACAAATAATACATGAATATTCCAAAGCCTGTCAAGGTTAATTGCCTCAATATTTTTGGGATAAATTCAATGGATAAAATAGTCTTATTATACGAATACGTTAGAGTTTGCAGAAATCTTCATAAAATAATTGTAAATTAAAATTAACGAGTTAAGACCTTTGCACAACTATAAATGGTCATCCCGTAGCATTCGCCTGAAGGCGAATAAATTTACCGCAGGTAACCACTTGTTTCGGAATCTATGAATATCAACAAGTTACGAGACCCTGAACCAAGTTCAGGGTGACAACAACTCAATTATTCAAAACTCTTAAAGAAGTATTAAAACAAAGGAAGGTTATAAATAAAGGAATGAAGAAAGAACTCCATTCCTTTTATTTGTATTTTTCTGCTATGGAAACCCGCATTAATTCTTTTTTCAGTTCGGATTCCATTTTGATAAACTGTTCAAAATCCTCTTTTCTTGATGCATTTACAGCTTGTTCCATTTCAACTTTTCTTCTTATAGCTTCTTCCAAATCAATTTCACGTCCCAGCTCCGCACTTTCAGCCAAAACTATGACTTTATCTTCATTAACCTCAAGAAAACCTTTATCTATAGCTACATATTCCGTATTACCATCATGTTTATAAATTAATTCACCTATGCTGAGAGCAGTCAAAAATGGAGTGTGACCCGGCAAAACACCGAAGTCGCCTTCAACACCAGGAGCAACTACCTCGTCAACCTCAATATCCAACAGTTTCCTTTCCGGGGAAACCAGTTCCAGTTTTAGCTTTACAGCCATAATTAGCCTCTTGTCTTAAGTTGCTCAGCTTTTTCTTTTGCTTCTTCCATTGTTCCCACAAGATAAAAAGCCTGCTCAGGTAAATCGTCATACTTACCTTCAAGAATTTCTTTAAAATCCTTAACTGTATCTTTTAATGAAACATATTTACCTGGCATGCCTGTAAACTGCTCTGCAACATGGAATGGCTGAGACAAAAATCTTTGAATTCTTCTGGCTCTAGCAACAGTGAGTTTGTCTTCTTCGGTCAATTCTTCCATACCAAGAATGGCAATAATATCCTGCAGTTCTTTGTATCTCTGCAAAACCTGTTGAACTCCTCTGGCTACATCATAATGGTCTTTTCCAACGATATTGGGATCAAGTATCCTTGAGGTGGAATCCAGGGGATCAACCGCAGGATATATACCAAGCTCAGCGATCTGTCTGGATAAAACGGTTGTAGCATCCAGGTGAGCAAAAGTTGTCGCAGGAGCAGGGTCAGTCAAGTCATCCGCTGGGACATAAACTGCCTGAACAGATGTAATGGAACCCTTTTTAGTTGATGCAATACGTTCCTGCAACTCACCCATTTCTGTACCCAGCGTCGGTTGATAACCAACAGCGGAAGGCATCCTTCCGAGAAGTGCTGACACTTCCATACCAGCCTGTGTAAAACGGAATATATTATCAATAAATAGCAAAACATCCTGACCTTCAACATCCCTGAAATATTCAGCTATAGTAAGCCCTGTCAAACCTACTCTCATTCTGGCACCAGGGGGCTCATTCATCTGACCGTAAATCAGTGCAACTTTATCCAAAACTCCAGATTCCTGCATTTCCAGCCAGAGGTCATTACCTTCTCTTGTTCTCTCACCAACACCGCAAAATACAGAGTAACCACCATGCTGTTTGGCAATATTATTAATCAGTTCCATAATAAGGACTGTTTTTCCAACACCGGCACCCCCAAACAAGCCGGTTTTACCACCTTTAGTATACGGCTCCAAAAGATCGATAACCTTGATACCAGTCTCCAGAATTTCGTTTCCCGTGTCCTGATCTTCGATAGATGGTGCTTCCCTGTGAATCGGCCAATGATCATCAGCCTCAACCTCTCCCTGTTCGTCCACCGGCTCACCAATAACATTAAGTATTCTCCCCAAAGCCTTTTTCCCAACAGGAGCTGTTATAGGTTGCCCGGTATTTTCCACGTCAATCCCTCTTACCAGGCCTTCGGTGGATGTCATACCAACTGATCTAACAGTGTTTTCTCCAAGATGCTGCTCCACTTCACAAATAACAATTTCATCGTTAATAGGATTCTTAATTTTCAAAGCCGTGTAAATTTCCGGCAATTGACCATCTTCAAAATGAACATCAACAACCGGCCCGATTACCTGAACAATTTTCCCTACATTTGCCATTATTTACACTCCATTCTTAATATTATTTTAAAGCTTCTGCGCCATTCACTATATCTAAAATTTCTGTAGTAATTGCCGCCTGCCTTGCCTTATTGTAATTTAATGTCAGTTTCTTTATCATTTCTCCGGCATTTCGTGTTGCATTGTCCATAGCAGCCATTCTCGATCCATGCTCCCCGGCAATCGATTCCAGAAGACAGCTATAAATCGTAAAATTAATAAACCTGGGAATTATTTCTCTAACAAGAGCATTTGCATTAGGTTCATACAAGTAATCAATAACAGACTCATTGTCTTGTTCTTCTGGCTCACCAATATCAAGAGGTAGTATTTTTTTAGCTTGTGCCACCTGATAAGCCACAGATTTAAACTCATTGTAAATAATATACAATTCATCGATTTTATCTTCATTGAACATTTTTGCAGCATTATTACCGATATCTATTGCATCATTATAGGTTATTTTCCCCGAAAAGCTTATATATTTTTCGAGAATGTCATAACCCTGCCTACGGGCAAATTCGTAACCTTTTTTACCAACGCAAAAAAATTTGAATTCTTTATCCGGAAATTCTCTTTTTAGCGATGTAAATCTTTTTGACACATTAGAGTTAAAAGCACCGCATAGCCCTCTGTCAGAGGTAATCAGAACAACCCCGATTGTATTCACTTCTTCTTTTGGCTGCAAAAATTTGTGTATTTCAGGGTTCACCCTTTTGCTGATGTCTGTAACAACTTCATATATTTTCTCAGCATAGGGCAACGCAGATTCCATCGATTCCTGAGCTTTACGGAGCTTGGCTGCAGAAACCATTTTCATTGCATTTGTAATTTTCTGCGTATTTTTTACTGAACTTATCTTTCTTTTAATATCCCTCATTCCAGCCATATATAAAACCTCAACTTTTTATGAAGAAAACTGCTTTTTAAATTCTTCGATAGTCTTCTTTATCTTTTCTTCAAGCTCATCACTCAGTTTCTTTTCGGAAATAATAGATTTCAGTACATCTGGATAGTTAGATTTTGCAAAAGAAATAAGATCTTTCTCAAAATCGCCAATTTTTTCAACAGGAACATCATCTAAAAATCCGTTAACACCTGCATATATCGTCAAAACCTGTTCCTCAACCACAATCGGCTCGTACTGGCCCTGTTTAAGCAATTCAACAAGCCTCTCACCTCTGCTCAGCTGTGCCTGAGTTGCAGCATCCAAATCACTCCCAAACTGAGCAAAAGCAGCCAACTCCCTGTACTGAGCAAGATCCAGACGCAACCTTCCAGCAACCTGCTTCATTGCTTTTATTTGAGCAGAGCCTCCAACCCGCGAAACAGAAAGACCAACATTTACCGCCGGTCGTATACCGGAGTTAAAAAGATCACTTTCAAGATATATCTGACCATCAGTAATAGAAATAACATTAGTGGGGATATATGCAGAAACATCTCCAGCCTGCGTTTCAATGATAGGCAATGCAGTCAAAGAGCCTGCACCATATTCATCACTGAATTTAGCAGCTCTTTCCAAAAGCCTTGAATGTAGATAAAAGACATCACCAGGATATGCTTCACGGCCAGGAGGTCTTCTGAGCAGCAGTGACAGCTGCCTGTAAGCTGTTGCCTGTTTGGACAAGTCGTCATAAATAAGCAGAGCATGCTTGCCCCTGTCTCTGAAATACTCTCCCATTGTACACCCGGCAAACGGTGCAATAAACTGCAAAGGAGCAGGCTCACTGGCAGTTGCCGAAACAACAATGGTATAGTCCATTGCGCCATGTTTTTCCAGTGTATCAACAATTCTCGCAACAGTTGACCTTTTTTGACCGATAGCCACATACACACATATAACGTCTTGGTCCTTCTGATTTAATATTGTATCAATAACAATCGCAGTTTTACCTGTTTGCCTGTCACCGATAATAAGCTCTCTTTGACCACGGCCTATAGGAATCATGGAGTCAATAGCTTTTATACCCGTTTGGAGAGGCTCTTCCACAGGTTGTCTTTTAACTATCCCAGGAGCAATTTTCTCAATATCATCAAAATCATCTGTTTCAATTTTCCCTTTTCCGTCAATCGGTTGGCCGAGAGGATTTACAACTCTGCCCACCAAAGATTCACCAACAGGCACAGATGCAATTTTCCCTGTCCTTTTTACAGTATCACCTTCTTTTATATGCTCATAATCACCCATAACAACAATACCGACATTATCTTCCTCAAGGTTAAAAACAATGCCGTAAACTCCTCCGGGGAATTCAACGAGTTCTCCGGACATAGCCTTATCCAAGCCATATACTTTCGCAATACCGTCACCGGCACTGAGAACCGTCCCGATCTCATCCACCTGAACTTTCTGTTCAAAGTTTTCAATCTGATCCTTAATTATCTTGCTTATCTCTTCTGCCTTGATCTGCATATAACCTAACTCCTTATATGTTATTATCTAACTAACCATCTCCGCTTTCAGCCTCTCCAGTTGCCCTTTAACACTCGCATCAAACTGAATACTTTTAATCTTTGCAAGAAAGCCTCCCAGCAAAGAAACGTCCTTTTCTGTATGCACAGCCACTTTCTTGCCAGTCATTTCACTGAGCTTTTTTGACAAATCATTTTTAATATCCTCGCTAAGATCTATCACAGAGCGAACATCAGCAACAGCTTTACCTGAATTTTCCATATAGGTGTCTTCAAAGTCAGCCTTTATGGCTTCTATCTCACTTAACCTATTTTTTTCTACAAGCAATTTCATAAACACCAACAAAAGGTCCGACAGATAACCTGCTTTTGCAAGGCTGTCAAAAACCTTTTCCTTGTCATTTTTATGAATCAAAGGATTCTTAATCAACTGATTAAAATCAGCATTATCTTCTATCAATAAACTTAAGTTTTTCAGTTCTTCCAAAACGTCATCCACTATTTTTTTTTCAGACGCTATAAGATACAAAGCACTGGCATAACGCTTTGATATAACATTTCCAGTCAATTTGTCACTCCTATTTTTGATATATAGTTTTTAATTAATTTTTTCTGAGAATCATCATCCAGCTGCTTTTCAATCTTTTTTTCCGCCAATTGAAAAGCCAGTTTTGCAGTTTCTTTTTTTAGCTCAGCTTTTGCTTTTTCAAGCTCCGAATTAATCATGTTTTCAGTAGACTTTTGAAGTTTTTCCGCACTTTCACTGGCATCTGAAACAATTTTTTCCTTTTCAGCTTCCGCCTGTTTTCTTGAGCGCTCTTTCATAGTTTCCAATTCGCTTTCCATTTGCTTAAGCTTAAGCTTATAATTAGTAAGCTCCACTTCAGCTTCTTCTTTAGCTTTCTGGGCATTTTCTATAGCGTTTTCAATATCTTCAGTTCTTTTATTAAGAAAATCCAAAAGAGGCTTTTTAAGTACCTTAAAAAGAATAAAAACAAAAACAGCAAAAACAATAACTCTCCAGACAAACCCCATGAGGCTGTAACCATGCTCACCACCGGTTGCAGCAAATGCCATAGCAGGCAAAAACAACAAAACAAAAGCCAAATAATATCTATTCATATACCTTCCCCTCCTAAGCAACCTTTCCAATAATTTTCTGAACTATCTGATCTGCCATTCTGTCAGCCTCAGCTTCAAGAGAGGCCATTGCTTCCGCCTTCTGAGCTTCAATTTCAGAACGGGCTTCTTCCAGCTTGGCGTCCATATCTTTTTTAACTTTAGCATACACAGCTTCGGCCTCTTTCAACGCCTCCTGCTTTACCTCCCTATGGTATTTGGCTGCTTCATTTTTGACACTTTCAAATTTTTCTTCGTATTCAGCTTTGTACTGCTCCACTTCTGACCTGAGTTTTTCCGCTTGCCCATTTAATGTCTCAATCCTGGAATTTCTCTTCTCAACCGTACCCATCACTGGATCTATAATCATCTTTTTACTTATAAACAAAATCACAAGAAAATTAAGCATTTGAATAAACAAAGTACTATCAATACTAATCATTCGCCACACCCCATAAAAACATTAATTGTATACTGTACACAGAACAAGTGGAAATTATCAAATGTTTTTTCACTTGTCAACTCATTTTGTGATATAAAACAAGTTTCTATTCTTTAGCAAAAACCCTAAAATAACTAATGATGTAACAAATTTCACAAATATAGCGGAGCTTTTAACATGCAATGCCTCAATTGTAAATACTTTATTGCACCGGCACCACACCAAAATTCATATAGACGTACTTTTTTACATAAACATTGCCTGTATAACAAATGCAATGGAATTTCCGCAAGACAAACAACCGATACCAAAAAGAAACTCTCATTAAAAAAACGGTGAAGTCAATCAATTTTTGCATTGCTTTAAAACCAAAAAATTGCTACGTTGATAACTTGAAAAGTAGAAAAGACAGGTTAAAATGAATTATATAGAGTGGGAAGACTTCGAAAAACTTGAACTTCGTGTAGGTAAAATTCTGAAAGTATACGACTTTCCGGAAGCAAAGAAACCTGCATATATTCTTGAAGTTGATTTCGGTAGCAAAATTGGGATAAAAAAATCCAGTGCTCAAATAACCGATTTGTATTCAAAAGATGATTTAACAGGAAAACTTGTTATAGGAGTAACAAATTTCCCGGCTAAACAGATAGGCCCGGTTAAATCAGAATGCCTTATTACAGGTTTTTACAGAGACGACGGTGTTGTTCTTGCCGTACCTGACAAAGAAATTGCCCCCGGTTCAAAACTTGGCTAAACTCAATTGTGATTGTCTTTAAAAAACTCTGCAATAAGTTTTTTGGTGGCTGATGCAGGATTTTCTTTTCCTGATTTTACATTCTCTATGTAGTCCGGCAGTTTCTTTTTTACATTTTCATTTGATTTAAATATACGCATAATCTCATCATTAAGCAGCTTATACATCCAGTCTACAGACTGCTCCTTCCGTTTTTCAAAAAAAAGGCCGTTATTTTTCATATGTGTTTCAAAATATCTGAGTGTTTTCCAGAAAGCTTCAATACCTTCATTTTTCAGAGCACTTACAAGTAAAACCCTGACTTGCCATTTATCTGCACGTGGTTTTAAAATATGAAGAGCATTCTCAATCTGTTTTTTTGCCAGAAGGGCTTTTGGTTTGTTATCAGCTTCGGCTTTATTGATCAGTATGATATCTGATATTTCCATTATACCTTTTTTTATCCCCTGCAATTCATCACCGGCACCGGGAAGCTGCAAAAGAACAAAACAGTCCACCATTGAGGCCACTGCAATTTCAGACTGTCCGACACCTACGGTTTCAACAATAACAACATCATAACCTGCTGCTTCACATAAAAGTATCGATTCCCGCGTTTTTCTGGCAACTCCACCCAGTGATTCACCTGAAGGAGATGGCCTTATAAATGCATTGGCATCTTTAGAAAGCTCCTGCATTCTGGTTTTATCTCCAAGAATGCTACCCCCAGATATTTTGGAAGAAGGATCCACTGCCAGCACCGCTACTTTTTTCCCAATAGAAGTAAGAAATTTTCCAAAAGTTTCGATAAAGGTACTTTTGCCCACACCAGGAACCCCGGAGATTCCTATCCTCAGGGATTTCCCGGTATAAGGCAAAATACTGTTCAAAAGCCTGTCAGCATTTTCTCTTTTGCTTAAATTAGTTGTTTCTATTAATGTTATAGACTTTGCCAGGTACCTCGTATTACCTTCCAAAAGACCCTTTTTAAGATCTTCAATATTCATAACTTAACTGGTTGCTCTGCTTTTTATCTGTTCAAGCGTTTCTTTAGCGCATTTAATAATGGGAGTTCCGGGGCCGAAAATACACACAACCCCCGATTTATATAAAAAGTCGTAATCATTTCTGGGTATAACACCACCTACAGTTACAATTATATCGTCAGCTCCGAGCTTATGCAGCTCTTCAAGAAGCTTTGGCACTAAAGTTTTGTGACCTGCTGCAAGGCTAGAAACACCTATTGCATGCACATCATTTTCCACAGCCATTTTTGCTGTTTCTTCAGGAGTCTGAAAAAGAGGCCCCACATCAACATCAAAGCCCAGATCAGCCATACCTGTAGCTACGACCTTTGCACCCCTGTCGTGCCCGTCCTGTCCCATTTTGGCAATCAGGATTCTAGGTCTTCTCCCTTCTTTCTCGGCAAACTCGTCAATCATCTTTTTTGTCTCTTCAAAATCATCATTCTCAGAAAACACGCTGCTGTACACCCCTGTTTGTAGTTTTATATCCGCAGAATATCTGCCGAATACTTTTTCCATAGCATCGGAAATTTCACCAACAGTTGCCCTTTTTCTCGCCGCTTCCACAGCATATTCCAGAAGATTATCTTCCCCTCCGGCAGCTTCGGTGAGTTTCTCTAATGCAGCCATTACTTCATTTTCATCTCTATTCTGCCTTAATTGTTTGAGTCTTTCCACCTGTTTTTCAAGAACTTTTGTATTGTCAATTTCAAGCACATCCACAGAATCGTCTTCATCTTTCACATATTTGTTAACACCGACAATTACATCTGTGCCCATATCTATCTTAGCCTGCTTTTTTGCAGAGGATTCCTCAATTCGCAATTTCGGCATCCCTGTTTCCAAGGCTTTTGTCATTCCGCCGAGATTCTCAACTTCATCGATTATTTCAGAAGCTTTTTCAATCAAACTGTTAGTCAGGCTCTCCACATAATATGAGCCGCCCATGGGATCAACAACATTACAGATACCGGTCTCCTCCTGGATTATAAGCTGTGTATTTCTTGCAATACGGGCGGAAAAGGGTGTCGGCAGGGCTATCGCTTCATCCAGTGCATTCGTATGCAAGGATTGGGTACCACCGAATACGCCTGCCATTGCTTCTATTGTAGTTCTTATTATGTTATTATAAGGATCCTGCTCCGTAAGACTCCAGCCGGAGGTCTGGCAATGGGTTCTCAAAGTCATGGATTTGGGATTTTTAGGATTAAACTGCTTCATTAATTTTGCCCACAAGAACCTTGCTGCCCGTAATTTTGCAACTTCCATAAAGAAATTCATACCTATTCCAAAAAAGAAAGACAGCCTTGGAGCAAAGGAATCCACATCCAGCCCCCGATCCAGTGCATATCTTACATATTCAAGGCCATCAGCCAGTGTAAACGCTAACTCAAGTGCGCAGTTCGCACCCGCCTCCTGTATATGATAACCACTTATACTTATTGAATTAAATTTAGGCATATATTTGCTTGTGTACTCAATAATATCCGCCACAATTCTCATGGATGGCTTTGGAGGATAAATATATGTGTTTCTCACCATGAATTCTTTGAGGATATCGTTTTGTATTGTGCCTGATAATTTCTCCTGAGAAACCCCCTGCTCTTCGGCAGCAACAATATAGTTCGCCATTATAGGAATAACAGCACCGTTCATCGTCATGGAGACGGAAACCTGATCCAGCGGTATCCCGTCAAAAAGTATCTTCATATCCTGAATGGAATCGATTGCTACCCCGGCTTTTCCAACATCGCCGACAACTCTGGGATGATCTGAATCATAGCCTCGGTGTGTCGGCAAATCAAAAGCCACAGATAAGCCCTGCTGCCCCTGAGCCAGATTTTTTTTATAAAATTCGTTGGACTCCTCAGCTGTTGAAAATCCGGCATACTGTCTTATTGTCCACGGTTTACCCGCATACATTGTAGCTCTGGGTCCCCTGACAAACGGAGGCAGACCGGGAAATGTATCCACAAATTCCAAATCCTCGATATCTTCATTAATATATAATGGTTTTACTGTAAACTCCTCAGGAGTTTCCCAATTCAAATGGTCAAGACTGTCTTTCTTCGACTCCTTTTTGGCCAACTCTTCCCAGTCTTTTTTATTGTATTTTTTAAATTCACTCATGGTTAAACCTCATTTTAAAATTAAAGGGGCCGAAGCCCCCATTTCACTGAAATACAACATGAAATATAACGTTGCTTATTCAATAACAAAAAGCTTGTCCCCTGTGCTGACTGTACTTTCCTGAGGATCTTCACTCGCTTTTACAAAAATTTCTTCTATAACACCATCCTTAGGCGCTTTAATTTCGTTTTCCATTTTCATGGCAACAAGAATCATAACTGGCTCACCGGCTTTAACTTCATCCCCAACTTCCTTCAGAGTCTTCCAAATATAACCCGGCATCTGGGATTCAACAACCTGGCGTCCCTCAATGCCTACTTCAGTTCTCAGCTTCATTAAGCGCTTCATATCATCAAGAATCTCAATATTATAACTTTCACCGTCCACAAGAACCTCAAACTGATCACCGTTTTCACTTATTTCAACAGAGTATGACTTGTTGTCTATAATAAGTGAATAAATACTTTCGTTTATTTGCCTAAAATCAGCACTGTGTTTCTTCCCCAAAACATCAACTTCAAATATATTGTGTTTCACTTCCTCAACAGACATCTTGTATTCTTCTTCAAAACCTTCCACATTTGCATAATATTCTCTTTTCGTAATCATTATTCCACCTCACTATATCCTGTTACCGAAATTGAGTAATTTACCGAAACGTTTCCAGTCGGATTCACCAACCTCAGGTCTGGTTCTTGATCTGGCTGCAGCAATTTTCTCAGACATAAGCTGCTTGATTGCAGCTGCAACAAGCGGAACAGTCGGATCTTCATGCTCTTTTCTCTCCAGATCTTCTTTATCAAATTGATTATCGATAAAACCCGTATCATAGTTGCCACTGAGAAACGTTTCGTTCCTAAGTACACTGAAATGAAACGGAATGGAGGTTTTTATACCTGCAATAATATATTCAGAAAGAATTCTTTTCATATTCTCAATTGCACCTTCACGTGTCTTGCTGTTTGCACAAACCTTTGCAATCATAGGATCGTAATACAACGGAATCTCATATCCCTGATAAGCACCGCTCTCCACTCTCACATTGGGACCCTCTGGAGTCTGATATATTGTAAGAAGCCCGGGAGATGGGGCAAAATTGTTGGAAGGATCTTCTGCATAAATACGGCACTCAATAGCATGTCCGTTTCTGTGGATTTCTTCCTGTTTATAAGAAATCTCTTTTCCTTCAGCAATACGAATCATTTCCCTCACGATATCAACACCGGTAATCATCTCTGTTATCGGGTGCTCCACCTGCAGCCTTGTGTTCATCTCAAGAAAATAAAAACTTTGATCTGCACCAACGACAAACTCCAGAGTACCGGCACTGACATAACCCAGCCTTTTTACAGCTTTTGAAGCAACCTCACACATCTTTTCACGGGTTTCTTCACTAATAAAAGGAGAAGGTGCTTCTTCTATTACCTTCTGATGCCTTCTCTGAATGGAGCATTCCCTGTCAAACAGATGCAGTGCGTTGCCATGGGAATCTCCCAAAACCTGAATCTCCACATGATGGGGCTTAATAATAAATTTTTCTATATACATATCGCCATTTCCGAAAGCGTTCTTGGCTTCGGAACTTGCTGTACGAAAAGCGGAATCAAAATCTTCTTCTTTTTCCACAAGCCTCATACCTTTGCCGCCGCCACCGTAAACAGCTTTCAGCATAATCGGATATCCTATGTCCCTGCATATCTTTTTGGCTTCATCAACATCTCTGATGGGATTTTTTGTTCCGGGCACTGTCGGTACACCTGCCTCAGCCATAGCCATCCTGGCTCCGGTTTTGCTACCCATAAGATCAATATGCTCGGCCTTGGGGCCTATAAATGTCACATCCTCTTCATCACATTTTCTGACAAATTCAGCATTTTCAGCATAAAAACCGTATCCAGGATGAATTGCCGCACCTGTATCTTTGGCAATCTTGATTATTTTGTCCATTTTAAGATAATTTGTATCACCTTCGCCTTCTGTAATACAGTAAGCCTCATCTGCATACCGGACATGCGGAGCTTTTCTGTCTGCATGCGTATACACTGCAACAGTCTTTATTCCCATTTTTCTGCATGTTCTGAAAATTCTGATTGCTATTTCGCCTCTATTTGCAACTAAAACTTTTTTAATATCAGCCATTTAAACCTCCTTTACAGCGGCAAGTTGTCATGTTTTTTAGGCGGATTAGTCTGACGTTTGTTGTTAAGCAACTCAAACGCCTGTATCAGCCTGGGCCGCGTGTCTTCCGGCAATATAACCTCGTCAATATAACCCAATTCTGCCGCTCTGTAGGGGTTTGCAAACCACTCTCGATATTCATTTGTCAACTTCTTTTTCATAGCATCCGGATCCTTAGCTTCTGCAATTTTTTTGCGATATAATATCTGGACTGCTCCATCCGGTCCCATGACTGCAATCTCAGCTGTCGGATATGCATAGTTGATATCGCCTCTGATATGTTTGGAGCTTAAAACATCATATGCACCCCCGTAGGCTTTCCGCGTAATTACAGTGATTTTGGGAACTGTAGCCTCACAATAAGCATAAAGAAGTTTGGCACCATGTTTTATTATACCACCGTATTCCTGTTGAACACCGGGCATAAAACCTGGCACATCCACAAATGTAAGGAGAGGAATATTAAAAGCATCACAAAATCTAACAAAACGTGCACCTTTGATGGAGGAATCCATATCAAGGGCACCGGCCATCACCTGAGGCTGATTAGCAACAACCCCTATTGTTTTGCCATTAAGCCTTGCAAATCCCACAATAATATTTTTGGCATAATGCTCCTGAACCTCAAAGAAGTTTCCGTCATCCACCACTTTCTCTATGATTTCAGCCATATCGTAAGGCTGATTCGGATTTTCAGGAACCAATTTATTCAATGAATCATCCGTTCTGTTCGGATCGTCTTTGGTGGGTGCAATTGGCGGATCTTCCATATTATTTTGGGGCAGGAAATTTATAAGTTCCCTAATCCTTAACAGACAATCTTCGTCATTTTCGGCAGCAAAATGTGCCACACCACTTTTAGAGTTATGGGTCATAGCCCCGCCGAGCTCTTCTTTTGTAACATCTTCGCTGGTTACTGTTTTCACAACCTCAGGGCCTGTAATAAACATGTAACTTGTTTCTTTAACCATAAAAACAAAATCTGTCAGAGCTGGTGAATAAACAGCACCGCCGGCGCATGGTCCCATAATTGCAGAAATCTGAGGAACGACACCTGACGAAAGACTGTTTCTCAAAAATATGTCAGCATATCCTGCCAATGACATAACACCTTCCTGAATACGTGCACCGCCTGAGTCATTTAAGCCGATAACAGGTGCCCCCACTTCAACAGCCAAATCCATTACTTTGCATATTTTCTTTGCAAACATTTCCGAAAGTGAACCACCGAAAACTGTAAAATCCTGGGAAAATACAAAAACTGTTCTCCCGTTCACTTTACCATAGCCGGTTACAACACCGTCACCCAAAATTTTTGTTTTTTGCATATCAAAGTTGGTGCATCTGTGCACCACAAACTTGTCCAGCTCCACAAATGTTCCTTTATCGAGGAGTTTATCAATTCTCTCGCGAGCTGTAAGTTTACCGGCATTATGCTGCTTCTTGATTCTTTCAAGACCGCCGCCTAGCTCAGCTTCTTCGCTAAGCTTCTTAAACTGCTTGATTTTCTCTTCCATAGACTTCCCCCTGTGTTATTTATCATCATAATAAAACACAATTTTTCTTGCGTGTCAATTAATACTTAAAACATACCAACACATTAAAAAAATATAATTGGCTTAAGAGCGTTAATTATCAGGCAAATATAAAATTATGATAAAATAGAGATAAATAAATAGGGGTAATTATTTTCACTGTTTAAAAAATTTGTTTAAATCATATTAAGTTTTTGAATAATACAATAAACTTGTCAGAAAACATCGCGATAAGTTATGTACTATGCAAAACTCTCACATAGAGACTTTTGAATAACCCTATTTTGTCATGCTGTAGCAGCAACAATGTTGCTAAATTTGACAGAGTCAACCATTTATTTCAGCATCTAAAGATATCAGTAAATTATGAGACCCTGAAACAAGTTCAGGGTGACAACAACTCAATTATGCAAAACTCTCACATAGTATTCGGTGTAGCAGAGAAATCTCTATCATTATTTGGCAAGAGATTCCTCGACTCCCTTCGTTCGTCCTGCAAGAAAATGTCATCTCGACCGTAACGGAGTGAAGCGGAGAGATCTCTGCCGTTATTTGGCAAGAGATTCCTCGACTTTCTTTGTAGTTGGAATTGTTGAATTAGTTGATTGTGTGGAAAGTATATTCTACAAACTCTAACTCTACCTTAACCTTAACCTTAACCTTAACCTTAACCTTTACCTTTACCTTTACCTTTACCTCTACCTTACTACACAACCAGCTTTTTAATAATTATCCTGAAAAACATAGGAAAAATCAGCGCTGATATGATAGATGCAAGGATTACACCGCCGGAGATATCTTTTGAAAATACACCAAGACTTTCACCCAGTTTTGCAGCAGCTATAAGCAGAGTCAAAGAAAAAGAAGTGGAAAACAGAAAAACAGGTATATTATTTAACCTGTGGCTTCCGAATAAAAAAACAAATCCAGCCAGTATTCTTACAATAATAATAGTCAGACAGAGAATCAGAGCATATTTGACAACAGTAAAATCCATTAACAGGGATGTTTCAAAATTTAATCCCACATATATAAAAAAAATGGGGATAAGAAAACCGTGCCCTATCATTTCAAAACCTTCCTGAATTTTTTCCGTTTCTTTGAACACAGCAGCGAAAAGCATTCCGCCTATAAACGCCCCGATTATCACTTCAATATTTAAAAAAGCTGCCAATGCAACAAAAACAAGCATATTAAGAAAATTACCCCTCAACCCAGTTTCCGAAGACACACCGGTTTTAGCCATAAAGCTGAGTTTATTTGGAAACCACCAGGTAAAAAGCTGCAGAAATTTAAGGGCAAAAAAAGCCGCGGCACAAAATGCCGCCAATTTTACGATGTGAAGCAAACCGCCATAACCTATTCCATAATTATAAATAACTGTAAATGCAGTTAAAGCCAGCAGACTGAAAACTTCACCTATACTTCCCAAAATCAAAAGCTCTTTACCAAGAGTAGTATCCATTATATCCAGCTCATTTAAAATGGGAAAAAGCAAACCAATAGATGTGATAACAATAAAAAGATTAAAATAGAAAGGAAGACTGAAAATATTTACAAGTATTACAGAAAACACGGTGATTGCTAAAAAATGGGAAATAAATATCAATAATGTTTTATTCGAAGTCTTCTGCAAATCTTCAGCATCAAGTTCCAAACCTGCCATATACATCAAAACGATAAATCCCAGCTCCGCCAGAAAGTTAACAATTCCCAGGGCATGAGGCTCAAAATGCAGAAAGCTTCCGATAAGCATACCATATAAAAGCTCTGAAACAGCGGTCGGGACATGAAATTTCCTGGCAATAAAAGGCATTATAAATGCCCCAACTGATATAAGTAGGAGTAGTAGAGCTTCTTCTTTACTCATTTTCAACCTTCTGTGGTATCGCAATTGAACTGCAAGGAGATTTCAGCGCTGTGTAAAATCCTACTTCCGGCTTAAGAAAACTGCCTGCACTTCCCTTCTTAAAACTGCATACATAGATTATATTATCAAGGCTTTTGAGATAAGCCAGTGTTTGTAAAACAGGATTTCCCTGCATTACTTTATACTGAATTTTCTTTTTGAAAAGGCTCCCGAAATCCTGAATAAGCTGATTTCTCTCAGCCAGATTCTTTTCCTCTGTTTCACCCCTCATTTCTTTTGGCAAAGTTGTATAAACAACCTCAAATTCTATACCAATAAGCCTTGCCAGCTCAACTCCGCTCTCCATCGGATACACCGGGTCGTAACAATTTAGGGAAATAACAACTTTATTATATGGTTTACTGTTTTTGGATATTAGTATTGGCTTTTCAGCAATCTTAAAAAGCTCCCTTGCTTTGATATAATCTATAATATTTTTTTTAGAAAAACTGACAACATGAATCCCCACATTCGCTTTTTCTTCTAAAAATTTTACCTTAGAAGAAATTTCAGTATCCATACTAAATTTTATTTTACTGCTTTCCAGCTTTTCTTTAATATCTTCACCTATAGCTCCGTCCCTCAAGAAAATACGCAAATTATCCGTCCTGATGCTTGCATTCAGTATGACAGCCTCTTCCAACACCCACGGGTGTCTTTTATCAAGAGCCACAGCCATATCCTCCCCGTACTGCAATGGAAACTGAGGAATACCTTTGGTAAATATACCGGCCAGATTTTCCAATATTTTAGGTTCACCTGCCACAACAATCCTGTCACCAACCTTTATTCTCGTTGAACCGGAAGGAATAACCAGCTCATTGTTTCTGTAAATAGCTGCAAGATGCCATTTTGAAGGGCGCAGGTTCTTCAGCTTCCTGTCAGTAATGTGGGATTTGGACATGACATTCAATTCAATAATTTCACCTTTTTTCTGACCTATATCAATTGCTCTGGAATAGTTTTTGTGAAGTTTGTTAAGTATAATGTTTATAGAAATATCCATAGGCTTGATCAATGTAACAGTGGAATCTTTAAAATTATCCTCACCGCTTTTATCGTACAAAAGGACAATAATAGGTATATCCAGCTTTAAAATGTTTCGGACTATCCAACACACCTCAAGACTTAAATCAGAATCCCTGAACGTCACAATCACCGATTCTATTTCCTCTTTATTCAGTTTTTTCCACAACACGGCACTTGTTGCATCACCTTCAGCCAACACTATATTTTTGTCTGCATTTTTAAGCTTATCTATTTTGTTTTTATCTTTTTCAATAACCGTTACTTCCCAGTGTTTTATTATTTCTTTTAAAAGATTTTCCTCAAAAAATCCCACTCCGCAAAATACAATCATAACTCAGCCCCATAAAAGTTTAATTAGCGTAAAATATCTAAAGTTGTTGAAAAACTTGCATTATATGCTAAACCATATAATGAAAAGCTATTTTTGCTTCTGTATACCATCAAAAAGGAGGTTAAACAATGAAATCTTACAGAAAAGAACTTTGGTTTAACACAAAAAACCGCATGGAATTTGTAAATATAACCTCTGATGTTGAAAGGGCTTTGAAAGAAAGTGGAATAAAAGAAGGATTGTGTCTTATAAATGCTATGCATATCACGGCTTCTGTTTTTATAAACGACAATGAAAGCGGCCTGCACGAAGATTACAAAAAATGGCTGGAAGAGCTGGCTCCACATGAACCTCTAAGCCTTTACAAACACAATTTGACAGGCGAAGATAACGGTGATGCCCATCTGAAAAGGCAGGTTATGGGGCGTGAAGTTGTCGTTGCAATAACAGATGGCAAGCTTGATTTTGGTCCGTGGGAGCAGATTTTTTACGGGGAATTTGACGGCAGAAGAAAAAAGAGGGTTTTAATAAAAATAATCGGAGAATAATTTTATGATATTACATGTAACACACAACGATATGGATGGAGCGGGATGCGCCATACTGTTAAACAGTGTTTATAAAAATATACAGTCCTGCTATCTTAATTATGACGAAGTAAATGATTTTATCCTGAACAATCATGAGAATTACGAAAAACTTATAATAACCGATGTAACCCCCAACGAAGAGCTTTTAAAACATATCATAAACAGAACAGAAATTACTATAATCGATCATCATGTTTCATCAGAAAATTTAAAAGAATATGACTTTACTATACATGAAACGGGGAAATCTGCCACAAAACTGACATATGAATGGCTTTATTCCAAAAAAAAAGATGTAAAACACTATAAAGAATTAACTGACTGTATTGATGATTACGATTTATGGCTTTTAAAAAGAAATGACAGTCTTAAAATGAATATGCTTTTTACTATTTTGGGTATAAACAGGTTTGTGGAACGCTTTTTAGAAGATCCATCAGTAAAATTCAGAAAAGAGGAGCAACTCCTCCTCACTCTGGAGGAGGAGAGTCAATCCAAATACTTTGAAAACGCCGAAAAATATACAAAAACCTTTACTGACAAATGGGACAGGACATTCGGATGCATTTTCGCCGAAAAATATAATTCAGAGCTTGGCAACCACCTTCTAAAAAAACTGCATTTGCAGTATATTTTTATAATCAATGCCCAAAAAAAGAAAATTTCCCTCAGATCTGTACCCGGTGTTGCTATTAATGACATAGCTGAATCCAACAATGGTGGCGGACACCCCAATGCAGCCGGATTTTCAACAGATTTTGATTTCGGACTGAAAAGCTTTCTGAAAAAATCAGGTGTTGTCAAATGAGAGCTGAATTTATAACGTCTGCAGCTGATGTAACCGGTTTTCCTGAAAGTAATTTGCCGGAGATAGCTTTCATAGGCAGAAGCAATGTGGGAAAATCATCGATGATAAACGCCCTTCTTGGAAGAAAAAAACTTGTAAAAGTAGGCAATACTCCCGGTAAAACCAGACTAATAAATTTTTTTAATGTTGATAATAAATATATGTTTGTAGATCTGCCGGGGTATGGTTATGCAAAAGTATCCAAAGCAGAACGTAAAAAATGGGGAAAATTAATAGAAAATTATATAACAAAACGCAGTCAGCTGAAAGCATGTGTTTTAATTATTGACTGCAGGCGCATTCCTGCAGATGATGATTTTTTAATGATAGATTTGCTGAGCGATAATGAAATACCGATTATATTAACAGCTACAAAGTCTGATAAGCTTTCTTCCGGAAAACTGCAAAAACACCTTCAGGACATAGCAATGGAGCTGGAAATCCCTGAAAATGCAGTAATCCCGTTTTCAGCTGTGAAAAAAAACGGTTTAACAGATATTTGGGCAAATATAGATGAAATTTTAAAGAATGGTACGTCATAAAATGAAAACAATGAATCCCAGGTATATCTTAAAAACGCATGGTCCGAAACTGTTCATCCTTTTCGCGCTACTTTTGTTTATAGCCGTTGCCAATATAAGTGCGGGATACAAAGAACACGAAGCAAAAGCTGTATTTCTGCCAAACTCTGACTATCTGCACGAAGTGGTAAAAAGCATAGAAAAAGCGAAAAAGAATATTGTTATTTCGATGTACATGTTTAAAACAACCGATTATACAAAACAGGCTTCAAAACACATTCAGGATGCCTTGTACAGAGCTGCTGAAAAAGGTGTAGAGGTAACAGTTCTTTTTGATATCGAAAAAGAAAAAGGTTTTCTTAACGATGTAAATAAAGAAACAGCAGCAGAACTCAGAGAGAAAGGTATCAACGTTATCTATGATCCAGTGGATGTAAGAACACATACAAAATTAGTCGTTATAGATGAAGAAATTGTTTTCATCGGCAGTCATAACTTTACCCACAGTGCAATGGTTTACAATAATGAAGCTTCCGCAAAAATTATATCAGAAGATTTCGCCCGTAAGACACTGGAATACATTGAAGGAATACACTGATGATCACAGGTACTATTGTAAACACTATAGCAGTCACCGCCGGAAGTATTATCGGCGTAACATTCGGTAACCGCATAAAAACAAAGACAAAAAATGCTATTGTCAAAGCTTTGGGACTTGCCGTACTGGTTTTGGGAATGAAAATGGCTTTCGTAGACCACAATTTTCTTCTTGGACTGATAAGCCTGGTTATAGGAACAGGAATAGGTGAATTTTTAGATATCGAGCAGAAACTGGATAAAATAGGACAATATCTTCAGAAAAAAACAGGAAACAACTCCGGTACTTTTGTTTTGGGTTTTATTAGTGCCACAGTACTCTTTTGTGTAGGCTCCATGACTATTGTGGGAGCTATAAAAGACGGTCTGAACAACGATCCGTCAATCCTATACGTCAAAAGTCTTCTTGACGGAATATCCTCAATAATTTTGGCATCCACACTGGGGATAGGTGTAATTTTTTCAGCCGTATTTGTATTTACGTACCAGGGATTACTGAGTTTGCTGGCATCAAAGGCAAGCTTTTTGCTCAGTGAAGAAATTTATGTTAACGGAATATCACTCGTTGGCGGAATCATAATCCTGGGCATCGGCTTGAACATGTTTGAGTTGACCAAAATAAAAACTGCCAATATGCTGCCTGCACTTTTTCTAATTCCTGTTATTGATTATTTTTACTTAGCTTTTTTTTAAATCCTTAATCGGCGTAAAATTCGAGAGCTTTGCACAACTATAAAAGGTCATCCCGTAGCATTCGCCTGAAGGCGAATAAATTTACCGCAGGTAACCACTTGTTTCGGGATCTATAACTATCAACAAGTTGCGAGACCCTGAAACAAGTTCAGGGTGACAATTATGGAATTATGCAAAGGTCTCAGTTTGTTAAAATCCGCAGAACAAATTTATCCCAAAGCTTTAAATCTTTACAACGCCATGGGTTATGTGTATCTGGAAAAGAACGAAACCGACAGGGCTATAGAAGCTTTTCACAAGGCAATAAATGTGTATCTGGAAAAGAACGAAACCGACAGGGCTATAGAAGCTTTTCACAAGGCAATAAATCTGCATCCTGAGGACGAAGCCGGATACTGTGATCTGGCTTATGCATACCATAAAAAGGGAAATACAGATTTATCACATAATATATCCAAAAAGCTAAAAAAATTAATCCCGAAGTCGAAATTTGGTTTTGACTTTACAAAATTCTCTTATTTAGAATAAGCCAACAAATAATCCAAAACGTCTGCAGCAAAATATGACTGATTATCCTGCGATTTTAAAAATTCGCTTATTTTATTAAAACAATCACCCACTGTCACCAAAGGTTTTTCAATATAGCCGCTTTCATATTTTGTAGGCATCCCTATATTTGCAATCAAGGCATTGCACAAACATTTACATTTTTCCGTCTTTTCTTCATGACCTCCTTTGGCAACAAATGCATCAACAGGCTCAGCCGGACACCGATAGCCGACTGTACCGTTTTCTTTCTTAAACAATTGACGAAGATAACCAAGGTTACAGCTGCGGGGTCTTTTGATATATTCGGAAAACTCAGAAAGTGTACCTTTGATATCCAGTACCTTGAATGGAAATCCGGTAGGGGAAGCTTTAGGGTCGGTAAACACATTTCCCGTCAATTTTTTAGAAAGTTCTATAGCTTTTCTTTTCAAATCCTCAGTAAAACCGGATTCCTGGCAAAAAGCAAAAGCTGTACCAGTCTGAATACCTTCTGCCCCGTTATCGAGAGCTTCTTTCAGTTTTTCTGGATTTCCATAACTTCCGGCAAGCCAGAAAGGAAACCCTATAGCTTTTATTTTTTTCAAATCTACCAAATCTTTATTCCCATAAACAGGTTCTCCGGCCTCATTAAACGCCCCCCTTTGTCTTGGTGGCGCATTGTGTCCACCCGCTGACGGATATTCTACAATAAAACCGTCAACACGCCCCAATGCTTTTTTTGCCAGTGTCATAGCAAGTGTATTGGACGAAACTATAGCAAGAAAGTATGGCTTTGCTGTTTTAATTTCTGAAAGCTGAAAAAACTCACTCGGGTCCAGCTCCATTTTATAATCATCTTCTTTACCTGCACCTTCAACATTAATATGTAAAGAAGACTTCTCTTTGTTTGCAAGTTTTTCTATAACGCCGGGGATCTCGCGTGGAATCCCGGCACCCACTATAACATAGTCCACACCGGCCAGCATAGCACCATAAATGAGATAAATATTGGGCATCTGTATTTTTTCCAGCACATTAATTCCCACCACTCCGGAATGCCCTTCTTTAGCAAGAAACACTTCCACATAGCTTGCAAGAATATTAAGCTTTTTCAGCTCATTTGGAGCATTAAGAATAAACATGGGAATTTGCTTATATCTACAATCCCCTATGCCGCCTTCAACAAAATATTTTTTTAGTGCCTCATGAACAAAACTCTGATCGGGAAAAGCGGCCATCGCTCTTCTGACATCCCCGCCAGGGTCACCTTCCTGCAGTCTTCTCACAAGAATATTATCCTGAGCGGTGCAGGAAACCACTCCTAAAAAACCGTTTTTGGATACCTCTTTGGCAAGGTGCCAATTTGAAACACCTGCGCCCATTCCACCTTGTATAATCATCGGATGCTTCATTTAAATCTCCTGTATTTTATATAAAATCAATTCTGAAGTATGCATAGAATATACATAATAAAAAACCATAGTCAATGAATGTTAAAAAAAGTTACGAATTTCAGTTCATTCTTATTTTAAATTTTCATAAAACATGATAATATATAATATTTCCATCGGGATTATGGAGGTAGGAAGTGAAACAAAATGAAGTAAAAGAATATGACGGCAAAGAAGGCAGACGAGCCTATATTATCTACAAAGATAAAATTTATGATGTCACCGACAGCAAAATGTGGAAAAACGGGACACATATGAACAGGCACAAAGCCGGAGAAGATTTAACGGCATTTATTTCCATGGCTCCCCACGGCGAAGAACTTCTCAAAAGAGACAACATAAAATATATAGACGAATTGGAAAAAGAGGAAATACCGGCAGACAAAAAACAGAAATACAGAAATCTGTACAGTAAATTCCACCCTCACCCAATTTTAATTCATTATCCTATGGGGATTTTATATTTCGGAGCATTAATGCTGTTACTTTACTTTTTTACGGGCAATCCAAGTTTTGAGGTTACCTCTTACTATGCCCTTGTGACAGGTACACTCTCCATATTTCCCACAGTAGCAAGCGGTTTGATCAGTTGGTGGTTAAACTATGATTTGTCAATGACAAAAGTTTTTAAAAATAAACTCATATTCTCCTGCATATTATTAATATTGACATTGCCTTTATCTGTGGCAAGGATACTTATTCCGGAGCTTGTAACTGCAGGTTCTTTTGCAACATTTATATATACCTGCGGATATTTTATAAGTATTCCCGTTCTCACTTTTATAGCATTTAACGGTGGCAAAATAACATGGCCAAGTTAAAATTACGACACTTCAAATATCCGGGGGATTATAATGGATAGAAAGAAAAAGATAAGAGCCACAGAAGAAATGATAGAAGTTGTGCTGATTCGTATCCCAAAGGAAATCGAAGCCATGAGATTTTACCAGTCCGCAGCACAAAAAGCTACAGATGATTCCGCCAGGGAGCTTTTTGAAAATTTGGCAGAACAGGAAAAGGGACATGAAGCAGAACTCAAACGCATTCTTGCAGACTTAAAAGCCCAACTAAAAGAATTAAAAAATAGTGAATAATTCAGTTCATTTCCGCCATCCCTGCCCCCTCCTACCTTAGAATGAGGTATTTTCTATATGAATGGACTGAACGGATATAGTTGATAAACGGCGAACGTTGAACTAAAACTTGGGAAAAAAGAGGGGGTGCTTTTTGCCAAACAGCGGTAGAGATTTCTCCACTTCACCGAGCACATAAAGACTTATGTGCTCCGTTCCGGTTGAGATGACATATGTGTAAATATTATTTGAGCAAAGCGGAGGGGAGATTAAAAAACGTGTGGCACTAAAAGTAAAAAAGGTTGTAAGTATAAAACAAATAGTATAAATAATCAGCGAATACAAACGTAAATTTAGAGGTGCGAAATGGGATTTTTTGATATTTTCAAAAAGAAAAAAAATGATGAGGATATAGAAGAAACAGAAATATACGAAGAAAAAAATGTAAGTGAGAGTGAGAGAGAAAGTGAGAGTGAAAGTGAAAGTGTAAGTGTAAGTGTAAGTGGAAGTAAGAGTGAGAGTAAAAATAAGAGTGAAAAGGAAGTTCAATCAAAAAAACCTGTTGAAGAGGAAAAAGTAAAAAAATCAGGCGTTTTTGGCAGGCTGAAAAAAAGTATATCCAAGACCTCCGGCAAAATAGTCGGGGGGATGGAAACAATTTTTGTAGGCAAAAAAGAAATAGATGAAGAACTCCTGGAAGAACTTGAAGAACTTTTTGTCACTTCAGATATGGGTGTGTCCACAACCATGAAAATTATTGAGGATATACGAAGCGATGTCAGCCGCAAAATATTGAAGAATCCTGAAGAACTCAAAAAAGCCTTAAAGGAAAAACTTATTTCCATTCTTAGCATGGAAAACGAACTGGTTAAAACCGAAGATACACCTTATATAATATTGGTTACCGGTGTAAACGGTGCTGGGAAGACCACCAGTATTGCAAAGCTTGCAAAAATGTTCAAAGAGCAAAATATGAGTGTAATGCTTGCTGCTGGAGATACATTCAGAGCTGCAGCTATTGAGCAACTGGAAATATGGGGAGAAAGGGTCGGAGTGCCCGTTGTCAAACAAAAAGCTGGAAGCGATTCCGCTGCTGTGATTTATGATGCTGTTCTGTCAGCTAAATCCAAAAATATAGATGTGGTAATAGCCGATACAGCCGGGAGACTGCATACCAAAGAAAATCTCATGAATGAGCTGAAAAAAATCAAAAGAGTCATCCACAAGGAAATGCCGGATGCACCACATGAAATACTGCTTGTGCTCGATGCTACAAGTGGTCAGAATGCTGTTAGCCAGGCAAAAGCATTTCAAAGTGAAATCGGAGCTACTGGTGTTGTCCTAACAAAGCTTGACGGAACAGCAAAAGGCGGAGTAATCGTGGGAATTGTAGACGAACTGAAAATTCCGGTAAAATTTATAGGATTTGGTGAAGGAATGGAAGATCTCAAACCTTTTGATGCCCGCGAATTCGTGGAAGCTCTCTTCGGTGCAGAAAAAAATGCAGACAATAACAATTAACAATTCAGAAAACATTAACACATCCCTTTTCAATTGGGTATTTCCGGATGAAGAAAAGATAACGAATCGTTTTCCAAGCTTCCACTACCCTCCTGCTGTATGGAAAAATAATAACCAATCTTATAAACTAAATTATTTTAACATTTCAACAAACACATATTTCCTTTTGGATACGGACAGCTTCCCTGATGTTTTAAATTTCAGTATGGATTTTTATAATGCTGAAAATGCAAATATATTGGAATTGGCCAACCTTGCCCACTTGATTTTAAAATTCGGATATCAAACGGAGGATTTTGAGCTGTTTAAATTGAAATCTATCAAGGGTAACCAAAAAATAAATACCCTGTTAAAAATAAGAACTCTCCCATATCAAATCAAAAAATATCTGGCTTACAAAAATCCCTCTTTTAAGATTTTAAATATTTTAGCAAAATTTACTGAACCGCTTATAAATATAACAGAATCCTTTATTGTAGAAAACAACCCTTCCTTGTCCGAATTCAGAAGCTTTATAACGAACCTTTTCGACTTTAAATACGATATTGCAACAAGTATAAACGAATATGATGAAGAATATTTCAGACAATTGTTTTACAATAAAAATCCTGTATACACCGAATTTATTGGAAAACTAAATCCTCTGTTAAACATGGGAAAAAACATATTTATAGAAAACAGTGATAATTTCGAAACGGACACATTAAGAATAACCTTCACAATAAACTCTCCGGAGGATTATCAGGATATTCTGGAAAAACTTGACAGAAGCAAGAATACAATAAATGAAATTTACAAACTGCTGGAAGAATATGATTTACGTTAATAAAAAGTCAGCTGACAGTTTTTTTGTGAAAAACTTTGAAAAAAACGGGACAAATTTCAAATTTGTAGATGAAAATACAGATTTTATTGAAAACAGCAAAAACAATATCTATATAACCCCTGAAAACAACACATTTGTCCACCGATGCCCTGCAACGGAAATTTACCGCTGCTGCAACTATTATGTCGTGGATATGATGGAAGGATGCCCCTTTGACTGCACTTATTGTATTTTACAGGAATATCTGAATCACAGATTTATCAAGGTTTTTTCCGATACAAAAAAGGTAAAAGAAGAGATCCTCGCCCTCGCCAAAAAAGGAAAATACAGACTGGGCACAGGTGAGCTTTCCGACAGCCTTGCATACGATCACATTTTAAATCTCACCGATTTTTTCATACCTATTGTGAATAAGCTTGAGAATATTCAGTTCGAATTCAAAACAAAATCGGCAAACATAACGAAACTTTTCAATCATAATCCTAAAAATATTCTAATTTCCTGGAGTCTTAACCCCGAAGAAATAATAAAAACTGAGGAATACTATACTGCCGGACTCAGTGAAAGAATCGAGGCAGCCGGTAAATGTGCAGATTACGGTTATAAAGTATGTTTTCATTTTGACCCTTTGATTTACTATAAAAATTTTGAAAAGGGTTACTCAGATTTGCTCCGTAGGCTGTTTGACAGAATTCCTGAGGATTCTGTGGAATATATCAGTATTTCCACATTCAGATTCATGCCTAATCTTTTGGAAACAGTAAGGAACAGGTTTGAACATTCAACACTTCTGCAAAGCAGTTATGTAAAATCACTGGACGGAAAGATGAGGTATTTCAAAACATTAAGGACTTATATGCTCAGGTTTATAACTTCCAAAATAAAGTCCGAATGGCAAAATGTCTTTATATATTACTGTATGGAGCATGAAAGTATCTGGAAGAAACTTCTGGGTTACGACCCGGGAGAAAGAAAAGAGTTTGAAAAAAATTTCCCCTTTTTTCACCAAAACGGTCAACTTTAATAATATGCATTCTGCATAGCATTTATTCAAAGCTTTAATGCTATGTTTTGCCAACGCCAAAAATATCTTTGAATTTTTTAAATAGCGACTCTCTGCTTTCTGACGAAACTTTATCAACTTCAGTAATCAAATGCTCATTACTTTTTCTTTCATTAATAATAGTTTTCACTGCTTCCACAATATTTGTTTCCTTCTCTAAAACAACTTTAAATGCTTCTCTGTCAATTTCAAAAATTAATGAAGGTGTCTTAGCTGAAATTGTTGCATTTCTATTATTTTTTGTCAGCAACCCCATTTCTCCGAAAAAATCACCGGAGCTAATTGTTGACAATTCCTTATTATTTTTACTCACAGAAAGCTTTCCTTCCAAAACAAAAAACATACTGTCTGCAGTGTCTCCCTCTCTGAAAATAATTTCACCACTGTTATATCGCTTTTTTACTCCGAAATCTTCAATCATCTTCAGTGTTGTATTATCAATGTTTTGAAATATTTCAAATTTTCTCAAAACTGTTACAAGATCACTATCAATATTCTGATCCTTTTTATCTTTAATAATAACTGTCCTTATGGGAAATGGAATCTCAATGCCTTTTTCTTTAAATTTATACCAGAGAGCTGAATTTATCTCATTTCTCACCTTCCGGTGCATTACAAAATCCTTAAGTCTGAATATAATGTCGTAGTTAATAGATGAGTCGCCGTATTCCCTCAAATGAATACCAACCAAATCGGTGTTGGTGTTACTGTTAACCACATCTTCCACTGCTCTTTTTATTTTCAGAGGTGAATGATCATAACTAACACCTATTGGAATAATCATTGTATATTCTTTTGTAGGTTTAGTGAAATTGATTACTTTCTGTTTTGCCAAATCCGAATTGGGTATTATTATATACTGCATATTAAAAGTTTTTACTTTGGTGTATCTCCAGTTTATTTCAGTAACCATTCCTATTAGACCATCGACCTCAATCCAGTCACCCACTTCATAAGGTTTCTCAATTTGCAGAATCAAGCCTGAAACAAAATTTCCGATAGTATCCTGCATAGCAAGACCTATTATTACCGTAAAAATTGCAGATGGAGTCAAAATTGTCACCAGATTTACATTCAAAACGGTTCGCAAAAAAATTAAAACAAGAATAATAAAAATAATAAGTTTAATCAGATCAATAATTATATGATTCACACTGATATTTTTATGTTTAATAAGACGCGTTTTTATATAGTACTCCACCGCCGTCAAATAGACTATATAACCGAATGTAATTATTTCAAAAGTCTGTAAAATTCTAAAAATTGATGGAGGGATACTTTCGTGATTTTTAAGGAAATACAAAAATACTAAAATTATAAGATATTTTATAATGTTTATAAATGTCTTATCCAAAATCCTTTTTTTGAGGAATAACTTTGAGATTATATAGTAAACTGCCATTGATAACAAAAAAAATGCTACTATGAGCATTATCTCATACTGGGTAAAGTATAAGAGAAAAGAGTCAAATAGCTTTAAAATATTTTCTATATTCATAACATCTATCATAAAATAAAAAACAACACTTTACAACAGAATTGCTCTGCTATCGCAACTCAATTTTTTCCAATAAGTGCATTTATATGAATTTTATAATGACGCCAACAGGGTATTTTGTCTTGACAGTAAGAGCGGTTTGTTTAAAATTATTAATTATGAAGAATATATTAATAACGTATAACACCAACGAAAAAGAAAAAGAATTCTACAGGAATTTTTTTAAAGATAATGTGATTTCTTTTATAGATGATTACACAGAATCAGATGAACAAGAAAAAATATTATTGGAAAGTGAAATAATAATTGCATGGAATCCCACAAAAGAATTAGAAAAGTTTGATAAAGATCTCTTTAATAATTTTCAGTTTATACAGCTGTTATCTGCTGGCTACGATCATTTAAAATTTGATATGTTTTCTGACAAATGCTTAATTGCAGCGAATCAAGGCGCTTATGCACCACCAATGGCAGAACATACGGTCGCAATGATTCTTGCACTGGCAAAGAGATTGCGATTATATCATAACCGCATGGCAGAAGGAAAATTTGAACAACTGAAAAGTATTACCAAACAGATTAAGGGCTCGACGCTCGGAATTATCGGCTTCGGTTCCATTGGGAAAGAAGTTACAAAATTAATGCGTAGTTTTGATGTGAAAGTAATGGCGTTAAACACAAGTGGACAAACAACTGAAGATGTTGATTTTATAGGCACATTAGACGATTTGGATTACCTGTTAATACATTCTGATTTTGTGGTCATTTCCATTCCCCTGACATACGAAACAGATGGATTAATCGGGAAAAGGGAATTAGAGTTGATGAAAAATGATGCCATATTGATAAATGTGGCCAGAGGGCCGATTATTAAAGAAAAAGATTTGTATGAACATTTGAAGAGCCATCCCGATTTTTCAGCCGGAATTGATGCGTGGTGGATAGAGCCGTTTAAATTTGGACAGTTTAAGATTAATTACCCCTTTTTTGAATTGCCTAACCTCTTAGGATCACCGCACAATTCAGCTATTGTCGAAAACATTTTGATTGAAGGAGCAAGAAAAGCTGCAGAAAATGTAAAGAGATTTTTGAATAATGATGAAATTAAAGGAATTGTTAAAAGAGCTTTATAAAATCATAGAGTCAAATTAAAGTGCCTCTGAATCAATTAGAAAAATTAAAATATTCATACAAAACCGAGAATTTCTGCTACAAAAAGGTGTCAGGTAAATAATGAATTTATCGGATGAGACCTAAATAAGATTTTTAAGTTCAATATACCTGTCAAATCTATATTTACCATTACTTTCAAAAGGTTGTTTATTATATATTCTGGTTAATCTTTTATCATTCTCTATTTTATCTTTTATTTTTCCATCATTCTGCACAAGCTCTTTCTCAGAAGATAAAAACCACTTATAAAGCAGCTGAATATTATATTGTTTTACAAGTTCGTAATATTTATCCAAAAATATCTCAGCCTTTTCCCGGCTGTATTCTTTTTCATTAATTTCACCCTGCCTGACCCATCTTTTATAATCGGGAGAAGGGAAATATTTATCGTTAAAAATTTTCAGCTCTTCAAGTAACCGTTCTTCAAATTCAAAGTTATTTCTACTGGCAATAAAATTTTTCAAACGGATAGTAATATCCCTAATACTTTTCTTTATATCCACAAAATCATGCCTGCCTATTTTGATATTACTGATCAATGAATTAAATGCAGATACATCAACACCAACAGCATGCATACCCAGTTCATTTGCCTGCACCAGCGTTGTTCCACTGCCACAGAAAGGTTCTAAAACGATATCACCTTTCTTGAAATAAACATCTTTTTTGAATTCATCGGTATGATCATCCAGGAAAAATTCCACCAGCTGAGGAATAAACTTACCTTTATAAGGGTGAAGTCTATGAACGTGTTTGGTCGTTTCAGACTCCTTATAATCGGCAAAAGATAAGTGCCAGTTCAGATCATCCCCAGCACCTTTTTCCAGTCTACTTCCTTTTTACTGGAATTTTGCTGATAATATTTTTTCAAATCATCCAAATCGATATAAGTATGGCCGTTTTTGCCGACTTTCCGCACCCTGCCATATTGAATCAAATAAGATATATTGGAAGCTGTCACAGGTTAATTCAAATAATTGCTCGCCCATAAACTCGCTTCTTTTATAGTTAATAATTCACTCATAACTATAGAAATTTACCTCAACTCCCAAAAAATATTTTATACAAGTTTATCAACTTTAACCGACTTTTCAAACCATTTTTAAAATAATTGACGCCCTCCCATTTTTTCACAGCATCATGCCAAGTGAACGTTTATTACACCTATATATATCTGGCCTGGGACAGTTTCTCATTGTCTCTGTTATAGCCATATTTCACATATTCATTTAACTCCGAATAAGCTGATACTGATATTAGTAGTAGAAAAGATAATTGTTGTTTGCTATCTTCTTGCACCACTTGATGAAAAATGTTTCCCGGGAATAAAAATCTATCTGTTTTCAATATTTCGCTTATCCATCTTCAGTCCAACGAGTTACTCCACGGATGAGAGTAACTCTTTTTTTATAATTTGTGCTATTTTAGTCAGATATGGGATAGAAAAACTTTTAATTGCAATTCAGTTAGCCTTGCAAATTAAGTTGCATAATGTTACATTATGATGTATTTTGTAACAATAAAACTACCGAGGTAAAATATGTCTACAACAGTCAGAGTTTCTGATGAACTTCTCAAAGATGCACGCAAGTACTGCAAGATAGATCACAGGTCTCTTGCCGGCCAGATAGAACACTGGGCGAAGATTGGAAAATGTGCGGAAGATAATCCTCAGCTTACCTATGAAATGATTAAGGATATCTTTGTAGGTTTGGCTGAACTGGAAGAAGGAGAAAAAGAAGAGTATAAATTTGGATAGACAAACTGATGAAAGTATTTCAATCGAGTTCCTTCGGTAGAAAAATAAAAAAATTCAAAAAGAAAGAAAAAGAGGAATTGGATAAAACTGTAAAAAAGATAGTATCAGACCCTGATATTGGTACCGAGAAAAAAGGCGATTTAAAAGGTATATTTATATACAAGTTCAAAATCAATAATATCGAACATCTTTTAGCCTATCGAATTGTTGAGGACGCAATAGAGTTAATTGCAATAGGCACCCATGAAAATTATTACCGTGATCTAAAAGGTTATTTAAAAAACAGGTAAAACTTTTACTGATTCACATTTGCTTACTCAAGATAATAAATAATAAGACAGCAACATCCACACCGGGAACACATTCCAAAAAAGTGGCACAAGAAAAGAAAGGTGGCACAAACTGAAAAATTTCAAAGCAACATAATTTCAAGTAAAAGCTGTAAATTATTGATAGGATGGTGCCCGGGGCCGGAATCGAACCGGCACGGGAGCAGGCTCCCACAGGATTTTAAGTCCTGTGCGTCTACCAATTCCGCCACCCGGGCAAAGTGGCTAAATGCCTGAATTGTTGGATTTTTATATGCTTGTTTATGAAAAATGTCAAGTGTTAAAACTTTATAAGTAACCCTTTTTTGGATTACAGCTTGTATTATTTTTAAAAACAAAAGCATACGCAAAATTGGCAGAAATTGATATTAATATTAAGTATTGAAAAGTGTCACAAGTAAGCTAATTTAAAAATGTTATTCTTTAGCGGAGGTGAAAAATGGAATTGATGGATGCAATTTTTAAAAGAAGAAGCATAAGAAGTTTTATTAAAGACAAACCTGTGGAATCCGAAAAAATTGAAACACTCCTAAAAGCTGCAATGAGTGCTCCTTCGGCAGGTAATCAGCAGCCGTGGCACTTTATTGTAATTGATGACAGGAAAATTCTGGATGAAATCCCTGAAATACACCCTTATACCAGCATGATAACATCCGCTCCACTTGCAATACTGGTGTGCGGTGATGTTTCTCTGGAAAAACATAAAGGTTTCTGGGTACAGGATTGTGCGGCATCGATCGAAAATATGCTTCTTGCAACCCAGGAAATAGATCTGGAGGCTGTCTGGTGTGGAATTTATCCGAATGAATCGAGAGCGGAAGCTTTTAAGAAAAAATTCAATCTACCGGAAAGTGTGTATCCGCTTGGACTAGTAGTAATAGGCTATTCTGAAAAATCAGGTTTCAAAGTGGACAGGTATAACAAAGAGAGGATACATAACAACAGGTGGTAAAATTATTTTGCCACCTCTCTGTCTATCATCTGCACAAAGAATAGAGAAATAAGGCTCAGAGCACTGCCCATTATAAAAGGGATTTTGTAGTTGTATATCCACAGTATACCACCGAATACGGGCAGAATAACAGCAGCAATATGATTTATTGTAAACCCTACAGCCATACTTGGTGCAATATCACCAGGTTCTGCCATTTTTTGAAAAAACGTCCGGATTGCCAATGCAAAATTGAAAAATATGTGATCCAGTATATACATGATTCCCACAAGAATTTTGCTGTCTGAAAATGCATAAACAAGAAAAATTACAATAAGACTGCCATATTCCAGGGAAAGCATTTTTCTTTCACCGAATCGGTTTACGGCTTTACCTATTTGTGGACTTATAAAAAAATTAATCAGATTATTAAGTACAAAAAGAGCTGAGACTGTAGTTACGCTGTATTCAAATTTCTTTACAAGTAAAAATACAGAGAAAGCCACGAAAATCTGTCTTCTGGCACCGGCAAAAAACGTAAGCACATAAAAAAGCCAGTATTTTTTCCTGAAAATCATTTTTTTATGCTGAGCCGGCATATCTTTTTTGGTGGGGTCCATAAAAACTGTTACAAAACCTAACGAGGCAACAAATATACCTGCAAACAGAAAAATGGTTTTGTATGTTAAGAAATCAACTACAAAAAATATGATTACACCTATCCCGATGCTTGTAATTGCAGCCAAAGAACGCAGTTTTCCAAATACCACGGGAGCTTCGGATGTAGTGAAGTATTGAAGGGTCAGGGACTGATTAAGTGTTTCATAGTAATGAAAACCGAAGGACATAAGAATTGTTGTGAAGATAACACCCTGAAAAGTGGGTAAAAATCCTGTCATACCGATACCCACTCCGAGCAGAATTATTGACAAGGATGCCAGCCTGTGTTCGCTGATAAAGAGCAGAATGTAAATGACCAGAAGTGCTAAAAAGCCGGGAACTTCCCTGACAGACTGTATTACACCTATATTGAAACCGTTCAGATGCGCCGTTTCCACAGCGAAGTTGTTGAATATTGTGCGCCACCCCTGCAGCCCGGAAAAAGCGGCAATGGTGAGAATCATCAAAAAGATATACATTTTTGTGCTTTCTGTTTTGAACATAAGGATATGTTTTTAAACCTATTTTGATTTAGGAGCAATAAAAATATTTTGAAATTTTTTGAGCTCTATTACGATAGAAGGACGTGGAGTAGCAAGTAGAGACCTTTGCATAATTCCATAATTGTCACCCTGAACTTGTTTCAGGGTCTCATAACTTACTGATATAATTAGATGCTGAAATAAATAATTGACTTCGTCTAGCACCAGTCGTTTAGACTGGTA